>Ga0209087_1000760_pt1 | contig 19913 bp, 18 predicted proteins | sample S_130805_EF_Meta_FD_187321 | JGI IMG/M metagenome (GOLD analysis project Ga0209087, IMG submission 187321) | Freshwater microbial communities from Lake Simoncouche, Canada to study carbon cycling - S_130805_EF_MetaG (SPAdes) (version 2) | ecosystem: Environmental > Aquatic > Freshwater > Lake ... | reverse complement strand
ACCGTCGATCTCGAACATGATCCGGCCCGGCTTGATCCGGCACACCCAGTATTCCGGCGCGCCCTTGCCCGAGCCCATGCGGACCTCGGCCGGCTTGGTCGAGACCGGCACATCCGGGAAGATCCGGATCCAGACGCGGCCCTGGCGCTTCATGGCGCGGGTGATCGCGCGCCGCGCCGCCTCGATCTGGCGGGCGGTGACACGCTCGGGCTCGAGCGCCTTCAGGCCGAACCCGCCGAAGGACAGCGTGAAGCCGCCCTTGGCGTTGCCATGGATGCGGCCCTTGTGGGCCTTGCGGAAAGTCGTGCGCTTGGGTTGCAGCATCTCACCAGTTCCTCAGCGCCATCTCACCGTTGCGGCGCCTGCTCGGCGGCGCGCTTGTCCTGCGCCATCGGGTCATGCCCCAGGATCTCGCCCTTGAAGATCCAGACCTTCACGCCACAGGTGCCGTAGGTGGTCTTCGCGGTCGCCGTGCCGAAATCGATGTCGGCGCGCAGCGTGTGCAGCGGAATGCGACCCTCGCGGTACCACTCCATGCGCGCGATTTCGGCGCCGCCGAGCCGGCCGGAGCAGTTGATGCGGATGCCGCCCGCGCCGAGCCGCATGGCCGACTGGATGGCGCGCTTCATCGCGCGGCGGAACGCCACACGGCGCTCGAGCTGCTGGGCGATGTTCTCGGCGACCAGGGTGGCGTCGATCTCGGGCTTGCGGATCTCGATGATGTTCAGCGAGACCTCGGCGCCGGCGAGCTTGCCCATGTCCTTGCGCAGGTTCTCGATGTCGGCGCCCTTCTTGCCGATCACGACGCCAGGCCGCGCCGCGTGGATCGTCACGCGCGGCTTCTTCGCCGGGCGCTCGATCACCACGCGGGAGACGCCGGCACCCTTCAGGCGGGTGCGCAGCGCGTCACGGAGCTTCAGATCCTCGTGCAGCAGCTTCGCGTAGTCGGCATCGGCATACCAGCGGCTGTCCCAGGTCCGGTTGATGCCCAGGCGGAAGCCGATCGGATTGATCTTGTGACCCATATTACGCGGCCTCCTGCTTCGCCGCTTCGGCCGGCTGCTCCGCCACCACGATCTTGAGGTGGCTGAACCACTTCTCGACGCGGGCCGCGCGACCGCGGCCACGGGCGGAGAACCGCTTCATCACCGCGCTGCGGCCGACCTCGGCGCGCGCCACGACGAGCTGGTCGACATCCAGCTGGTGGTTGTTCTCGGCATTGGCGATCGCGCTCTCGAGCGTCTTCTTGACGGTCTGCGCAATGCGCCGCTTGCTGAAGGTCAGGGTCGCGACCGCATCCGAGGCCCGGCGGCCGCGGATCAGGCCGGCCACCAAGTTCAGCTTGCGCGGGCTGACACGAATGTTCTTCGTGACGGCCTGCGCCTCGGTCTCGGGAAGGCCCCGCTCGTGCTTCGGCTTGCTCATCTCAGCCCCGCTTCGCCTTCTTGTCCGACGAATGGCCGGTGAAGGTCCGGGTCGGCGAGAACTCGCCGAACTTGTGCCCGACCATGTTCTCAGAGACCTGCACCGGGATGAACTTCTTCCCGTTGTAGACCCCGAAGGTCAGCCCCACGAATTGCGGCAGGATCGTGCTCCGGCGCGACCAGATCTTGATGATCTCGTTGCGCGTGGAGGCGCGCGCCGCCTCGGCCTTGTTCAGCAGGTAGCCGTCGACGAACGGCCCCTTCCATACGCTGCGCGGCATCGCGATCAGCCCTTCGTCGCGTTGCGGCGGCGGACGATGAGCCCGTCGGTCCGCTTGTTGTTGCGGGTCTTCGCACCCTTGGTTGGCTTGCCCCACGGGGTGACCGGGTGACGGCCGCCCGAGGTCCGGCCCTCACCACCGCCATGCGGGTGGTCGACCGGGTTCATCACCACGCCGCGGTTGTGCGGCTTGCGGCCGAGCCAGCGCGAGCGACCGGCCTTGCCGATCTGCTGGTTGCTGTTGTCGGGGTTCGAGACCGCGCCGACCGTCGCCATGCACTCGGCGCGCACCGTGCGCAGCTCGCCAGAGCTCAGCTTGATCTGGGCATAGCCGGCATCCTTGCCGACCAGCTGCACATAGGTGCCAGCGGAGCGCGCGATCTTGCCACCCGCGCCCGGCTTCATCTCCACATTGTGGATGATGGTGCCGACGGGGATCGCCGACATCGGCATGGCGTTGCCCGGTTTGATGTCCGCACGCTCGGCCGCGATCACCTGGTCGCCGGCCTTCAGGCGCTGCGGCGCCAGGATATAGGCGAGTTCGCCATCCTGGTACTTCAGCAGCGCGATCCAGGCGGTGCGGTTCGGGTCGTATTCCAGCCGCTCGACCGTCGCCGGCACGCCGAGCTTCGCGCGACGGGTGAAGTCGACGTTGCGATAGGTCCGCTTGTGCCCGCCGCCGCGGAACCGGACGGTGATGCGGCCATGCTGATTGCGGCCACCCGAGGAATGCTTGCCCTCGGTCAGCTGCTTGACCGGCGCGCCCTTCCAGAGCTCATCGCGCTTCACCAGGATGGTGCCGCGGAGGCTCGGGGTGACCGGCTTGAAGCTCTTCAGTGCCATGACGTTACGCCAGCCCCGTCGTCAGGTCGATGCTCTGCCCTTCGGCAAGCTGGACCATCGCCTTCTTCCAGTCGGAGCGCTGGCCGGGACGACCCCGGAAGCGCTTGCTCTTGCCCTTCACGACGAGGGTGTTCACGGCGCGCACCTGCACGCCGAACAGCGCCTCGACGGCGGCCTTGATCTCGGGCTTGGTCGCCTCGAGCGGCACGCGGAAGACCACCTGATTGCGCTCGGACAGCAGGGTCGCCTTCTCGGTGACCAGCGGCGCGAGGATGGTCTGGTACATCTTCTCCTTGGAGAGGATGGGCTTCGCTGCAGCGCCGCTCATGCCAGCCGCTCCTTCAGCGCTTCGATGCCTGCGCGGGTCAGCGCCAGCACGTCGTGGTTGAGGATGTCGTAGACATTGGCGCCCATGGTCGGCAGCACATGCACATGCGGCAGGTTGCTGACGACACGGCCGAAGCCGGCATCCACCTGCGCATCCACGACCAGCGCCGACTTCCAGCCGAGCGCCTTGAGCTGCTTCGCGACCGCCGCGGTCTTCGGCGTCTCGCCGGCCGAGGCCGTCTCGAGCACCACCAGCTTGCCCTCGGCTGCCTTCTGCGACAGCGCCGAGATCAGGCCGAGCTTGCGGACCTTCTTGTTCAGCGAATAGCCGTGGTCGCGCACGACCGGGCCATGCACGACGCCGCCGGTACGGAACTGCGGCGCGCGCAGCGAGCCCTGGCGGGCATTGCCCGTACCCTTCTGGCGATAGGGCTTCTTGGTCGTGCCCGAGACCTCGCCCATGCCCTTCACCTTGTGCGTGCCCGCACGGCGCTTCGCCAGCTGCCAGTGCACGACACGCGCCATGATGTCGGGCCGCGGGGCGGCGCCGAACAGCGCCTCCGGCAGCTCGATCTCGCCTGCCGAGCCGTTATCCAGCGTGATGACCGGAACCTGCATCGTCGTTCAGTCCTTACGAGGCCACGCCGGCCGGGAAGGGCGCATCGGCATGGCGCGCGCGCTTCACCGCGTCGCGCACCAGCACGTAGTCGCCCTTGGCACCCGGGATGGCGCCCTTGATCAGCAGCAGGCCGCGCGCCTCGTCGTGACCGGCCACCTCGAGGTTCTGGGTGGTCACGCGCTCGACGCCGAGATGGCCGGCCATCTTCTTGTTCTTGAAGGTCTTGCCCGGATCCTGGCGGTTGCCGGTGGAGCCGTGCGAGCGGTGGCTGACCGAGACGCCGTGCGACGCCTCGAGGCCGGCGAAGTTCCAGCGCTTCATCGCGCCGGCGAAGCCCTTGCCCTTGGTCGTGCCGGTGACGTCGACCTTCTGGCCCTTGGCGAAATGCCCGACCGAGAGCTTCGCACCCGGCTCCAGCACCGCATCGGCGCCGGTGCGGAACTCGACGAGCTTCTTCGGCGCCTCGGCACCCGCCTTGGCGAAGTGGCCGCGATTGGCCTTGGTCACGTTCTTGGGCTTGGCGCGGCCGATGCCGATCTGGACGGCATCATAGCCATCCTTCTCGGCGGAGCGGCGGGCGATCACGCGCACCTCGTCGAGGTGCAGGACCGTGACGGGCACGGTGCTGCCATCCTCGTTGAACAGCCGGGTCATGCCCAGCTTCCTGGCGATCAGGCCGGTGCGGCCGGTCTTGGCGGCCATGGTCTCAGTCTCCCCTCGCCGCTTACAGCTTGATCTCGACGTCCACGCCCGCGGCCAGGTCGAGCTTCATCAGCGCGTCCACGGTCTGCGGGGTGGGGTCGACGATATCGAGCAGGCGGCGATGCGTGCGGATCTCGAACTGCTCGCGGCTCTTCTTGTCGACGTGCGGCGAGCGATTCACGGTGAACCGCTCGATCTCGGTCGGCAGGGGAATCGGGCCGCGCACCCGTGCGCCGGTCCGCTTCGCGGTGTTGACGATCTCCCGCGTGCTGCCATCGAGCACGCGGTGATCGAACGCCTTGAGGCGGATGCGGATATTCTGGCTGTCCATGGCTGTGCGCCCGTATCCGTCTCAGTCTTACTTCACGATGCTCGCCACGACGCCGGCGCCGACGGTCCGGCCGCCCTCGCGGATGGCGAAGCGCAGGCCCTGGTCCATCGCGATCGGCGCGATCAGCTCGACATCCATCGTGATGTTGTCGCCCGGCATCACCATCTCGACGCCCTCCGGCAGCTTCACGATGCCGGTCACGTCCGTCGTCCGGAAATAGAACTGCGGACGATAGTTGGTGAAGAACGGCGTGTGCCGGCCACCCTCTTCCTTCGTCAGGATATAGGCCTCGGCCTTGAAGTTGGTGTGCGGCGTGATCGAGCCGGGCTTCGCCAGCACCTGGCCGCGCTCGACATCCTCGCGCTTGGTGCCGCGCAGCAGCGCGCCGATGTTGTCGCCGGCCTGCCCGCTGTCGAGCAGCTTCCGGAACATCTCGACGCCCGTCACCGTCGTCTTCACGGTGTCCTTCAGGCCGACGATCTCGACCTCCTCGCCCACCTTCACCACGCCGCGCTCGACCCGACCCGTCACCACCGTGCCGCGGCCCGAGATCGAGAACACGTCCTCGACCGGCATCAGGAACGGCAGGTCCAGCGCGCGCGCCGGCTGCGGGATGTACTCATCCACCGCCGCCATCAGCGCGAGCACCGCATCGCGGCCGATCTCCGGCGTCTTGTCCTCGAGCGCGGCCACCGCCGAGCCCTTGATGATCGGGATGTCGTCGCCCGGGAACTGATACGACGAGAGCAGTTCGCGCACCTCCATCTCAACCAACTCAACGAGGTCCGGATCCGCCAGGTCCATCTTGTTCAGGAACACCACCAGCGCCGGCACGCCGACCTGGCGCGCCAGCAGGATGTGCTCGCGCGTCTGCGGCATCGGGCCATCGGCCGCCGACACCACCAGGATCGCGCCATCCATCTGCGCCGCACCCGTGATCATGTTCTTCACGTAGTCGGCGTGGCCGGGGCAATCCACATGCGCGTAGTGCCGGTTCGCGGTCTCGTACTCGACATGCGCGGTCGAGATCGTGATGCCGCGAGCCCGCTCCTCCGGCGCCTTGTCGATCTGGTCGTACGCCGTAAAGGTCGCACCACCCGTCTCCGCCAGCACCTTCGTGATCGCCGCCGTCAGCGACGTCTTGCCGTGATCAACATGGCCGATCGTGCCAATGTTGCAGTGCGGCTTGTTCCGCTCAAACTTCGCCTTCGCCATCGTCGTCGTCCTTCGATCTGGTTACCAGCGGTAATGGCTGAAGGCCTTGTTCGCCTCCGCCATCCGATGCGTATCTTCGCGCTTCTTGACGGCCGAGCCGCGGTTGTTCGCCGCGTCCATCAGCTCGCCCGAGAGGCGCTCCTCCATCGTGTTCTCGCCGCGCTTGCGCGCCGCGTCGATCAACCAGCGGATCGCCAGGGCCTGGCGGCGCTCGGGGCGCACCTCGACGGGCACCTGGTAAGTCGCGCCACCGACGCGGCGGCTGCGGACCTCGACGGCCGGCTTCACGTTGTCCATGGCGTCATGGAACATGCGAAGCGGATCGCCATTCTGGCCGACGCGACGCTTCAGCGTATCCATGGCGGCATAGACGATCCGCTCGGCGGTGCTCTTCTTGCCGTCGTACATGAGTACGTTCATGAACCGGCTCAGCACGATATCGCCGAACTTCGGATCCGGCAGGACCTCGCGCTTCTCGGCGCTGTGGCGGCGGGACATCCGGGCCTCTCCTTACTTCGGACGCTTCGCGCCATACAGCGAACGACGCTGCCGGCGCTTGGCGATGCCCTGCGTGTCGAGCACGCCGCGCAGGATGTGGTAGCGCACGCCGGGAAGGTCCTTCACGCGACCACCGCGGATCAGCACCACCGAGTGCTCCTGCAGGTTGTGGCCCTCGCCGGGGATGTAGCTCACCACCTCGTAGCCATTGGTCAGGCGCACCTTGGCGACCTTGCGAAGCGCCGAGTTCGGCTTCTTCGGCGTGGTCGTGTAGACGCGCGTGCAGACGCCGCGCTTCTGCGGGCAGGCCTGCAGGGCCGGAACCTTGTTCCGCTTGGCGTTCGGCTCGCGCCCTTGGGCGATGAGCTGGTTGATCGTCGGCATGACGCCCCTTCGAATTCCGTACCGATGACCCACGCAGCAAAAGTCGGGCGACCCGCACGGAAGCGCATCGCTTCCCCTGCAGGTGCCCTGACCCGCCCCCGACCTGAGCTGCCCGGCTGGTTGCCGGGCCACTGTGCCGAACGCGCAGCGTTGTGGACCAAACCCTGGACCGCCTGGCGCGTTTGCGCCGGCCGGTGCCAAGGGGCGGCTTACTACCGTCCGCCCCTCGATGAGTCAACCATCATCAACAAAAAGGCCGGGCTCTTTTCGAGCCCGGCCATGCGCTTTTCGCAGGGCAGCGGAGCGTTATTCCGCCGCCTGCCGATCCGACGGCTCCGGCAGCGCAGGCGCGGCCGGAATCCGGGTCTTGTCGCGCTGCGCGGCCAGTGCGCGCAGCCGGTTCATCACAGAGCCCGTGCCCGCCGGGATCAGCCGCCCGACGATCACGTTCTCCTTCAGGCCAGCCAGCACGTCGACCTTGCCCGCCGTGGCGGCCTCGGTCAGCACACGCGTCGTCTCCTGGAAGGAGGCGGCCGAGATGAAGCTGGTGGTCTGCAGCGAGGCCTTGGTGATGCCCTGCAGCACCGGCTCGGCGCGTGCGGGGCGCTCCTTGGCCTCGATCCGCTTCTCGTTCTCGATCTCGAACTCGATGCGGTCGACCTGCTCGCCGATCAGGTAGGTCGTGTCGCCGGGCTCGACGATCTCGACCTTCTGCAGCATCTGGCGAACGATCACCTCGATGTGCTTGTCGTTGATCTTCACGCCCTGCAGCCGATAGACGTCCTGGATCTCGTTGACCAGGTAGTTGGCCAGCGCCTCCACGCCCAGCACGCGCAGGATGTCGTGCGGCACGCGCGGGCCGTCGACGAGCGGGTCACCGGCCTTGACGTAGTCGCCCTCCTGCACCGAGACGTGCTTGCCCTTCGGCACCAGGTACTCGCGCGGCACCGGCGGCTCGTCGCCGACGCCCTCGGGCACCACCAGGATGCGGCGCTTCGCCTTGTAGTCCTTGCCGAACTCCACGCGGCCGTCGATCTCGGAGATGATCGCGTGGTCCTTCGGCCGGCGCGCCTCGAACAGTTCGGCGACGCGCGGCAGACCGCCGGTGATGTCGCGCGTCTTCGAGCTTTCGCGCGGCAGCCGCGCCATCACGTCACCCGCCTTGGCGATGGCGTTGTTCTCGACGTTCAGCACCGCGCCCGGCTGCAGGAAGTACTGCTGGGTCTGGCCGTCGTCGGACTTCAGCAGCAGCCGAGGCCGGAGGTTCGCGTTGCGTGCCTTATCGACCGGCTCGCGCACCACTTTCGAGCTGAGGCCGGTGACGACGTCCGTCTCCTCATAGAGGGTGACGCCCTCGATCAGGTCGGCGAACTCGATCTTGCCGTCGCGCTCGGTGAGGATCGGCAGGGTGAAGGGGTCCCACTCCGCCAGCTTCTGGCCACGGGTGACCGTGGCCCCCTCGTCGGTCAGCAGCCGCGCGCCATAGGGCACGCGGTAGCGGGCGCGCTCGCGCCCCTGCGCGTCCGACAGCAGGATCTCGCAGTTGCGGCTCATCACGATCGGGGCGCCCGAGCTGTTCGCCACGACGTTGCGGTTCGCCACCTTCACCGTGCCGTCCGAGGTCGCCTCGACCGCCGACTGCTCGGCGCCGCGCTGCGCCGCGCCGCCGATGTGGAAGGTGCGCATGGTCAGCTGCGTGCCGGGCTCACCGATCGACTGCGCGGCGATGACGCCGACCGCCTCGCCGACATTGACCGGCGTGCCGCGCGCGAGGTCACGGCCATAGCAGTTGCCGCACACACCCGTCCGGGCATCGCAGGTGAGCACGGAGCGGATATAGACCTCCTCCACGCCCGCCTTCTCGATGCGCTCGGCATCCGGCTCCTCGATCAGCTGGTTGTGCGGCACCAGCACCTCGCCCGTGATCGGGTCGGTGATGTCGCGCTGCGAGGTCCGGCCGAGGATCCGCTCGGAGAGCGAGGAGATCACCTCGCCGCCATCCATCACCGCGCGCACGGTGATGCCGCGCTCCGTGCCGCAATCGTTCTCGACGATGATGCAGTCCTGCGCCACGTCGACCAGACGCCGCGTCAGGTAGCCCGAGTTCGCCGTCTTCAGTGCCGTGTCGGCCAAGCCCTTGCGGGCGCCGTGGGTGGAGTTGAAATACTCCAGCACGGTCAGGCCTTCCTTGAAGCAGTTGATGATCGGCTGCTCGATGATCTCGCCCGACGGCTTCGCCATGAGCCCGCGCATGCCGGCCAGCTGACGCATCTGCGCCGGCGACCCGCGCGCGCCGGAATGCGACATCATCCAGACCGAGTTGGTCGGCTTGCCGGCTTCCTGCTTCGAGATCTCCTTCATCATCGCCGAGGCGACTTCCTCGGTGCAGCGCGACCAGGCGTCGACCACCTTGTTGTAGCGCTCACCCGCGGTGATCAGGCCGTCGAGGTATTGCTGCTCGAACTCCTTCACCTCGTCCTTGGTCTTGCCGATCAGCTCCGGCTTGCTGTCCGGGATGACCATGTCGTCCTTGCCGAAGGAGATGCCGGCCTTGGCGGCCTGGCGGAAGCCGAGCCCCATCAGCCGGTCGGCGAAGATCACCGATTCCTTCTGGCCACAGTGACGATAGACCGTGTCGATGACGTCGGAGATCGTCTTCTTGATCAGCTGGCGATTGACCAGGCTGTAGGGCGTCCGCGGATCGAGCGGCAGCAGCGCGCCCATCATCAGCCGGCCGGCCGTGGTCAGCACGGTCTGCCAGGCGCTGGCATCGGCCGGCTCCTTCGGCGCCGGCACGCGGGCGTGGATCGCCTCGTGCATCTGGATCGCGCCGGCTGCCAGCGCCTGCTCCACTTCGCCGAGGCCGCGGAAGACCCGCGGGCGGTAGCTCAGCGCATCGAGCTCGTCGGCCGAGAGGTTCTTGCCCTTCTTCTCGTCCGCCGCGGCGATCAGCCGCTTCACCGCCTCGACCCGCACCTGCGCGGCGCGGAACTCCGGCGTCTCCAGGCTGAGGTAGTAGAGGCCGAGCACGATGTCCTGGCTCGGCACGATGATCGGCTTGCCGTTCGCCGGGCTCAGGATGTTGTTGGTCGACATCATGAGCACGCGCGCCTCCAGCTGGGCTTCCAGCGAGAGAGGAACGTGCACGGCCATCTGGTCGCCGTCGAAGTCGGCGTTGAAGGCGGTGCAGACCAGCGGGTGCAGCTGGATCGCCTTGCCCTCGACCAGGATCGGCTCGAAGGCCTGGATGCCCAGGCGGTGCAGCGTCGGCGCCCGGTTCAGCATGACCGGGTGCTCGCGGATGACCTCCTCGAGGATGTCCCAGACCTCCGGCCGCTCCTTCTCCACCATCCGCTTGGCGGCCTTGATGGTGGTGGCGTGGCCGTACTTCTCGAGCTTCGAATAGATGAAGGGCTTGAACAGCTCGAGCGCCATCTTCTTCGGCAGGCCGCACTGATGCAGCTTGAGCTCAGGGCCCACCACGATGACCGAGCGGCCGGAATAGTCGACGCGCTTGCCGAGCAGGTTCTGCCGGAACCGGCCCTGCTTGCCCTTCAGCATGTCGGACAGCGACTTCAGCGGGCGCTTGTTGGCGCCGGTGATCGCGCGGCCGCGGCGGCCATTGTCGAACAGCGCATCCACCGCCTCCTGCAGCATGCGCTTCTCGTTGCGCACGATGATGTCCGGCGCGCGCAGCTCGATCAGCCGCTTGAGGCGGTTGTTGCGGTTGATGACGCGGCGGTAGAGGTCGTTCAGGTCGGAGGTCGCGAAGCGGCCGCCATCCAGCGGCACCAGCGGGCGCAGCTCGGGCGGGATCACCGGGATGACCGACATGATCATCCAGTCCGGACGCGCGCCGCTCTCGGCGAAGGCCTCGATCAGCTTGAGGCGCTTGACCAGCTTCTTGCGCTTGGCCTCGGAGGTCGTCTCCTTCAGCTCCGCGCGCAGCTTCACAGCTTCCTTGCCGCACTCGATACCGGTGAGCATCTGCTTCACGGCTTCCGCACCGATGCCGACCGAGAAGGCGTCCTCGCCGAACTCGTCCATCTTGGTCTGGTACTGGTCCTCGGTGAGGAGCTGGTGCAGCTTGAGGTCGGTCAGGCCCGGCTCGAGCACGACGTAGCTCTCGAAATAGAGGACCTTCTCGAGCTCCTTCAGCGACATGTCGACCATCAGGCCGACGCGGCTCGGCAGCGACTTCAGGAACCAGATATGCGCGACCGGCGAGGCCAGCTCGATATGGCCCATGCGCTCACGGCGTACCTTCGCCAGCGTCACCTCGACGCCGCACTTCTCGCAGATGATGCCGCGGAACTTCATCCGCTTGTACTTGCCGCAGAGGCACTCGTAGTCCTTGATCGGGCCGAAGATCCGGGCGCAGAACAGCCCGTCCCGCTCCGGCTTGAAGGTGCGGTAGTTGATCGTCTCGGGCTTCTTGATCTCGCCATAGGACCAGGAGCGGATCTGCTCCGGCGAGGCGATCGAGATCTTGATCTGGTCGAAGGTCATCGCCTGGCCGGTCTGGCCGAGGATCTTCATCAGCTCGTTCATGCGGCTTTCCTCATCGGGTCTGCCCACCCGCCGCGGGGCTTCGCGGCGGGCGATGAAATGGAATGCGTCGGCCTGGTCAGCTCGAGCGGGTCTCGAGGTCGACGTTCAGGCCGAGCGACTTCAGCTCCTTCACCAGCACGTTGAAGGATTCCGGGATGCCGGCCTCGAAGGTGTCCTGGTCGCGCACGATCGCCTCGTAGACCTTGGTGCGGCCGGAGACGTCGTCCGACTTCACCGTCAGCATCTCCTGCAGGGTGTAGGCGGCGCCGTAGGCTTCCAGCGCCCAGACCTCCATCTCGCCGAAGCGCTGGCCGCCGAACTGCGCCTTGCCGCCCAGCGGCTGCTGGGTGACCAGCGAGTAGGGGCCGATCGAGCGGGCGTGGATCTTGTCGTCCACCAGGTGGTGCAGCTTCAGCATGTAGATGATGCCAACCGTCACCTTGCGCTCGAACACCTCGCCAGTGCGGCCATCGGTCAGCCAGACCTGGCCCGAGCTGTCGAGGCCGGCGCGCGCCAGCATGCCCTCGATGTCGCCCATGCGGGCGCCATCGAAGACCGGCGTCGCAATCGGGATGCCCTTCTTCAGGTTCTCGCCGAGCTCGATCAGCTGGTCGTCATCCATGGGCGCGATGTCGCGCTCATAGATCTCGTCGCCATAGGTCTCCTTCAGGTGCGCGAGCAGCTCCTCGCGCATCGCACCGCTCCGGCGATACTCCTCGACCAGCTCGCCGACCTCGCGCCCGAGGTTGGCGCAGGCCCAGCCGAGGTGGGTCTCGAGGATCTGCCCCACGTTCATGCGCGAGGGCACGCCGAGCGGGTTCAGCACGATGTCGACCGAGGTGCCGTCCTCGAGGAACGGCATGTCCTCGACCGGCACCACGCGGCTGACCACGCCCTTGTTGCCGTGCCGGCCGGCCATCTTGTCGCCGGGCTGCAGCTTGCGCTTCACCGCGACGAAGACCTTGACCATCTTCATCACGCCGGGCGGCAGCTCGTCGCCGCGCTGCAGCTTCTCGACCTTGCTCTCGAAGCGCTTCTGCAGTCGCTCAATCGCCGCGTCGAACTCGCGCTTCAGCGCCTCGATCTCCGCCATCGCGGCATCGTCCGAGACACCGATCTGGCGCCAGGTCTGCTTGGCGAACTGGTCGAGCACCTCGTCGGTGATGACCGTGCCCGCCTTCACGCCCTTGAAGCCGCCGGAGGCCTTGCGGTTGAGCAGGCGCTCGCGCAGCCGGCTGTGGAAGCTGCGCTCCTGGATCGACTTCTCGTCGTCGCGGTCCTTGGCCAGGCGCTCGATCTCGGCGCGCTCGATCGCCATGGCGCGCTCGTCCTTGTCGACGCCGCGGCGGCTGAACACGCGCACATCGACGATGGTGCCGGCGACGCCCGGCGGCAGCCGCAGCGAGGTGTCGCGGACATCGGACGCCTTCTCGCCGAAGATGGCGCGGAGCAGCTTCTCCTCCGGCGTCATCGGGCTCTCGCCCTTCGGCGTCACCTTGCCGACCAGGATATCGCCCGGCTGCACCTCGGCGCCGATGTAGACGATGCCCGCCTCGTCGAGGTTGCGCAGCGCCTCCTCACCCACGTTCGGGATGTCGCGGGTGATCTCCTCCTGGCCCAGCTTGGTGTCGCGGGCCATGACCTCGAACTCCTCGATATGGATCGAGGTGAAGACGTCATCGCGCGCGATGCGCTCGCTGATCAGGATGCTGTCCTCGAAGTTGTAGCCGTTCCACGGCATGAAGGCGACGAGGACGTTGCGGCCGAGCGCCAGCTCGCCGAGCTCGGTGGAGGGACCATCGGCGATGATCTCACCGGCGGTCACCTTATCGCCCACCTTCACCAGCGGGCGCTGGTTGATGCAGGTCGACTGGTTGGAGCGCTGGAACTTGCGCAGGCGATAGATGTCGACGCCACGGGTGGTGCCGTCATCGCCGGTCGCGCGCACCACGATGCGGGCGCCGTCGATGCTGTCCACCACGCCGTCGCGCCGCGCCACGATGGTCGCGCCACTGTCGCGCGCGACCGCGGCCTCCATGCCGGTCCCGACCAGCGGCGCATCGGCACGTACCAGCGGCACCGCCTGGCGCTGCATGTTCGAGCCCATCAGCGCGCGGTTGGCGTCGTCATTCTCGAGGAAGGGGATCAGCGCCGCGGCGACCGAGACGAGCTGCTTCGGCGAGACGTCGATCGCCGTCACCTCCTCGGGCTTCACCAGGCGGAAATCACCGCCCTGGCGGACCGAGACCAGCTCCGACATGAACTCGCCCGTGGTGGCGTCGACCTCGGCATCGGCCTGGGCGACGACCAGCTTCTCCTCCTCCATGGCCGAGAGGTAGCGCGGCTCGCCGACGATCTTGCCGTCCCGCACCAGGCGGTAGGGCGTCTCGATGAAGCCGTACTTGTTCACCTTGGCGAAGGTGGCGAGCGAGTTGATCAGGCCGATATTCGGGCCTTCCGGCGTCTCGATCGGGCAGATGCGGCCGTAATGCGTCGGGTGCACGTCGCGCACCTCGAAGCCGGCGCGCTCGCGCGTCAGGCCGCCCGGGCCGAGCGCCGAGAGGCGGCGCTTGTGCGTCACCTCGGACAGCGGGTTGGTCTGGTCCATGAACTGCGAGAGCTGGCTGCTGCCGAAGAACTCGCGCACCGCGGCTGCCGCCGGCTTGGCGTTGATCAGGTCGTGCGGCATGACCGTGTCGATATCGACAGAGCCCATGCGTTCCTTGATCGCGCGCTCCATGCGCAGCAGGCCGACGCGATACTGGTTCTCCATCAGCTCGCCGACCGAGCGCACACGGCGGTTGCCGAGGTTGTCGATGTCGTCGATCTGGCCGCGGCCATCCTTCAGGTCCATCAGCACGCGCATCGTCGCGATGATGTCCTGCTTGCGCAGCGTGCGGACGGTGTCCGCCACTTCCTCGGCCGAGAAGCCGAGGCGCATGTTCATCTTCACCCGGCCGACCGAGGAGAGGTCATAGCGCTCGGCGTCGAAGAACAGGCCGCGGAACAGCGCCTCGGCGGTGTCCGGCGTCGGCGGCTCGCCCGGGCGCATGACCCGGTAGATGTCCATCAGCGCCTCGTCGCGGTTGGTGTTCTTGTCAACCATCAGCGTGGTGCGCATCCAGGGCCCGACCGACTGGTCGATGGCGAGCGTCGGCAGCCGGTCGAGCCCGGCCTCCTCGATCACCGCGAGCTTCACCTCGGTGAGCTCCTCGCCCGCCTCGGCCCAGATCTCGCCGGTCTCCATGTTGACCAGGTCCTCGGCGACGAAGCGGCCGAGCAGGTCCATGCGACCGACCAGCACCTCGGTGGTGCCGCTTTCGGCAATCTTGCGCGCCGCGCGCGGGGTCAGCTTGGCGTCCTTCTCCGCGACGACCTGGCCGGTCTTCGCGTCGATCAGCGGCTCCTGCAGCTTCACGCCGCGGAAGGCGTCGGGGTCGAAGGGGCGCGACCAGCCATTGGCGCTGCGGGTGAAGACCACCTGGCCGTAGAAGCTGGCGAGGATCTCCTCGGAATCCATGCCGCGGATCTCGTTGGCCTCGAGCGCCGTGCCCTTCTCGACGCGCAGCGTCTCGGTACGCCCGGAATCGAGGGCAAGCAGCAACGTCGTCGCCGGCAGCTTGCGCTTGCGGTCGATACGGACATAGCAGATGTCCTTGGCGTCGAACTCGAAGTCGAGCCAGCTGCCGCGATAGGGAATGACGCGCGCGGCGAACAGGTACTTGCCGCTGCTGTGCGTCTTGCCCTTGTCATGGTCGAAGAAGACGCCCGGGCTGCGGTGCATCTGGGAGACGATGACGCGCTCGGTGCCGTTGATGATGAAGGTGCCGTTGTCCGTCATGAGCGGCATGTCGCCCATGTAGACATCCTGCTCCTTGATGTCGCGCACCGACCGGCTGCCGGTATCCTCATCCACGTCCCAGACGATCAGGCGCAGACGGACCTTCAGCGGGGCGGCATAGGTCAGCCCGCGCTGGATGCATTCCTCGACGTCGTATTTCGGCTCTTCCAGCTCGTACTGGACGAATTCCAGGCGGCCGCGGCCGGCGAAGTCGTCGATCGGGAAGACCGACTTGAACACCTCCTGCAGGCCGGCATGCAGCCGGGCATCGGGCACCACCTCCATCTGCAGGAAGGCCTCGTAGGAGGCGCGCTGCACGTCGATGAGGTTCGGCATCGGCGCCACTTCGGGCAGCCGCCCGAAGCTCTTGCGGATGCGCTTGCGCCCGGTGAACGACTTCGTGATAGCGTTCATGCCTGTATCGTGCCCCTTCGGCCCCTGCTGGTGCCGCTGTGTCCCGACCAACCGACCCGACCGGTCCGGCGTTATTCTCGTACCTTTGCCGCACCGCACCCGGCGTCCCGGAACGGAAACGGCCATACGGGCGGCGACCCAAGGGGTCCCCGCCCGTACGCTCGCTTATGAACCCCGCGACAGAAGCCGCGGGGGGAAATCGGTCAGGGCGACCTTACTTGACCTCGACGGTCGCCCCGTTCTCTTCCAGCACCTTCTTGATCTTCGCCGCTTCGTCCTTGGAGGCTGCCTCCTTGACGACCTTCGGCGCACCCTCGACCAGATCCTTGGCCTCCTTCAGGCCGAGACCGGTGATGGTGCGGATCTCCTTGATGATGTTGATCTTCTTGTCACCCGCATTGGTCAGGGTGACGGTGAACTCGGTCTGCTCCTCGGCCGGGGCAGCGGCGGCCGCGCCACCGCCAGCGGCCGGCGCCGCGGCCACGGCGACCGGCGCCGCGGCGGAAACGCCCCACTTCTCCTCGAGCATCTTGGAGAGCTCGGCGGCCTCCAGAACGGTCAGGCTGGAGAGCTCCTCGACCAGCTTGGCGAGATCGGTCATGTCTGTGTATCCTCTGATCTAATGGCTTGGCTTGCGGTTTGCAACACCCGTGACCACGCATGCCTTAGCATGGGTCTTGGGCGATCCTCGGTTCAGTCTCAGGCGGCCTCGTCTCGCTTCGCGTAAGCGGCGAACACCCGCGCCAGCTGCCCGCCAGGTGCCTGCAGCACCCCGGCGATGCGCGTGGCCGGGGTCTGGATCAGACCCAGCAGCTGCGCGCGCAGCGTTTCGAGCGAGGGCAGCTCGGACAGCGCCTTCACCCCATCCGGGGTGAGGCTCTGGGTGCCGAGCGCCCCGCCCAGGATCACGAACTTGTCGTTACCCTTGGCGAACTCCACGGCGGTCTTCGCCACGGCCACCGGGTCCTTCGACCACGCAAGCGCGGTCGGACCCTTCAGCAGCGGCGCGATGCCCTGGAAGCGGGTGCCGTCGAGAGCGAGGGTGGCCAGCCGGTTCTTCGCGACCTTGTACGTCGCCCCGGCACCCCGCATGCGGCGGCGCAGATCGCTCACATCCGCGACCGTCAGACCCTTGTTCTGGGCGACGAGCACGAAGGAGGTATCGGCGAACACCGCGGCGAGGTGGGCGATGAACTCGCGCTTTTCCGTGCGGTCCAAATCCCGTCTCCGTCGATGACCAGTGCCTGGTGGAGGGGCGCCGGCCGGTTCACACGCGCGCGCCCCGGCCCCATGCCGAAGCGCGCTGGTTCGCCTGTCTGAGCCGGACCGCCAAGCCATCCGACCGCGCCAGGGGACACCCCGGCGCGCCGTCAAACCCTGGCTTCCCGTCTACCACTGGCGGGCCGCAGCCCATTACGGTCCCGAAGGACGACCGGTGGTCTCGGACAGGTTCGGAGGAGAGGCCAGGCCCCTCCCCCTGCCCGCCCCCGTTCGGGGGCGAATCTCTTTTTACGCGGAGGTCAGCGAGCTGAGCTCCACCTTCACGCCCGGCCCCATGGTGGAGCTCAGCGCGACCTTCTTCACATAGGTGCCCTTGGCGCCCGCAGGCTTGGCGCGCTGGATCGCCTCGACGAAGGCCTTGGCGTTTTCGAGCAGCTTCGCCTCGTCGAAGGAGGCCTTGCCGATGCCGGCATGCACGATGCCCGCCTTCTCGGCGCGGAACTCGACCTGGCCGGCCTTGGCGGCGGTGACCGCGCCCTTGACGTCCATGGTCACGGTCCCGAGGCGCGGGTTCGGCATCAGGCCGCGGGGGCCCAGCACCTTACCCAGCCGGCCGACGAGACCCATCATGTCCGGGGTCGCGATGCAGCGGTCGAAGTCGATCTTGCCTTCCTGCACGGCGGTGGCGAGGTCTTCGTCGCCCACCACATCGGCGCCGGCGGCGCGCGCCTCGTCGGCCTTCGCGCCACGCGCGAAGACGCCGACGCGCACCGTCTTGCCGGTGCCGTTCGGCAGCCCGACCACGCCGCGAACCATCTGGTCGGCATGGCGCGGGTCGATGCCGAGGTTCATCGAGATCTCGATGGTCTCGTCGAACTTCGCCTTCGAGTTCGCCTTCACCAGCGCGATCGCCTGCTCGAGCGGCACGACCGTCTCACGGTCGAAGCCCTGGTAGATCGCCTTGAGGCGCTTGCCCTGCTTCGCCATGGCTCAGCCCTCCACCACCGAAAGGCCCATCGACCGGGCACTGCCGGCGAGCATACGCATCGCGGCCTCCTCGTCGTTGGCGTTCATGTCCTTCATCTTGACCTTGGCGATCTCGCGCAGCTGCGACTTGGTCACGCGGCCGATCGGCCCGCCCTTGCCCGGCGTCGTCGTGCCCTTCTCGACCTTCGCCGCCTTGAGCAGGAAGTAGGTGTTGGGCGGGGTCTTCGTCACGAAGGAGAAGGTGCGGTCGGTGAACGCGGTGATGACCACGGGCGTCGGGGTGCCCGGCTCCATCTGCTGCGTCGCCGCGTTGAACTCCTTGACGAACTGCATGATGTTCAGGCCGCGCTGACCGAGCGCGGGGCCGACGGGCGGCGACGGGTTCGCCTTGCCGGCCGGGATCTGCAGCTTGATGTAGCCGGCGATCTTCTTTGCCATGTCCAGTCCTCTGCCAGTCAGAGGCCCGCGGTACCTGCGGCCGGGCGATCCCGGCCTCCCGCGTTCCTGCCAAACGTCGGACGGCCCGGGATGGGCCCGGGCCGACTGCGCGGTGGGTTATAGGGGCCTCGCCTGGGCCCGTCGAGTGGATTTTCGCCGCCCGTCGCCCCGGCACGGATTTCGCTGGATCCCCGCGACCAGACAGCGGGGGCTGCATGACCGAGCTTGCCGAGATCGCCCGGGAGCGGGGCATCAAGTACTTCCTGATCTCCTTCCTCGACCTGTTCGGCGTCATGCGCGCCAAGCTGGTGCCGGCAGGCGCCATCGGGGCGATGCAGCGGAACGGCGCGGGCTTCGCCGGCTTCGCCACCTGGCTCGACATGACGCCGGCCGATCCCGACGTGCTGGCGATCCCGGACCCCGCCAGCCTGGTCCAGCTGCCCTGGAAACCCGAGGTCGGCTGGCTCGCGGCCGATCCCTGGATGGAGGGCGCGCCGGTCGCGCAGGCGCCCCGCCTCGTCCTGAAGCGCCAGGTCGAGCGCGCCGCCGCCCAGGGGCTGACCATGCAGACCGGCGTCGAATGCGAGTTCTTCCTGATCGAGCGCGACCGCCTCGCCGTCTCGGACTCCACGGATGACTCGCAAAAACCCTGCTACGACCAGGCCGCGCTGATGCGGCGCTACGACGTCATCGCGGCGATCTGCGACGCGATGCAGGCGCTGGGCTGGGGCCCCTATCAGAACGACCACGAGGACGCCAACGGCCAGTTCGAGATGAACTGGACCTATGCCGATGCGCTGACCACTGCCGACCGGCATGCCTTCTTCAAGTACATGGTCAAGTCGATCGCCGAGGCGCATGGGCTGCGCGCCACCTTCATGCCGAAGCCCTTCGAAGCGCTGACCGGCTCGGGCTGCCACGCCCATGTCTCGCTCTGGCAGGACGGAAGCAACCTGTTCGAGGCGGCCAGCGCGCCTCTCGGGATCTCGGCCACCTGCCGGCAATTCCTCGGCGGCGTGCTCGCCCACGCGCCGGCCCTCACGGCGCTGACCAACCCGACGGTCAACAGCTACAAGCGGCTGAATGCCCGCGGGACGACCAGCGGCGCGACCTGGGCGCCGAATGCCATCACCTGGGGCGGCAACAACCGCACCCACATGATCCGCATCCCCGAGGGCGGCCGCTTCGAGTGCCGGCTCGCCGATGGCGCCGCCAACCCCTATCTGCTGCAGGCCGGGCTGCTGGCCGCCGGTCTCGATGGCCTCGCGCGCGCCGCCGATCCCGGACCGCCGCTGATGCTGAACATGGTCACCGAGGGCGCCGGGCTCGACGTGCAGCGGCTGCCGGCCAACCTGCTCGAGTCGCTGCGTGCGCTGGCGGCCGACGGCGTGTTGCGGGAGGCGCTCGGCGAGGCGTTCGTCGCGGCCTATCTCAAGCTGCGGGAGGCCGACTGGGCGGCCTATGCCGCGCACCTCTCGCCCTGGGAGATCGCGGCGACGCTCGACGTTTAGGTCGGATCGCCCGAGGTCCCCAAGGCCCGGAGGCGTGAAGCCGACCTTGCGAGCAGGCTCAGCGCGTCGCGCCAACCGTGCCGATCAGCTCCTTCATGCGCGGAATCTCCTCGGCCAGCGCGGTGCGCATCTTCGCGGCATCCATGTGGTCCCAGAGCACGGTGCCGGTGTCGTCGAACAGCTTGCGCACCTCGGGCGTGCGAAGCGCCTTCACCGTCGCGGCTGCGAGCATGGCGACCACCGGCTGCGGCACCGCCGAGGGCACGTAGATGCCCGACCAGCCATAGAGCTCGGCGCCCTTCACGCCGAGTTCGCCGGTCGTCGGGA
>Ga0209087_1000759_pt1 | contig 19917 bp, 17 predicted proteins | sample S_130805_EF_Meta_FD_187321 | JGI IMG/M metagenome (GOLD analysis project Ga0209087, IMG submission 187321) | Freshwater microbial communities from Lake Simoncouche, Canada to study carbon cycling - S_130805_EF_MetaG (SPAdes) (version 2) | ecosystem: Environmental > Aquatic > Freshwater > Lake ... | reverse complement strand
AAAAAATAAGAGAGAGAGAGAGAGAGAATTCTAATTCTAAACCAAAAAAAATAATTTTTGATTTTGGAAGTAATAACGGTCAGAATTTAAGTTATTTTTTAGAAAAAGCAGAAATTGTCGTTTGTGTAGAAGCGAATACAATTTTAACAGAAAGAATAAAAAAAAAATTCGAACACCATATAAATAATAATTCTTTATTCATTGAAAACGTTGGATTATCTGAAATTGATGGAGTTAAAGATTTTTACATTTCAAAACAAAATGATGTTCTAAGTACTTTAATACCGCCGCAAAATAAGGAAAATTATCAAAGAATTACAATTCCTTCTATGACCCCTTCTAATATTATAAAAAAATATAGAAATAAATTATTATTAAATGAAATTGAATATATTAAAATTGATGTTGAGGGTTATGACCATATAATTTTAGATGATTTATTTAAAAATAATATATATCCAAAATATATAAGTGCTGAAGTTCACGATTCAATGGTAATTAATTTAATATTAAATTCACCATATAAATCATTCAAATTTCTTGAAGGAAATGAAATTGGAAATAATATTAAAAAAATTGAATTTTTAAATCATAAACAGGAAAGTGTTAAAATTGATTTTGTCCAACACTCTTCCGGTTCGTATGGAGATGATATACCAGGAAAATACTACGCACGAGATAGTGTAATTAATTATTTTCTTAATAATGGTTTGGGTTGGAAAGATATATGCTGTTCTTTAGAAGTTAAAGAATATGACGAAAAAATTCCATACAATCAAAAAGTTCATCAAAAAGGTTTTAGGTATCATTTAACAGAAATCTATCCTGCTTTCAAAAAAATGCTAAAAGCGCGTATTAATAATATCATTAAAAAATAATTCATAAAAACGAAGTCAAAAGATAAAGTGAAATCAAAGTAATTGATATTTACAACCTTAGTTACGATTATACATAGTTAGGTAAATGTTTAAAAAGAACACACTCGTGTTACATAAATTTGGCGAAAAATTTAAAACACAGAACAAACTAAAGAACACACTCTTTCAATTATCATTGATAACTGTTATTAATTTAAATTAATTAGGGTAACAGAACGCCCCGTTCAAAATAGTTAAAAAATTATGAAAAAAATTGCTCTAATAACTGGCATTACAGGACAAGACGGATCATATTTGGCAGAGTTGCTGATCAAAAAAAACTATAAAGTCCATGGTATAATTAGAAGAAGCTCGAGTATTAACACTAAAAGACTTGATCATCTTTTTAATGACAAAAATATTAGAAATAAAAAATTATTTTTACACTACGGAGATTTAACTGACAGTTTATCAACATCAACTATTATTTCTAAAGTAAGGCCAGACGAAATATACAATTTAGCTGCTCAAAGCCATGTAAAAGTTAGTTTTGAGATTCCGATGTATACAGCTGATCTCGATGCGCTTGGCACTTTAAGAATTCTTGAAACAGTTAAGAATCTAAAATTGAAAACAAAAATATATAACGCCTCCACTTCTGAGCTTTATGGTGACAGCAAGGCTAAAATAATGAACGAAAAAACTAAATTTTCTCCCGTGAGCCCTTACGGAATAGCGAAACTTTATGCTTTTCAAATAGTTAGATCCTACAGAAAAGCGTACAATATTTTTGCCTCTAACGGAATACTATTTAACCACGAGAGTCCCAGAAGAGGAGAAACCTTCGTTACCAAAAAAATCACACTAGGACTTTCTAATTACATAAAACACGGAAAATATTTCGAACTTGGAAATCTAAGTGCAAAAAGGGATTGGGGACATGCGAGAGATTATGTTGAGGGGATGTGGAAAATTCTTCAATTAAAAAAACCCATTGACTTGGTTCTTTCGACTGGAAAAACATATAGCGTCGAATATTTTTTAACAAGTTGTTTAAAATACCTAAAAATAAAATTTAAAAAAAAAATTATTAATAAACAAATATATTTTATCGATATAAAAAATAAAAAAACAATTTGTAAAACGAATAATAAATATCTCAGACCGAACGAAGTACCCTACCTTAGAGGAAGTTCTTTATTGGCAAAAAAAACTATTAACTGGAAACCAATAACAAACTTCAATACGCTAGTAAAAGAAATGATAGATTCCGACCTAGAATAACATGAGAGTTTTGCTTTTAGGAGGAAATGGCTTTGTTGGTGGATCAATAAAAAAGTTTTTAATTAAAAAAAAAATTAGGTTTTACGCTCCATCTTCTAAAAAGCTTAACCTTAAAGAGATAAATCAAATTGAAAATTTTTTAAAAAAAAAAAAAATATCACATATTATAAATTCTGCTGGGAAAGTGGGTGGGATTTTAAGCAATATTAAAAATCAAAAGAAATTTTTTGAAGACAATATGGAGATCAATTACAACCTTCTTAAAACAGCAGGTAAACATAATATCGTTAATATAATTAACATTGGAAGTTCTTGCATGTACCCCAAAATATATAAAAATAAAATGAAAGAAAATTATTTAATGTCTGGTTATTTAGAAGATACAAACTTTGGTTATGGATTAGCAAAATTAGTATCTTCTTTTTATTTAAAAATATTAAAAGAAAATAATAATTTAAATTATACAACTATTATTCCCTGTAATTTGTACGGACCTAAAGATAATTTTGATCCAAAGACTTCACACTTGGTTGCCGCAATTATTCAAAAAATATTCAGTGCTATAAAAAACAAGGAACACTCAATTGAAGTATGGGGCGATGGATCATCAAAGAGAGAATTTTTGTATGTTGATGATTTCGCTGAATTTGTTGTAAATTTAATAAAATCTAATTTAAAATTTCCTGATTTTTTAAATGTTGGTTATGGAACGGATTTTACAATTAAACAATACTATAAAAAAATAATAAATCTAGTTAACCCCAAAATTAAAATTATTTTTAATAAGAAATATCCCTCTGGAATGAAAAGAAAATTAATTGATTCATCGCTAGCAAAAAAATTATATAAATGGTCACCTAAAACAAATTTGGATAAAGGATTAATGAAAACAATAAAATATTATGAAAACAACGAACTATAGTTTGTCAGAAAATACATTTGATTCGAAAGAAGCTACCTCAATTATTAATTTGGTTAAATCTGGTGACAAACTCTCATATGGGAAAAATGTTAAATTGTTGGAAAAAACATTTGCCAAAGTCAGCGGAAGAAAATATTGCGTAATGGTAAATTCAGGATCTTCCGCAAATTTACTCGGAGTCTCATCTCTTATATATGACAAAAAGTTTGATTTGTTCGCAGGTGATGAGGTTATCGTTCCAGCCCTTTCCTGGAGCACAACCTACACTCCGCTCATTCAACTTGGTCTTAAATTAGTATTTGTGGACATTGACAAATCAACACTAAATATTGATTTAGATTTATTAGAAAAATCTATTACTAAAAAAACTAAGGCACTATTTGCGGTAAATATTTTAGGCGTGTCCTGCGACTATAGAAAAATTAAAAATATATGCAAAAGATATAAACTTTTACTCATGGAAGATAATTGCGAATCTCTGATGTCTAAAAATAAAAATATTTTATCTGGTACTAACGGCATATTTTCAACAATGTCGTCTTTTTATAGCCACCATTTTTGTACGATAGAAGGTGGTTTTTTACTAACTGATAATTTCAGATTATACTGCAATGCACTTTCACTAAGATCTCATGGCTGGACACGAGAGCAACCAATAAATAGTCACTTGATTAGCAAAAAATATTCAAATTTTGAAAAGCTATTCAAATTTATACTTCCTGGGTTTAATTTAAGACCAACTGAAATCAACGCAAAACTAGGAATAGTTCAATTAAAAAAGTTAAAAAAATTTATAATTAATCGAAAAAAAAATGCAAAAAAAGTATATGAAATTTTTAAAAATTTAAAATCAGCTTACTTACAAGAATATAATAAACAAAATTCATTTTTTGGTTTTGCCTTTATTCTTACAAACAAATTAGAAAATAAAAGAGATTTGATAGTAAAATACATGAAGAAGAATAAAATTGAATGCAGACCTATTGTTTCTGGAAATATAACAACAAACCCCATGATTAAATACGCAGAATATAAAATTCCTTTTAAACTTAAATCTACTCAATATGTTGATAAAAACGGATTTATGATTGGGAATAGATCTAGAATAATTACAAAATCTGAAATCAAAATTTTATTAAAATTTAGAAATTTCTTAGAAAAATACAATTAAAAAAAGTGCCTCATATAAAGAAAGATTATTAGTTTCTAAATTAATATAAACAAAACGAAAAGATTATGTAAATATAAAATTTAAATTTTAATCCAACTTTCCGGAATTATATCAGGGGTAGAAATTCTTGTTCTCAACCATCTTTTAGGGGCGCATACAATTTTACGTTTATTTTTACTTAACCAAGCACCCCACCAACTAAAGGTACTATTAGCTATAATAAAATGTTTGCAATTACTCATTAAAAACAAATCATTAATTGATGACTTCGTATCTATGAAAATATATTTTTTATTATTAAAAAAAGAGAAAGTTTTTTTAACTAATTCAATATCGTCAGAAAATATAAAAAAAATAGGATTTTTTAACTTCTTCTTAATATAATTAATAGATTTTTTATAATAATTCTCCCCTAAAATCCCGTGAAAATGTCTAGCTTTAGGATTATTCAAATAATCTCCTCTTCTTATATGTATTGCAACTGAATTCTTATTCTTAATTAAATTTAAATACTTTTGAACTAATTTATCTTTTATTTTTGGGAACCTAAATAATTTTAAAACAATTTTCTTATAATGAATAAAATATTTTTCACTTTGAAAAAATCCTATTATTGAAACATTTTTAACAATTTTTTCTTTTAGAAATTCTTCATTAAATATAAAGGGGGAATTCTCAATTTTTTTTTTATCATGAAAAAAATAATTTATGACTTTAAAAATTCCTAATATCTTTAATATTTTGTAAATTTTATGGTCTTTAATTTTAACAATATTTAGTTTGCGTATTTCTGGAAATCTATCTAACTCAAATTGCCTGTCATAAGAATTGTATCTTTCAATATTTATCCTTAAATTAATTTTATTTTTTTTTGCTAAAATATATCCAATTATAAATTGAAATAATTGATTACCCAACCCCCCTTGGCAGCAAACAGTTAGAAAAACTTTTTTCATTAATTATATATTTATTAGTATGTTATTTTTATAACTTTTTTAATCATATCAACAATATTCTATTTAAAAATTGCTCTTAAAGTGTAATTTAATTTTTTTAATCGAAAAATGCAGATATAAATAATATTATGAAAATTTGATATCTCAAATTTTCATAATAATTTGATTATATTGCGATACAGAGCATTATAGTTTGATTATAATTTAATAGTATATTTTTATGAAAAATAATATCGAATCTGAAGTTATTAATGACTTTGGCTTAGAGTGGAACAAGTTTAATTATAAAAATATTAATTATAGAGAATTAAAAAAAATATTTAACGATTACTTTAGAATCTTTCCTTTCGATAAAATAAATAAAGATTCTATAGGTTTTGATATGGGATGTGGCACCGGTCGTTGGGCTAAATTTATTGCCCCTAAAGTTAAAAAACTAAATTGTATAGAACCAAGTTATTTAGCTTTAAAACAAGCAAAAGATAATCTTAAAATATACAAAAATTGCTTTTTAGAAAATTCTTCTGTTTTAAAAAATAGCTTAAAAAATAACTCACAAGATTTTGGTTATAGTCTCGGTGTTCTGCATCATGTACCAAATACTCTATCGGCAATAAAAAATTGTACAAAAAAATTGAAATCCGGAGCACCGTTCTTATTATATTTATACTATAATTTTGATAATAAACCTTTCTGGTTTAAAATAATTTGGAATATATCAAATATTGCAAGAATTGTAATTTGTAATTTACCTTTTTTTTTAAAATATCCTATTTCTCAGTTTATTGCTTTTTTTATATATTTTCCACTTTCAGTAATATTAAGAATACTAAAAAAAAATAATTTAGAAATTACAAATTTTCCGTTATCCTATTATTATGACAAAAGTTTTTATATAATGAGAACTGACGCATTAGATAGATTTGGAACTAAAATAGAAAAAAGATTTTCAAAAAAAGAAATTGAAATATTAATGAAAAGATCACAATTAAAAAATATCAAATTTTCAAGCAAGCCACCTTATTGGGTTGCTGTTGGTACTAAGATATAAAAATATCATATAATCAAAAAATTATGAAAAAAATTGAAATTTATACAACAAATTATTGTCCATTTTGCGTAAAAGCAAAATCGTTATTAAAGAAAAAAAATATAGAATTTTCTGAAATTGACGTGTCCAATAATGAAGCATTACGCGAAAAAATGACAAGAATGGCAAATGGAGCAAGATCTGTTCCACAAATATTTGCTGATAATGTTCACATTGGTGATTGTGATAAGGTTTATAAATTAGACCAAGAAAAAAAATTAGATAAATTATTAGGCATTGAATAAATCTTAAATGGCTGTATCCCTCACTATTGTATTTTTTGCAGGTTTTATAAGTTTTATCTCTCCCTGTGTCCTTCCTTTGATACCAGGTTATGTATCATTTATTTGCGGAACAACACTTAACGAACTAGATAATAAATCTAAAAATTTTATTTTGAAAAAATCTATATTTTTTTCACTAGGATTTTCATTATTATTTATTTCTCTTGGAGCTACTGCAACTTTTATCGGCAGTTTTTTATTAAAAAATTCAAAAATTCTATCTATTGGATCTGGAGTAATAATTATTTTTTTTGGTGTGTATTTATTAGAGCTTATTAAAATAAATTTTTTAAATAAAAGTTTTGGAAATTTTAAGATTAAATATTCAAATAATTTATTATTTCCATTTATTGTAGGCGTTGGTTTTGGTTTTGGCTGGACGCCTTGTATTGGACCAATTCTAGGATCCATCATAGCGTTTGCATCAATGGAAGACTCAATTTATAAAGGAATTTTACTATTAAGTCTTTATTCCCTAGGTCTTGCAGTTCCCTTTATACTTTCAAGTCTATTGATCAAAAGGTTCTTAATGTTTTCAAAAAGTGCAAAAAATTATTTAATTAATGTAAAAAAAATCTCAGGGATTATTCTAATTATAACTGGAATTTTAATTGTCACTGGAAAATTACAAATTTTAGGATTTTATTTAATTGAATATTTTCCAATTCTTCAAAAACTAGGCTAAAATTAATTTAGCATCTGGATTACTCTAATGGGTTTTCCCTCTTTAAATGCTAGTAAATTTTGAGCCATTTGAGTGTAAAAAACTTCATAATTTTCTTTAGTCACATATCCCAAATGCGGCAATAACAATGCGTTAGATAAAAATCTAAGTTTATGATTTTCAGGTAAAGGCTCGATATCATAAACATCCAGACCCGCACCCATTATTATATTTTTCTCTAATGCATCAACAAGATCAAATTCATTTACAATTACACCTCTAGAAGTATTGATTAAAAAGGCTGAACCTTTCATCAATTCAAAATCTTTTTTAGCAATTAAATTTTTTGTTCTCTCGCTTAATACAGTGTGAATTGTAACAATGTCAGATTTTTCTAATAATTCTTCTTTAGTCACTGCTAATACTTTATTCTCATTTGCTATTGAAATTTTAAGATTTTCACTCCAGGCGATGACATTCATTCCAAATGCTAAAGCAACTTTTGAAACCTGTATGCCAATTTTGCCAAGTCCAATAATCCCTAAAGTTTTACCTTTCAACTCAGATCCCAAAGTAGTCTGCCAATAACCTTGATACATATTTTCTGACTCTTCTCTTATATTTCTAACAAGTCCCAAAATTAACGCCCATGTTAATTCTGCAGTAGAATTCGAGCTTGATTCAGTTCCACATATTATAACTTTTCTCTTTTTTGCAGCTAAAAAATCTATAGATTTATTTCGCATTCCACTGGTTATAATAAGGTTTAATTTTTTTAAATTTGAAATAATTTTTTTAGTAATTGAAGTTCGCTCCCTCATTACAAGCAAAGCCTCAAAATCTTTTAATTGTTCTATAGTATGATCTTCATTTTCAAATGGTTGATTAAATACTTGAAAATCAAAATCTTTTTTTAATTTTTCAAAGTTTCCTAAAATCATAGAAACATTTTGATAGTCGTCTAAAATTGCAACTTTCATGAAAGTAATGTTTTTTTAGATGATAAGTAAATTCCTAAAATAATTGCAATAGCTCCAAAAATATGAAAATTCATTAATTTTTCATTTAATAAAAATATGGCCATAAATGAACTAAACACAGGCATTAAGTGCAAAAATATTCCAGCTCGACTTGGTCCTACAATCAAAACAGCTTTATTCCAAAAAATATATGCTCCAAGTCCTGCAAATAAAACAACATAACTAAGGATTAAAAAAAATGCAAAATTAAATTTTATTAATTCTTGATTATTAAATTCAAATAAAAATTGAGGAAATAAAAAAATTAATCCTAGTGTGACAATCACTGAAATAAAAGTTAAATAATTTAATCCAGTTTTATGAGTTTTGAGCATAGTTGAATAAATAGCCCATGAAAACATTGCAACAAGTAACCAAAGATCACCCTTATTAAGATCTAAATGAATTAGTCTTGAAAATTCTAATTGAGTAATAATAATAATAACGCCTATAATTGATAAAATAAGTCCTAATACTTGATTTAAATTTATTTTCTCAACTCTAAAAATAAAGGAAATAAATATGATTAGCACAGGGATTGTTGAGATCATCAATGCTCCATTTAGAACTTGAGTAAAATTTAATGAATAGTAAACAACGGAATTAAAAATACTAATACTGGTAATAGACATTAGTAAGATTGAATAAAATTTTTCTTTAATAATTTTAATATTTAAAAAAATATCCTTTAACGTAAATGGAATTAAGACAATCCAAACAATTAACCATCTAAAAAAATTAAGTGTTAAAGGAGGTACCTCATAAAGAGTTGCAAATTTTCCTACAATAAAATTACCTGACCAAAAAAAAGCACAAAGAGTTAGCATTAAATATGCTTTAAGATTAGCACTCATTTTATATTAAATTTTACCGGTTATTTTGTAATAAAAAATTCCAACTACTTCGTGTAAAATAATATTCCAGTTTTCTAGACCTTTTTTAATATCAAAATTTATCCAAAATATAGAACTTGTTCCTGTTCTATAATCTGCACTTATTGGCTCTAAAATTAATCCTTGTTTTTTAAATCCAAAATAAGATCTTGGCATATGACTAGCTGAGGTAACAAGTCCCCATGTCCCTTTATTAGTTTTAATAATATCTTTAGAATAAATTATATTTTCAAATGTATTTCTTGATTTATTTTCAAATATTAAGTTTTCTAATCTCACCCCCTGCTCTAAAAAAAACTTTTTCGCCATATCAGACTCACCCCAACCTTGAGGTTTTAATTCATTAGAAAATCCCGTAAATAAAATTAAAACTTTTGGATTTTTATTATAAATTTCTAATACTTTTGTTAGTCTTTCTGCAGAAGAGTTTAAAGATACCTCATTTCTTTCTTTTGGTTCAAGTCCAATATGGAAACTTCCTCCAAGCACTATAACTCCTTTTAATTGTTGAACTGGATATTTAGATGGTTTTATAAAATCTTCAATTTTATTAAGTAAAAAATTACTTAAGGGAGTGTAACCAAAAAATAAAAATAAGATTAATAAAAATTTTGCAGAAAAAGTAGTTAGTTTTTTATAATTTGTAAAAAGTATAAGTAAAATTAAAATTAATAAAAAAAATGATAAAATATATAAGGGTTCTAATAAATAATTAGCAACTCTTGCTATATAAAACTCCATAAAATTTTAAATAAAATCTTCGTTATATAATTTTGCACTTAAAACTATTCCAAATCCAATCATATTTGTCAGCATTGCAGTGCCTCCATAAGATAAAATAGGCAAAGGCACTCCTACGACAGGTAATAATCCCGTTACCATTCCTAGATTTATTGCAATATATAAGAAAAAATTAAAAGCAAATGCATAGCAAAATATTTTTGAAAAATTATTCTTACTCTGATCTCCAATTAAAGTGACGCGCTTAATTATCGAGAAAAATAACCACAATAATAACAAAGAACCAATCAATCCAAATTCTTCAGCAAAATGAGAAAATACAAAATCAGTATGGTTTTCAGGAACAAAATCTAAAGAGCTTTGAGAGCCCCTTAAGTATCCTTTTCCAAAAATTCCACCTGATCCTATTCCAATTTTAGATTGGATGACTTGATAATTTGCTCCCAAAGGATCTCTTTCTGTATTAAAAAAATTAACAACTCTTTGTTTTTGATAAGGTTTCATCCCTGCAAAAATAAAAGGTAGACATAAAATAACAATTATAAAACCAGATATAAATATTTTACGATTTAGACCTACAATCCATAAAGTTCCTAGTGCAGCACCTAAAATTAATACTGCGGTTCCGAGATCGGGTTGCCTTAAAACTAATAAAAATGGAATTAAAATTAAAATTGCCGCAACCAGCAATGAAAATAACTTATTAGTATTTTCAACTTTTACTAAATTGTAAAATTTTGCAAGAACTAATATAATTGCAAGTTTTGCAACTTCTGAAGGTTGAACTTTAAAAAATCCAAAGTCAAGCCAACGCTGAGCGCCTTTAGCAGTCACCCCAACAAATTTTAAAACTACTAAAAGAAATAATATTAAAAAATAAAAATGATACGCATATCGATACCAAAAGTTTACATGAGTAAAAGCAACTGTAATTAAAATTATAAATGCAAACACAAATCTGACTAAATGTTTTAAATAAATATTTCCTTGTCCTTTATCTATTGAATACAAACATAAAATACTTATTAATCCTAAAGCCAAAATCATATAAATTAAACTTCTGTCTAATTTTTGAAATTTTTCAATTAATAAGAAAATTTTTGATACTTTTACTGTTTCACGCATTAGATATTCTTTTTTTAAATAAAAAATCAAACATACTGCTAGCAATTGGGGCAGCAACCCTTGAGCCTGGTCCGGAATGTTCCGCAACCACTGCTATAGCGTATTTTGGCTCTTCTATTGGACCAAATCCTGCAAAAAGAGAATGATCTCTGTACTTGTATTCTCTGGAATTTGGGTTTGCGCTATCTTCTCTGTCTTTAATAGTTAGTTTTGTAACTTGAGACGTTCCTGTTTTTCCAGCAAATTTTAGTTTACCATTTAATCTAGAACCATAAGAAGTTCCTCCTGGCTCGTTTGTTGCTGCTACTAAAGCCTCATTTATTATTTTTATATTTTCTGCATCAAAATCCATGCGACTTAATTTAGACTTTTCATCAAGGTAAAAAGTTGGATTGATTTTATAACCTCCATTTGCAAGTTCAGCCATTGATTTGCAAATTTGCATTGGTGTGGCCAATATATAACCTTGTCCTATTCCTGTGATTAAAGTTTCTCCTAGCAACCATGGCTTGCCTAAAACGTTTTTTTTCCATTTTGTATCTGGAACCAAACCTTTTTTTTCCTCATCAAAATCTTTTAAAGAGGTCTGACCAAAATCAAATTTTCTTATTGTTTCTGCTAATCTATCTACTCCTAATAATCTTGCTACTTCGTAAAAATATATATCGCATGATTTTTTTACCGCATCTTTTAAGTTAATTTTTCCGTGCCCTCCATCTTTCCAGCAATAAAACTCTTGACCATATAGCTCAATCTTTCCAGAACAAAAATGGGTATAGTCTTGATCAACGATTTTATTTTCTAGTGCTGCTAAAGCTATAATTGGTTTTAGTACTGATCCTGGAGGATATTGACCTGATAAAAACTTATTAATTAATGGTTTTCGTTCATTCTTTAATAACTCATTAAATTCTGGTTGGGTTATTCCAAAAGCAAATTTATTTGTATCAAACGAAGGCGTTGAAACACATGCTAAAACTTCACCTGTTTTAATGTCCATAGCAATTGCAGATCCAGCATTTCGTCCTAATTTTTGATAAGTTAATTTTTGAAGTTCAAGATCAAGGGAGGTTTTTAAAGCATTGCCACTTACTCCATCTACAAATTCAACTGTTCTAACTGCTCTTCCTGCTGCATTGACTTCAAAACGAGTAAAGCCTGGAGTACCAATAAGCTCTCTATTTAATATTTTTTCAATTCCAAGTTTTCCTATTTTAATTCCGGGTGTTCTAAAAAGATCGTCTTTTTGATTTTGTAAATCATTTTCATTGGGTGCACCCACATAACCTAATACATGAGCAAATTCATATGGGTAATTGTAGTGTCTCTCCATCGAAATAAATGGCTGAACGCCATTCAAAATAAAAAGGTTGCTATTTATTTTTGAAAACTCAGCCCAGGTTAGATTTTTATTAATAACATAAGGTTGAAATTTTCTAAGTTTTATAAAATCTGTTCTAGTTTTTTCAATTGTTTCATTGTCTAACCTTAAAAATTTATTTAGCGTTACAAGCACAAGCTCAAGATCTGTAACGTCGCCTTTAATAAGAGCAATTCTGTAAAGTTGTCGATTTTCAGCTATCTTATTATTAAAGCGATCTAATATTAATCCTCTCTCTGCTGCAATTTTCCATTCTTTAAAACGATTTCGATCGGATAAAGTTGAATATTTATTTCTTTGAAATACTTGAAGCCACAAAAGTCTAAGACCAATTAAACCAAAAAAAGTATATTTGGCGGTAGTTAAGATTGCTTTTCTTCTATTAATTATACTTGTTTTTGTTTGATAACCCTCTGTTGGTCTATGCTTAAAAAGCTTCATAAAAATATAGACAATATAACATCAAAAATGCTAAATCGTCTCACTTTTTTGGAGGAAAGCATATATTAAAATAGAAGTTAAAAATGACAATCTAGAGCAAGCTCTTAGAGCTCTTAAAAAAAAATTACAAAGAGAAGGCGTGTTTCGCTTACTAAAAATTAAAAGTCACTTTGAAAAACCATCTGAAAGAAAAAAGAGAGAAAAAGACGAAAATACCAGAAGAGTTAAAAAATTTAAAAAACTAAAAGCTCGTTACTAAACTCAAAAGTCTATAGTAAAAAAATAGCCATCAAAATCAGAATAAGAACAATAGCCACCGATATGTAAACTGACAATTTTTTAAAATTAGACCAAGTTTCTTTTTGAGAACTGATATCCATAAAATTTTAACCCTGACGTGCTTTAAACTTTGGATTTTTTTTATTTATAACGTAAAGTTTTCCTCTTCTTCGAACTACTTTACAATTTATATCTCTTTTTTTAAGAGATTTTAATGAGCTTACTACTTTCATAACAATCTTAGATATATAGTAAATATTAGTTTGTAAAGATTAAGATTGTGCTTTTTTCTTAAAATCATTTACATAATCTTCTAAAGCTATTTTGCAAGGAAGATTAATTATTTTTTTTCCTCTAATTGACTTAATTATCGCAGACTCAAACCTTTCTCCTTCTCTCTTTTGTATATATTTAATGTTTTTAGAAAATAATTTTGCAACTTCTTTAATTAAATATGACTTGGGATAGGAAATTAAATAATGTTGATTTTTATTATTTTTCCAAGCCGCGTAACACCCCTCAACAGTGTCTTTGACATGCGTAAACCTTCTAGACTGCGTTCCAGGCGATACAACAGTTAAAGGCTTTTTATTTAAATATTGTTTACAAAATATTCCAATAACTGCTGACATTTTAGAATCTGTTATTTGCTTTGGTCCATAAACGTTATAAAAATATATAACTTCATATTTAAAATTAAACCATTTATTTAAATTCATTATTAAATTCATGTTTACAGACTTAGAGTAAGCATAAGGAGATAAATGCTGATCTTCTTGATTATTTCCTAAACTTGCGGAGGTTGCTGAATAAATAATTTTTATATTATTTTCTAAACAAAATTTAATTACTTCTTGTGTTCCACTAATATTACTATTTAAACACTTTTTTACATTTTCAAAACTTTGAAATATTCTAGAAAATTCTGCAAAATGAAAAATTACTTTAATTTTTTTTTTTATTTTATTGAAGTGCTTAAAAAAATCTATCGTATCTCCATTTAAATAATTTACTCTACTATTTCGAATATGATTTTTGCTTGTTCCTGTTGAATAATTGTCTAAACTAATGATGAGATCTGAAGTTTTCTTTAATATTAACTCTATTAAATTTGAGCCGACAAAACCTGCTCCACCAGTTACAATTATAATATTTTTCATTTAAAGATTTTTTAAAGCCTGGCAACGACCTACTCTTCCGTGCCTTAAGACAAAGTACCATTGGCGCTAAAGGGCTTAACTGCCGAGTTCGGAATGGGATCGGGTGTTACTCCTTTGCAATAATCACCAGGCGAGATTTTTGTATATAAAAAATATTCATTTGTAAATATCTTAAATATTTTAAATTCAGACCCAAATTTAAGATAAGTAGATAATTTAAAATACAATGTTATAATTAAGAAACTATATCGCGGGGTGGAGCAGTCTGGTAGCTCGTCAGGCTCATAACCTGAAGGTCCTTGGTTCAAATCCAAGCCCCGCAACCAAATTTATTTAAAAAAAATTAAAAAAATTTTCTCATTGGCTTATGAATATAAAAAATTATTGAAAAATAAATTAAAGTACTAAAAAAAATATTAAAGAAACTATTAAACGAAAGATATTCAAAAAAAATTGGGGTACAAAAAATTAAAGGTGAAAAAATTATTGCTTTACTACTTCCAAATTTTAACTCAATTAAATGATGTAAATGATTCCTATCTCCATTAAATGGATTTTTTTTATTTAGAATTCTATTGAAAAAAAGTCTAATCATATCCAATCCAGGCATCAACATTACAGATATAATTTTATCCGCGTAAATCTTTTGTTCATTATGTAGTTGAACAAATAAAATTCCAATTATGAGAGAAATTAAATAACATCCACCGTCACCTAAAAAAGATTTGTTATTATAGTTAAAGTATAAAAATACAATTAATCCCGGAATTAAATAAATTGAATAATTTAAAACAATAGTATTTGAATAAATGATAAGTGCTAAAAAATATAATCCAAATTGACAATTTATCCCATCAATCATATTTGATGCATGAACAAAAGATAATAAACAAAATATAGTTATAAAAAAACTTATACTATAAAAAGTTATGCTTAAATTTAAAGGATACCCAAATTTAAAATAATTTAATTTTAAAAAATTAAATTGAGATAATAAAAAAAAAAAAATTATAATAAGCAAAATTAATCTTAATATAGCTGGTAATTTGAAAATATCATCTATAAATCCAACAAAAAAAACTAACGAAAAAACCAAGAAGAGTAAAAAAGTTTTTTGATTATGGTAAATTAAAAAAGAATCCACAAAAAAAATTAAAATTAAAAAATTTAAATAAATTACAGATCCTCCACTATATGGTACTGGCCTTGTGTGTTTTTTAATATTTTTATTTGGAGTATCTAAAATTTTAAATTTTATAAAAAGGATATTTAATATAAAAAAAAGTATAGTTGATAAAAATAAAAAACACAGAAAAATCATAATATTTTATTAATTTATATCTAGTAAAGTTAATCTTTTAACATAATAAAAACCATTATAATCTTTAAATAGTTTAATAATTGATAAAATTAATAAAAAATATTTAAGTTCAGCATTTTCTTAAAAACATAGTCATAAATATACTTGTTAAGACATTTATTTATTTTTCATATCACAATAGTTAGCTTACAAAGTTCTATCAAAACAAATGTTTATTAAAGATAATAGAAGACATGTCTAATTTTTAAAAAATACAAAATACATAAAAAAATAAATTTACTTCGCGAATACACCATATGAAAATTTACTCTATCTTCATTGAAATTTTACTTTAATTATTTTGCTATCGCTATAACTCCACTATCTAGATAAACATCACAAAAATATATTTTTCCTTTTTTTTATTATATTTATTAAAAATTAAAAATTAATTTTGCTCTATTAATTAAATTAAATATTACTAATTTTTTATAATCAAATCTTTCAAAAAAAAAGTAATTATGATCAAAATAATCAATTTGCTTTGGTATAATTATATTTAAATCTATAAAATTTTTTTTAAACGTTTTTTTGACAAAATATGATTCATATTGAGAAGTAAAAATAACTATTTTTTTCGTTTCAAATTTTTCTATTAAATTTTTAAGAGTCACAAGATTTTTAATATTAAACTCAATTAGATAAATTTGTTTGGGATTAAAACCACTTTTTACCAAGAGTTCATAAATAGTTTTAACTTCAATATTTTTATTTTGATTAAAGAGTATTAAAATATTTTTATCACGAACAAATTCTTTATATTTAATTAACTCCAAATATCGATAATAATAACCGTATTGATAGTATTTATCGTAACCGTCACCTGAATAAATTATTGCGAGGTCTTGTTTTTCTTTAATTTCGTCTGCAATTGTTAAATATTTATTTCCAACATATTTAAAAAGGGGGGAATAATATAAAATATATATAATAAAAATAATCAAAAAAATAATTTTATAAATTTTATTTATTAAAATATTACTTAAAAATTTAGCAAAATTTCTTAAAATTCTAATTCCCACAGAGAATAAAAAAAAATTTATTTGTCCAATTTTTTTCAATTTAATATAATCGATGCATTGAAGGTAAATAATTTTAATAATTTGAACATTATAATTTGAGTGAAGACTATTCTTATTTCTTTTATTATTAACTAAAAATTTTTTAATAAAAAAGGGTTTAATATTTTTGTTTTTAAATATTCTTACCCATAGCTCTAAATCTTCAATTCCTGCTAAAATTTTATCTTGATTAAAAGGATTATTTATAAGTAATTTTTTTTTTATCATAACTGAAGAAAAAACAATTGGATTAAAAATATAAAAAAACTTATTATTTCTCAGTATCAAATAAAAAAAAATGATCTGAAAAAATAATCTTAAATAATTTAATAAAAAATTACTTTTATTTTTATTAATAAAAAAATAGTTAGTTGATGAAAAAATTATATCGTTTTTTTTTATTAATTTTATTTGCTCATGTAGTTTATTTTTTTCCCAGATATCATCATGATCTACAAAACAAATAATATCAAATTTTGCTTTTTTTAAAGCTAAATTTCTTGGCAAACTAGCAGTTAGTGAATTCTTCTTAGTTTTAAATATTCTTATTTTTGAATTACTAAATTGGTATTTTTTTAACTTGAAAAAAGTGTCATCACTTGAGCAATCATCAACAATAATAAGTTCAAAATTTTTATATGTTTGTTTTAAAATAGATTGGATTGTGTCATCAACGTACTTGCTTGCATTAAATGTTGTAAGTATTATTGTTACTTTTTTCTCTGAGTTCATAAAATCTTAATATTTTTTTTGTATTTTTCTATCCATGAAAAAAGAACATAAATATTCCAGAATAAATGTCCGGATACACTATTTTTATTTAATTTAAATTCTTTCCACAATTTAATAGTTTTTTCTTGATCAAAAATTCCTAAATTTTTTATTTTATTATCTAACAAAATTTCTTCAATTAAATAATTAAAATCTTTTCTTAACCAAAGGCTAATAGGTACGCTAAAACCTCTTTTAGCCTGATCAATAGAATAGTCAGGAAAAACTTTTTTTAAATAGTTTTTTAAAAAAATTTTTTGGGAACAATTTGAGATTTTCATTTCCATTGGTAATGTCCAAGCAAACTTGAAAATATCTATATCTAAAAATGGAATTCTAGTTTCTAGACTTGAAGCCATTGAGGCTCTATCAACTTTACACAAAATATCGTCCGATAAATAATTTTTATAATCATTAATCATCATTTGTTCTTTTTTAGAGAAATTATAATTTTCATCTATTCTATTAAAAAAAATACAATCGTTTATTAATAATTCAGAATTCATTACTGTTAAAATAATTTTATAAAAGTCATCGATATTTCTTGATCTTTTGATTGCTAATAAAGTTTTTTTTATTTTTTCTTCTAATAAGGTTTTTTCTCCAGCAAAATAAATTATTAATTTTTTTAAAACACTATTAGGAAATAAGTTTAAAATTGAGCAAAGATATTTTCTTGAAGTATAGGGTAATTTAGAAACTATATTCCAAATTTTTTCGATCAAAAAATACCTGTTATAACCTGCAAATACTTCATCACCACCATCACCCGTTAAAACAACGGTAACTTTTTTTTTTGCAAAGTTACTTATTAGAATTGTAGGTATTTGCGAACTATCAGCAAATGGTTCGTCATAATATTCGGAGATATTTTCAATTACTTTTAAGCAATCTTTTGATTCTATTATTAATTCATTATGATTTGTATTTAAGTTTTTAGATGTTTTTTTTGAAATTGATGACTCGTCATAATCAAAATTATTAAATCCTATACTAAATGTTTCAATTTTACTTTTTGATAAATGGCTCATTGTGTGAGCAATTACCGTTGAATCAATGCCTCCAGACAAAAAACAGCCCACTGGTACGTCTGAAATCAATTGCTCTTTAACAACACTAAATAATTGTTTTTCAAATTCTACTAAAGCTTTACTTTGATCAAAAATTAACTTCTTTTTAGATTCTTTTATTTCGTTTTCTACAGACCACCACTTAGAAATTTTATGATTACAAATCTTATTATTTAAATTTACCTCCAGTATGCTCGCTTGATTTAGTTTATGAATTTTTTTAAAAATAGTTTGCGGAGCAGGTATATATGATAATTGTAAAAAACATTTAATAGAACTTAAGTTTAATTCTAAATTTGAATAAATTTTCATAAATGACTTTAATTCAGATGAAAAAATAAGTTGATCGTCAAAATAACCATAATAAAGAGGTTTTTCACCAAAACGATCTCTTGTTAAAAAAATTTTATTTTCTTTTTTATCAAATAATGCGAAGGCAAACATTCCTTTAGCTTTTTTAAAGAATTCATCAAAACCAAAAATTTCAATATAATTGATCAAGCTTTCTGTGTCAGATGAACTCTTCCAAATAATTTTTTTATGATTATTAATTCTTATTCTTAATTCTTTATGATTATAAATTTCTCCATTATAAACAATTATGTATCTACCAGTGGCTGATTCCATTGGCTGATTAGCTTTATCTGATAAGTCCTGGATTGATAATCTATTGTGCCCAAAAAAAATTTTTTTGCACTCTGATATCCAAAAATTTTTACTATCAGGCCCTCTATGATTTAGGGCATTTGTCATTAACAATATGTTATTTTTATTATGAAGGTAATTAGAATTTGAATTTAAATTTATTATTCCGGATATTCCACACATCTAAAATCTACTTTTTTTAAGATGCATTAAATATATGCCCAAAGAGAAAGAGTAAAAAAAATTTAAATAATTATTATAAAAGCTACCAGTGGTAATAAATGGAAAAAGAGAAATAAAAATTGGAGTAATAAAAAAAACGTTTTCTAAATAAATTTTATTTTTTTTTTTATATAACAAGTAAATATTTTTTAAAATTTGACATGTTATAAAAACAAAAAAAACAAAGATTATTAGAAATGAAAAAATTCCAGTTTCTGCTAATAGTTGTATATATGTATTATGAGGATGCGTACTACAACTAAACTTATTAATTTTGAACTCACTACCACAAGATTTATCTTCAAATGATCCCCTACCATGTCCAAATAAAACATTTTCTTTGAACATTTTAATTCCAACTAAAAAATAATTATGATGTGTCTCCGAGACTATATTAAATCTATCAAATATCATGTATTTATGGTCCAGAATAATCCCAGCTTTTAAAGTATCCTGCCCCAAAATTTCATCTTTAGTTATCTTTACCCTACTAGCTAAAATAGTATTTAAAAAAATATAAG
>Ga0209087_1000758_pt1 | contig 19917 bp, 21 predicted proteins | sample S_130805_EF_Meta_FD_187321 | JGI IMG/M metagenome (GOLD analysis project Ga0209087, IMG submission 187321) | Freshwater microbial communities from Lake Simoncouche, Canada to study carbon cycling - S_130805_EF_MetaG (SPAdes) (version 2) | ecosystem: Environmental > Aquatic > Freshwater > Lake ... | reverse complement strand
CGAAGACCAGGTAAACAAAGGCCGAAAGGCCAAGCAGCTGCTTGAGGATGAAACCCTCAACAATGCAATTGCGAAATTAGAAGGCGACCAACTTTGGATATTTCGATCATCGAAACCCGAGGAGTCTGCGAGGCGCGAGACAGCGTGGTGTATGTTGCAGGCCATTGACGGCCTGCGGCAAGAGTTGATCAAGATCATGGACAACGGGAAAATTGCACAGAACGCTATTGGCAAATCACAGAAAAATCTAATTTAAGAAAATACTATGGCAGAAATACAAGCAATGAATATGGCCGATGCGGCCAGTGCTATCTCAGCAATGTTAGCCCCCGAAAAGGGACAAGCAGAACTTGGTGAGACGCAGCCAGTCGAGGAGTCCGAAGAGGACACCGAGACAGCGGCTTCTGAGGAGGATGAGTCTGGTGTGGAAGACGCGCCAGATGAAGAGACCCCAGAGGAACAGTCCGAAGAAGAGGAAGAGACCGAAGAGGGCGAACAGCCACAGACTTTCACTGTCAAAGTTGACGGCAAGGAAGTTTCTGTCACGCTAGACGAACTCCAGAAGGGCTATTCCAGAACTCAGGACTACACTCGGAAAACGCAGCAGATTGCCGAAGTGCGAAAGCAGGCCGAGCAAGAAACGCAAGCAGTCCGAGCCGAGCGTGAGCAATACGCTCAATTGTTGGGAGCATTGCAAGCCCAACTTCAGTCTTCAGAGCCTCAAGTCGATTTGGAACGCCTCTACCATGAGGACCCTATTGAGTGGGTGAGGCAAAAGGAAGTCATGCGGGAGAGACAAGAGAAACTTGGTGCTATTCAGTCCGAGCAGCAACGACTTTCTCAAGTGTCCCAGTATGAACAGCAGCGCGCCATGGAAGCCCAACTTGCAAGCCAGCAAGAAGCTCTCTTGGCAGCTTTACCTGATTGGAAAGACCCCAAGAAGGCAAAAGCCGAAAAGGCGCTGGTGATTGAGTCTGCGAAGGCAGCAGGCTTTTCCGATGAAGACTTGAAGAGCGTTTACGACCACCGACTGGTTTTACTGCTGCGTAAAGCGGCACTGTTTGACCAGATGGTAAGTAAGCGCCAAGGCATTAAGCCTGTGGTGAACAATGGCCCACGAACAGCCAAGCCTGGTGCAGCTGGTCGGGTTTCGACAACAACTGAGAGTACGCGAGCAAAGCAGCGTCTTGCAAAAACTGGTCGCATCGATGATGCGGCTTCTGCAATTGAACATTTATTGAAATGAGAAAATTATGACTATCGTAAGTAACACGTTTCTTACCTACAGTGCCAAAGGCATTCGGGAAGATTTGAGCAATATTATTACAAATATAGCTCCAGAGGAAACTCCATACGCTTCAAACATTGGCCGTGAAAACGTGTCCAATGCTTTGTTTGAGTATCAGACTGATACGCTTGCCGCAGCTGCCGCAAATGCACAGCTTGAGGGTGACGATGTCGCATCGTATGACGCTGTGACTGCAACTGTGCGTATGCAAAACTATGCACAGATTTCACGCAAGACAATCATCTTGTCAGCTACTGAAGAAGTGGTAAACAAGGCAGGGCGTCGCAGTGAACTGGCCTACCAAATCGCGAAGCGTGGCGCGGAATTACGTCGCGACCAAGAATTCGTGATGTTGAATGGTGGTATTGCTGTCGCTGGTGATTCGACTACTGCCCGTGTGACTGCTTCTTTGGGTGCGTATATCAAGACGAACACAGACAAGCAGACCAATGGTACTGATCCATCTTATACAACGCTGCCAAACAGCGCCCGTACAGATGGCACAGTTCGCACATTCACTGAAACCATTTTGAAAAATGTGATTCAGAAAGTGTGGACACAAGGTGGTACACCTAAGATTTTGATGTGCGGTCCTGTTAACAAGCAGCGCGTGTCAGGTTTCTCTGGTATTGCCTCAAGCCGTTTCAACATTGATGGTGGTGCAAAGCCTGCCACATTGGTCGGGGCCGTTGACATTTATGTCAGCGATTTCGGAAACGTGCAAGTTATTGCGAACAGATTCCAACGTGAGCGTGATGCATGGGTGATCGATCCTGATTACGCCAAGATGGTTATGTTGCGCCCTTATCAGCAAGTTGAATTGGCCAAGACTGGCGATGCTGAAAAGCGTATGCTGATCGTGGAATGGGGTCACAAGGTGACTTCTGAGCTGGCCCATGGTTTGGCCGCTGACTTGATCACTTCTTAATCGAAGGTAAACGGAAAGGGCCAGGGAAACTTGGCCCTTTTTTTAACATGATTCACAAAAAACTATTTAGCGAAAACAAAGATCAAGGCATCAAACGAATCTGGCATGAAAACCCAGAGACTGGCGATGTAACGATTGAGACCCAACAAGATGTCACAGCGGTGATTGAGGCCAACAAGGCCATCTATAACGCTGTGGATGAGAAAGCCAACTGGACTGGTGAGTGGCACTTGGTGGCATCCATCCCCGAATCCCTTTTTTACAAGATGAAGGCCGAGGGCAAGATTGATGACCAGGAGTACATGAAACGCTGGCTCAACGACTCCGACAATAAATTTTTTAGAACTCGCCCTGGACAAGTATGAATTACATTGCAGTCTGCACACCGGCCCGTGATCAGGTCCACACAAATTACACATATTGCATGGTGAACATGGTGGCCTATCACACACTCAACACGACAGACGCTATCAGTCTGAAATTGATGCAAGGCACGATTATCCAAAACCAAAGGGCTGACCTTTGCTTGGATGCCATGGCTGAAGGCTGCACCCACATTCTTTTCATTGACTCGGACATGACGTTTCCACAGGACATGGTCCAGCGGCTCTTAAAGCACGACAAAGAGATTGTGGCTGCCAACTGTGCCAGGCGCAGAATGCCCACCGGCCCAACTGCCCAGAACTATGACGAGAATGGCAAGCGCCAAGCGGTCTACACCATGCCAGAATCGACTGGAATCGAAGAGGTGGGAAGCATTGGCACTGGCATAATGCTGATCAAGCGCGAGGTGTTTGAGGGCATGAGCGAGCCATGGTTTGATATGCCGTGGCAGACCACACGGGGCTACATGGGAGAAGATGTGTTCTTTTGTAAGAAAGCTCAAGAGCTGGGCTACAAGGTCTACATCGACCATGATGTCTCAAAGGAAATTGGCCACATTGGCACGTTTGAATTTCGCCATGAACACACTTGGATTGTGAAAGAGGAAATGGAAAAAGAGGCCCAATAATGGCACTGACAACCTATACAGAGCTGAAGACATCCATTGGTGACTGGCTTAATCGGTCGGACCTAACCACGGCCATTCCTGACTTTATCTCTCTAGCCGAGGCGCAAATTGAAAGAACGCTGCGCACCAGGCAGATGTTGATCAGGACAACTTTGACAGTGGACTCAGAGTTTGAGTCAACGCCTGCTGACTTTTTAGAGGTCAAAGCATTTAAATTAACCAGCACAAACCCAGACACGCCTTTGTCTTTTATGACAATGGATGCCTTGGATCAGGAATCAACAAAATTTACAGCCAGCGGCAAGCCAAAGTTTTTTGGTGTGGTCGGCACTGAGTTTCGTTTTGTGCCAACACCAGATTCATCTTACACGACAGAAATTGTGTACTTTGCAAATTTGAATAAGTTATCTGCAAGTGTTGCAACCAATTTTCTTTTGACATCAAGCCCTGATGTTTATCTTTATGGCAGCCTGCTTCAGTCTGCGCCATATTTGCAAGATGATGCGAGAATTCAAGTATGGGCGACTCTTTATGAGCGCGCATTAAATGACTTGCAAGTGGCCGATGACCGAGGCTCAACCTCTGGCGGTAATTTGTTGACCCGCGCAAAAACTTTTGGTTAAGGACTAAAAATGGCAGATACCACAACGACCAACCTATTGCTGACCAAGCCAGAAGTTGGAGCAAGCTCAAACACCTGGGGAACCAAGGTCAACACAGACCTCGATTTGGTCGATGCAATTTTTGCTGCGGCAGGCACTGGCACAAGTGTTGGCCTTAATGTTGGCTCTGGCAAGACCTTGGCGGTCGCGGGTACGCTGACGGCCACAGGCACAACAAACTTGACCTCGCCAGCTGTCACAACCGGCATCACGACACCATCAACAACATTTGCCCTGGTCAACACCACAGCGACCACTGTGAACTTGGCCGGTGCAGCGACTGCTGTGAACCTTGGTGCAGCCACAGGAACAGCCACAGTCAACAATACAACCCTAGCGGCTAAAGCAATTACTGCAAGCACGACATTGGCGGTGACTGGTACATCGACACTTACTGGTGCAGTAACAGCAACGGCAGGGGTGACAGGCCCAATCACATCAAGCAATGTGGCGATTACGGGCGGCTCAATCACTGGCATTACCGATTTGGCGGTGGCCGATGGTGGCACTGGTGCGTCTACAGCTGCTGGTGCTTTGAATAACTTGTTGCCATCACAAACCTCTGCTGCCAACAAGTATCTGCAAAGCGATGGCACTAATGCAGCATGGGATGCGATTACTGTTTCCACTTCCGATATCACAGGAACTTTGGCGGTAGCAAATGGCGGCACTAACCAAACAAGCTACACCGATGGCCAGCTGCTGATTGGTAACAGCACCGGCAACACTTTGACCAAGGCATCTTTGACTGCTGGGTCTGGTGTGACCATAACGCCAGGCGCTGGGTCTATTGAAATTGCATTCACAGGCCCAGGGGCTGGCTCAGTTACAAGCACAAGCGTTGTTTCTGCCAATGGTTTTGCAGGGACTGTAGCGACTGCGACTTCCACGCCAGCTATTACTTTATCAACATCAGTTACTGGTGTTCTTAAAGGAAATGGCACAGCCATTTCAGCTGCGACTGCGGGGACAGACTACTTAGCACCACCCTCTGGCACTGCAATTCTTAAAGCCAACTCTGGTGGCGCGTTAGCAAATGCCACTGCTGGTACTGACTATGTAGCCCCCGCTACAGCAACAACTTTTACAGCTACACAAACATTCTCAGGCACATCATCAGCTACTGCCATTGTCCTAAACAATGCAACAGAGGTGGCTACAGTATCAGCAACTGCGGCTACTGGAACGATTGCTTACGACATTACCACTCAGTCTGTTTTGTATTACACAAGTAACGCAAGTGCTAACTGGACAGTTAACTTTAGAGCCTCTAGCGGTACTTCATTGAATACTTTGATGAGTACAGGTCAATCAATGACTGTGGCTTTCTTGGTGACTCAAGGTTCTACTGCTTACTACAACTCTGCTGTTCAAGTTGATGGTACTACATCAGGTGTCACAACTAGGTGGCTAGGTGGTGCGCCTACTGCGGGTAATGCTAGTGGCATTGATAGTTACCGCTACCTAATTATCAAGACAGGTAGTGCGACTTTTACAGTCTTGGCAAGCAACACACAATTTAAGGCTTAAACCATGCCATTACAAGCAACTTCTGGTGCGGCTAGTTACGATGCCTTTGGTGGTGGTGTTCCTGTTGTGCCAGCGTATATTGAGGAAGTGTTCTCCTGTTTTCTCTACACAGGTACAGGAGCATCACAAACAATCACAAATAATATTGACTTGTCTACCAAAGGTGGAATGGTTTGGATTAAATCTAGAAGTGCGGCAACAAATCACAATGTATTTAATACAACACAAGGTGCAAATAATTTATTACACCCAAATACCACTAATGCAACTGTAAATGATACTGTTTCTTTAACTGCATTTAATACAACAGGATTTACTCTTGGAACAGGAAGTCAAACAGGAAATCAAGTAAATGTTTCTGCGGCTACTTATGCCTCATGGACATTTCGCAAACAACAAAAGTTTTTTGACATTGTTACCTATACAGGAAATGGCGCAAATAACAGAGAAATTTCTCACAATCTTGGCTCAACTCCAGGATTTATTATTGTTAAAAGCACTAGCAATTCTACTGATTGGGTTACATACCATCGGTCATACACATTCCCAAATTGGATTCGTTTAAATTCTAGTGATACTGAATCAACAACTTATGGCGATGCTTGGGGTGCAGTACCAACATCAACCACATTCACAACTGGTTCTGGTGGTTTTGGCGATGTAAATTATTCAGGTCGTACATACGTTGCTTACTTATTTGCCCACAACGCAGGAGGCTTTGGTCTGACTGGTACAGACAATGTGATTACTTGTGGGGCGTTTACAAGCGATGGTTCTGGTAACGCAACTGTTTCTTTGGGTTATGAGCCTCAATGGGTGTTATACAAAAGTACCGACACCGCAAACTCATGGGCATTGTATGACAATATGCGTGGTATGCCTGTTGGGACAACGGATAGACGATTGTTAGTAAATACCGCTGGCGCTGAAGTGGGTGTTAGTTTAAATACAATTGATCCTACCGCAACAGGATTTAACATTTTTAATGAATCTACATCCGCAAACTTTATCTACATAGCCATTCGTAGAGGCCCGATGAAAGTGCCTACGAGTGGGACAAGTGTTTACAAAGGATATACTTATACAGCTACCAACGTAAATGATAGAGTTCTTACATCTGCAAGTGTTTCAAATGCGGATTTGGTATGGCAATACAACAGAACAGATGGTGGTGTTGGGGCAGTAGATAGACTCCGAGGTTTTACAACTGAATTGGGTCTTTATGATACTGGAGATGATGGTGCGGGTGCTGGATATGGAATTAAATCCATTGTAAATACTACTGTAAATTTAAATTTACTTGGTGGCGCTTATACAAGTTGGAATGCAGGTACAAATTCTTATGCAATGCAAACTTTTTCTCGATACCCATCATTTATGGATATTGTTTGCTATACAGGTACTGGAAGCAATAGAACTGTGTCGCACAATCTGACAGTTGTACCAGAACTGATTATTTGTAAGTGCAGAAGTACATCAGGGGCATGGGAAATTTATTCTTCTGTTCTTGCAAACACAGAATATCTTGTATTAAATACTACTGCCGCAAAAGCAACAGGCGCAACCCGATGGAATAGCACAACGCCAACAAGTTCTGTTTTTAGCCTTGGAACTTCCGCAAATGTTAACACTAGTGCGGCAACCTATGTGGCTTACCTATTTGCCACTTGTGCTGGTGTTTCAAAAGTTGGTTCGTACACAGGCACAGCCACTACAAAGCAAATTGATTGTGGTTTTACTTCTAGTGCAAGGTTTGTTTTAATTAAACGCACAGACTCAACTGGTGATTGGTATGTATGGGATACAGCACGAGGCATTGTTTCGGGTAATGACCCTTATATGCTTTTAAATGCCACAGTTGCAGAAACAACAAACACCGACTATGTTGACACATACAGCGCAGGGTTTGAATTAAGCTCAACTGCACCAGCCGCCATCAATGCAAGTGGTGGCACATATATCTTCTTGGCTATCGCATAAACATTTCATTGGGAACAATCATGCAAGTACGAATTCAATCAACTGGACAAGTCATGTACGAAAGTGAATTTCGTGCATACACAAAAGCCAATGGTGGCCCATCATGGGACATAACAACAACTGAAGTCTTAACGTCTTTGGGTGCTGATGTAGTCTTTGAAGGCGCACAAGCTACTGGTGGTACTGTTTACCAATACTCTCAAGCCTCTGGTGTTGAGCAAGTAGATGGCAAGTGGTACACAAAGTATGTGCTTGGCCCTGTCTTTACAGATACACCCGCCACCGAAACAGAGCCAGCCAAGACTGCTGTCGAGAATGAGGCTGCATATAAGGCGATCAAAGACGCTGACCAGGCTAAGTCTGTGCGCTCCACACGCGACAGTAAATTGACTGAATCTGATTGGCGAGTCATTAAGGCTTCTGAGACTGCAACAACACTGGATGCAGCCTGGGCGACTTATCGTCAAGCACTCAGAGATGTGACTGGCCAGTCTGGTTTTCCTTGGACTATTACTTGGCCTGAGTCACCATAATGGACCCGACTCAAGCCCAATTAAATTCCCATGTTGATGTCTGCACACTGCGCTATGAGATGCTGTGTGCCAGGATTAAACGTCTTGAAAACATCATGCTTGGGGTCTCTGGCATCATGCTGACCAGCATGGCCGGCATCATCTTTACGAGCCTAAAGTGAAAGACTGGGCCGTGGCACTCATTGCTGCGGCCTGCATCACGGCCTTTGTGGTCTGGTCCACATTCATTATTTTTTGGGCAATGAAATGACAAAAGCACCAGTTAAAAGAGCAGCGGCCAAGGTCGCACCAGTTAAACGATCACGGCCAAAGCCTGCACCAACAAGCCAGGTCAATGTGACTCTGGCCGCGCCAGCTGCTGCACCCAAGCCAGAATCTAAGAAAGATGATTCAACCTTGGGCAAGGTCATTGGCCTGATCGAGTGGGTCGATAACCCGTTCAAGCTCTTCACAGTGATCTTGCTGTCGTTTCTAGCCTTTGCCGGTTACTTTGCTTGGGACTCAAGACAAGTGTTGCTGCACGCTATTACAACTCAAGACAAGATGCCCCAGCTGGCCAAGCAAGAGCAATTGCTCATACCGGCCAGAAGTCTGATGAAGGATGTGGATGGAATTGTTTTGCTTATCCACAAGGCCAACTTGGCCACCAATAGTCGCACCACTGTGCTGGCGCTCAATGCCGATGGCACAAGAGAAAAAGCCATTGAGGGGACTGTCACAAGCCTATTTAACGCAAGCGCTGACCGCAACGCTGCCATGGTGGCCATGCTCAACAACGAGGTGCTGTGCGAGGAATTCAACCCATCGAGCAAAGTAGGTGAGTGGGGAATAAAGCAGGGTGTCAAATTTATGTGCAGAGGCTCAATCCCACCGGACCCAGGCAAGTTTGCCGGATACATTGCCATTGGCTTTAAAGACAAACCAGAGGACATTAGTGCATTGAAGACCCGCATCAACTTGGCAGCCAGCGATATGTCAGAAGATTGAAATGAATGCGCTGGCTCATTCTGTTACTGTTATTGGGGCTTGTTGGGGCCGTGGCAAAGAGTGGGTGTTATGTCAGAGAATTCTATGGAATTGGTTACACAACGCACGACCCGACCCAGCGCCATAAAGAGATGATGGTGTGGCTGGACCAGAATGCACAGCATTGCAAGGCTTCAGATTTTGTGGTGATTTGGAACAACTTATCAGAATGGGCAGGGTCAGCAGATTCAACATGGATTAGAGCCAAAGTAATTCACGGGTACAAGGATGCACTTGAGAGAGAAAAGAAATGACCATTGACACCATCAAACTGTTTCCTACTGTTCAGCCATCAGGGTATCCAGACAAACATGACCTTGCTCAAGTTAAGCTAGAAAAACAGCATGAAATGAATAAGGCAAATGAATTAGCAAAGCAGAAACAGACAGAACTTCAAGACTTAGCGTTTGAGATTTACACAAAAAAAGTAGTGCAAGAGCGTCTGCGCATGGAAATATTTCAGAATCGAAAGGTGGATTTTTATGTTTGATATTTTAAGTGGTGGCATATTGGGGTCGATCTTTGGTGGCATCTTTAGGATGGCGCCAGAGGTCTTAAAATGGCTTGATAAGAAAAACGAAAGATCACATGAACTCTTGATGTTTTCTCGCCAGTGTGAACTGGAACAATTAAGAGGCCAACAAAAGCTCGCTGAGATTGGCGCTCAACGTGAAGCAGCTGTCGATGTGGGTGTGATGGATGCATTCAACAATGCCATCACCCAGCAGGCCGAGATGGTCAAGGCAGCCGGTGGCTGGGTGGCCAGTCTGTCGGCATCAGTGCGGCCCCTGGTCACATACTGGGTGTTGTTTGTGTGGAGCTTCATTCATGTCTGGTTTGCATGGAATGCATGGGTAGCTGGCGCTCCAGCGGTTGAGGTGTTTAAGACCATGATGACTCCAGACTTTTCAGCATTGCTATCAGGAACAATCAATTATTGGTTTCTTGATAGAACTCTTTCTAAGCGCGGATTATGAACTTAGAGCTGGCTGCTGCCCTTTGCCGCCAGTTTGAGGGCTATCGGGCCAAGCCCTACCTTTGCCCTGCTGGCGTGGCAACAATAGGCTACGGCTCGACCTACTACGCTGACAAGCGCAAGGTGACATTGGAAGACCCACCAATGGATGAGCCAACGGCCAGAGCTTTGTTGATGATAGAGCTGGAGCATACCTACTTGCCTGGTGCGTTAAGGAACTGCCCAATCCTTGCCACAGACGAAAAGAAGTGCAACGCCATTGTGGACTTCTGCTACAACCTTGGCACTGGCCGGCTCCAGACCTCCACATTGAAACGAAAGATCAATGCAGGGGACTGGGAAGGCGCCAAAGAGCAGCTCATGCTGTGGACCAAGGGTGGTGGCAAGGTTTTGCCTGGTTTACTAAAGCGCAGAAAAGCCGAGTGCGCTTTGCTTGATTGAGGCATAAAATTGCACCATGGCCAACGTCAAGCAACAACTCGAAGTCCCCTCAATCCCAAGCCTTGGCTTTGCGCCAGAGGCTTATGAGAAGCGCTACTTTGCTGAAAACAATGGGGCGCTGAACGGGTACTTCAAAAAACTAATCAGCGTTTTGGGCGCTTTGTTTGGACCAAGGGGCGGCAAATTTTTAAACAACCCCCATGGGGCTTTTCAAGATTCGACTGACCAAGTGGCGGCCAACACCACCACGGCCTACGCGGTCACATTTAACACCACAGACTTTTCCAATGGCGTGACAATTGCCAGTGGGTCCAGAATCACTGTGGCCGATGCCGGAATCTGGAACTTGCAGTTTTCCATTCAGTTTACAAACACGACAAATGCTTCTCAGGATGTGGATGTCTGGTTTCGGGTCAATGGCACAAATGTGGCCAACTCAAACAGCCGATTTGGCTTTGCACCTAGAAAAGGTGCTGGAGACCCGTACCACACCATTGCTGCCATCAACTACTTTGTGAGCTTAAATGCGACTGACTATGTTGAGATAATGTGGAGGCCAACCGATGTCGGTGTATCCATTGAGCAATACGCTGCTGGAACAAGCCCCACACGGCCAGCAGTCCCATCAGCCATTGCCACTGTGTCTTTTGTCTCAAATCTACCTACAATTTAGCCATGTACATACCCATCAAACTACCCCCAGGTGTTTACCGAAATGGCACTGAGTATCAGTCTGCTGGGCGCTGGCATGACGCCAATTTGGTGCGCTGGTATGAGAACACATTAAGACCAGTCAATGGCTGGAGGGCGAAATCTGCATCAACTGTGACGGGCGCTTGCAGGGCAATCATCACTTGGCGCGATAACGCTGCCAACTCTTATATTGCCCTTGGCACTCATTCCAAGCTCTTTGCGATGGATGTGCTGGGTGTTCTCAAAGACATCACGCCCACTGGATTTACAACTGGTTTCATCGATGCCACAAGCACCACAGGCTACGGCAAAAACCTCTATGGCAGCTTTGCCTATGGTGTGCCACGACCAGATACGGGATCGGCAAACATAGCCACAACTTGGAGTCTCGACACCTGGGGAGAATACTTGGTGGGGTGTTCAGACTACGATGGCAAGATTTACGAGTGGCAGCTAGGTTTTACAACGCCAACATTGGCTGCTGTGATTACCAACGCACCGACCAGCAACAAGGCCATTCTAGTGACTGCCGAGCGATTCCTGTTTGCCCTTGGCGCGGGTGGCAATCCAAGGAAAGTACAGTGGTGCGACCAAGAAAACAATACCCTTTGGACACCAGCAGGCGACAATCAGGCAGGCGATTATGAGCTGACAACTGCTGGAAGCCTGATGGCAGGCAAGCGGGTCAAAGGTGTAAACCTACTTTTTACAGATGTGGATGTCCACACGGCCCAGTATGTTGGCGCGCCATTTATTTATGGCTTTGACAAGGCTGGCTCTGGGTGCGGCCTCATTTCGGCCCAAGCGGTGGCCGCAATTGATACGGCAGCAATCTGGATGAGCAAGTCAGGCTTTTGGATTTATGACGGCTACGCCAAACCTTTGCCCTGCGATGTATCTGATTTTGTTTTTAGTAACATTAACTTGGACCAGCGGTCAAAGGTCCATGCTGTTCACAATAGTAAGTTTGGTGAGATTTGGTGGTTTTATCCTAGCAATGCAGGCATTGAGAATGACTCTTACGTCACCTACAACTACCGCGAAAGCCATTGGGGCATAGGAACACTGTCGAGGTTGGCTGGCACTGACGCTGGCGTGTTTACATTACCTTTAATGGTCGATGCGTCTGGCGAAGTCAACGAGCATGAGGTCGGGTTTGATTATGATGGTGCGACACTCTTTGCTGAGTCTGGCCCAATACAGATTGGAAATGGCGACAACATTATGAGTATTCGCCAAGTCGTGCCAGATGAGCAGACCTTGGGCGAGGCGGTGGTGTCATTTAAAACTAGGCTTTATCCCACAAGTGCTGAGTCCACATTTGGGCCGTATACGGCAGCCAACCCAACTTCAGTGAGGTTTTCTGGCCGGCAAGTCAATATGAAGATTACGGGCAACACTTTGGCCGACTGGCGCATCGGGGTCATTCGACTTGATGCTGTGGCCAGCGGCAAGAGATGAGCGACCAAGAACATTTGGACAGGCTGCGCCATCATGTGGAGGCTGCCTTAGAATACAGTGGAGGCACACACAATTTTGACGATGTCGCTGAGATGGTCGAGGATCACAGATTACAGCTGTGGCCGGCCAAAGACTCGGTGGTATTGACAGAGATCATTGTCTATCCGCAGCTGAAGAATTTGCATTATTTTCTGGCTGGTGGCGACCTAGATGAACTCTCAAGGATGAGACCATTGATCGAATCCTGGGGCAAGTCTATTGGCTGCACCAGGGTGACTCTAGCAGGCCGAAGAGGCTGGTCAGAGACATTTTTGAAAGACGAAGGGTACAAACCAAAATGGGCTGTACTTGCAAAAGATTTATAGGGGAAGACTATGGCTACAAAGACCGAACAATTGCTTGCATATTTGCAAACACCAGGCTTGTCAGATGCGGCAATTGCCAATGAAATAAACCGCATTGGAATTTCAGCACAAGAGGTTTCTGCCTTGACGGGTGTGCCAGTGGATACTGTGCAGCAGCGCATTACAGCTGCAACGCCAGTGACAACGGCCACAAAGCCAACCTTTGCAACGCAAGCTGAGACTGGTCTCTATAACTATTTGCAAACGCCTAATTTAACTGATGCACAAATTGCTGCTGAAGTGAATCGTTTGGGCCTTAATGCCGAGCAGATTTCAAGCATGACGGGTGTGCCAGTTGGCCAAGTGCAGTCAAGACTTGCACCATTTGCTCCCAAGGTGACAACACCAATTGTGACAACTCCAGTAGTGACAACGCCAGTCACCACAAGCAATTACGACGTATTTGCCAACTGGCTCAAAACAACGCCCAATTTGACCGACACCCAAATTGCTGCCGAGATGAATCGTCTTGGCATCACAACGGGTCAAGTGGGTCAGATCACTGGAATGCCTGGCACAGACATTGAGAATCGTTTTCGGGCGACCACACCATTTGCTGGTGCGACACAAGGCTTTGCCCAGAACTTCAATAACTATCAATCCATTCCAATTGGTTCTCAGTACAACCCATTTGCAGTGGGTGGCACTGGTTCACCCTATGCCCAGATCATGGGCCAGATGAGACCAGTCGGTAATCCTTATCAGAATGTTGTCGGAAATCTGCCAATGGGCGGCTATAACCCTGGTCTATATGATCAGATCGCGGCTGCTAATTTGGCCAGAGATGTGGCTGCCAAGGGCGGCACAACATTGGCTGACTACTATGGCTCTGGTGGTGGTGACAGCGGTGATGGTGGGGATGGCGGTGGTGGGGATGGCGGTGGCAATGGCAGTGGTGCTGCCAGTGGCGACTGCGTAGACCCAGATGTGCATATTTTGCTTGCTGATCGCAGCACTGTTCGCGCAGGCGATCTCAAGGTCGGTGATATGTTGCACACGCTACATGATGAGACCTTTGTTTATGGCGACTTTCCAGTCGAATATGTCAATGTTCTTCAGCGCCCCAAAGTTGAAGCGCTGTTTGATGACGGCCAAAAGATCATTATTTCCATTACGCACAAATTTTTAACTGCTGACAATAAGTGGGAAAAGATAAGCGACATTGAAATTGGCACATCAATTCGCGGTTTTGGAGATGTGACCAAGAAACTGGTCAGCGTCACTGATGTAGGCACTGGGCCAGTCATTGAGATGGTGGTTACAGACGCACACACCTACATTTCTGAAGGTCTTGTCTCTCATAATAAATTCTATGGCGGCCTAATTACTCAAGTTTCTGGCCCTGACCCTGCTGGACCAGATGAGGGTCAAGTCAACATGATGCGCGGTGAGTACGTCATCAAGAAGTCTTCAGTCAACAAGTATGGCCGTGGACTCTTGGACATGATCAACGAAGGCAAAGTGCCTGCCAAGAAAATGAAATCTTTACTCGGATAAGGTGGCGATATGTCAAAAGGTGGAACAACAACCTCAACAAGCTCCATTGATCCACAGATCAAAGAAGCATTCTTGGCCAACTTTCAGCAGGCCCAAGGGGTCGCTGGTGCATTGCCGGTCCAGCAGTTTGCTGGGTACAACCCTTTGTATCAGGCAGGCGAGGAAGCTCTGGTCAACACCGGCCTTGCTGGTCCAGGCATCAGTGGTACAGACTTGGCCGCACAGATGGCGGCGTATGGCGGTGTTTATCAGCCTGGTCAAATCACAGCACAGCAGACCAATCTAAGCATGGGCCAAGGACCAGGCTCAATTGGCTCATACATGAATCCATACACAAGCATGGTGCGTGAGAACGCATTGGGCGATTTGGAGTCTGCAAGACGCGCTGCTATCCAGCAGACTGGTGAGCGCGCAACTGCTGCCCGTGCGTTTGGTGGATCACGCCAAGGTGTGGCCGAGGCTCTGACAAACCAAGGGTTTGCCAAGCAGGCGGCCACACTTGGGACAACATTAAATGAGCAAGCATTCAATCAGGCCATGGCTATGCAGCAGGCCGACATTGCCCGAAGATCAGCAGCCGACATTGCCAATCAGCAAGCAGGCTTGCAAGGTGCGCAATTGCGTACTGGTGCGGCTGGAACTCTTGGCGGTCTTGCTGCACAGCAACAAGCATTGCGTCTTGGTGGCGCTCAAGCTGTCATGGGTGCTGGTGGTGCGCGTCAAGCATTGGACCAGCAACAAATGGATGCAATCCGAAACATTGGCCTCCAGCGCCTTGGCGTAGTGCAAACCAGTTTGGGTGCGCAACCTGCCAACTTGGGCATGGTCACTCAGACTCCATACAGTCAAAACCCAGTATCTGGCGCCCTTGGTGGTGCTATGGCTGGCGGTCAATTGTTTGGGCCTTATGGCGCTATTGCTGGTGGAATTCTTGGCGCACTTGGTTAAGGGGTAAAAAATGGCTGATTTTGATTTTGCAAATTTAGGCAATTTATTTGGTGGTGGCGGCATGGGCGGCACTCCATCGGGACTTGACGCATTATTGTCAGAAGAGCAACGCAAGCTCTTGGGCCGTAATGCAACACTTTCAGCAGCTGCTGCACTATTGCAAGCCAGTGGCCGAAGCAAAACTCCCATTAGCCTTGGCCAAGCACTTGGATCAGCTTTGCAGGCTGGCCAGCAAGGTTATCAACAGGCAAGAGCTGGGTCACTGCAAGATTTAATACTTGGTTCAAAACTTAAAGAATCAGAAAGAGAAGCCGCTGCCAATGAATCTTGGACAAGATTTTTGACTGGCGGTGCTTCTCCAGTCACAGCAACTGGTGTGGCTCAACCCATGCCAACTGGACCAGGAGTGCCAACGGCAGAAAGAGACATGGCAGTGCCAATGGCTGCACCAGCGCCATCGGGTGTGCTTTCTACATTAAGCCAAGAGCAACGCGCATTGCTTTCAGCATTGCCACGCAAAGAAGGTGTGTCAGAAGTCTTGAAGATGGCAGCGTCTCAGTCTGAGTGGGGCAAGCCAGAGCCAGTGGTTATGAATGGCAAAACAGTCATGTTGCAGTACAACAAGATGGGCCAGTCAAGAGTCGCTGAAGGTGCTATGCCATACGAGGCATTGCCAACTGATATCAGAGCGCCTGAATATTTACTTGGTAGAAATTTAGGTGGAACTGGTCAAGAAGGTATTGGCATCGTAAGCAAATATCGTCAAGACATTGCACCAAAAACAAATGTCAATGTGCCAGTCAACATGGCCGAAGGACAAAAGGGCTTTGAAAATGAAATGAAGCTAAGCGGTGCATTTAAGAATGAGCCAATTTACAAAGACTTCAGTGACATGAAGTCTGCTTATGGCCAAGTCGTTTCATCACTTGCCCAAGGCACACCAATTGGTGATGTGGCCGGTGCAACCAAAGTGATGAAATTGCTTGATCCTGGCTCTGTAGTGCGTGAGTCTGAGCTTGGTATTGCCATGGCAGCAGCAGGCCGCATGGACAGATTGCAAAACTATTTCACAAACATGATGACTGGCCAGAAACTCACACCAACACAACGTGAAGACTTCAAGGCTTTGTCAAATGAACTGTATGCAGCCGCTGGCGATGCATATAACAAAAAGCGCAAAGAGTATGAAGATTTTGGCACTGCCTATGGATTTAAAAACCTTGGCACGGCCCTTGGAACTCCAGCCACTGTTCCATCAGTCATGCGCGGTGGAGCTGGTGATGGTGCAACAAGACCATCTCTTGGTAACATCTTTGGAACACCAGGAGGCCGATGATGGATGGCATTAAAGAGAAAATCAAAGAAGCTCAAAAGGCCGGTTATGGCGATGATGAGATTGTCCAGTTTTTGGCCCAAATGCCAACTGTCGGCACTCAAATCAATACAGCTTTGGAGAATGAATATAAGCCAAGCGAGATTCTTAAATTTTTGGGTGAGTCCAAATCAAAAGCATTTGAGGCTGGTGCAAAACTAGGCACAACAACCCGTGCATTGGCCAGCGCAGCCGGTGGCCCGACATTTGGCTTTTCCGATGAATTGGCCGGTGTTATTGGCGCTCCAATGCTTGCCATGCAAAAGGGCATTCCATTAACCGATGCCTACACAATGGGTCGTGACATATTCCGAGGCGCTGCTGAGTCTTATCAGAAAGAATCACCATACTATGCAGCTGCTGGTCAATTGGTCGCAAGTGCGCCAATGATCATGGCTGGTCTTCCTGGCAAAGTGGTGCAAGAAGTTGGGAAAAGGGTTATGCCGGCAATTCAAGCGGCAGTCCCAAGTGTTGCCCCGGCAATTGCCAAAGTCGGTCAATACATTGCTGGCGCTCCAGCTGCTGGTCAAATCATGGGTATGGGCCAACGCGCAGTGCAGGCCGGTGTCTCTGGTGCAGGCTATGGCTTGCTGGGTGGCATTGGTGAGTCAACTGGCCAAAGTGCTGAAGAAATTCTGAGAGACGCTGGCAAGAGTACATTGATTGGCGGCACATTGGGTGCAGTCTCTCAGCCAGTCATGGGTATTGTTGGCGCTGGTGGCCGTCAGGTCATGGCGCGTATGTCACCCACTGCTGCTGGCACATACGCACAGCAAAAGGTCGGTGAGGCTTTGATTCGTGATGTGCCAGAAGGTCTGGCTCCAAGTGCATTGACAATGGCTCAAGCGCGTCTGGCTAAACTTGGCCCAGAGGCTCGCATTGCCGATGTAGGTGGCAAGTCCACACGCAATTTGCTCGATGTGCAAGCCACATTGCCTGGCACAACAACTGAGGCTGTGGAGCGTGCCATTCGTGAGCGCCAAGCAGGCCGTGCTGGTCGATTGATGACTGCGGCCGACCAAAGCCTTGGCACTCAAGGCGCTCAGTTTACGCAAAAGCTGGAAGACTTTAGCGCCCAGCGTTTTGCTGAATCGCGCCCGTTTTATAACGCGATTGACAAGGCAGCGCTCAAAGTTGACGAGTCACTGGCTGATGCATTGAACAAATCACAGGCGGTCCAAGGGTCTGCTGAACTGCTATTCAGAACAAAGACTGGCCAAACCATTGACTTGGCCAAACTCAAAGTTGGTGATCCAGTGCCAATGAATGTCTTGGACACGTTAAAGCAGTCTCTTTATGACACTTCACAGAGTCTGCGCAGAACTGGCAGCAATGCCCAGGCTAATGCATACGATGATGTGCGCAAGCAATTGGTGGGTGTTCTTGAGGCTCAGTCACCCAAAATTGGCGGCCAGTCTGCGTACACAATGGCCATGAAGACATGGGCCGGACCATCCCAAATGATGGATGCGGCAGAAGTTGGCCGCAAAGCCATGACTGGCGATGTGCTGGAACTTGGCCAAGCCATGAAGGGCTTTACACCATCAGAGATCGATGCATTCCGAATTGGTGCTTTGCAGGCTTTGCGTCAGAAGACTGGCACAGAAGCAGGCCAAACATCTTTGCTCAAAATGTGGAAAGAGCCAGCAACGCAAGACAGACTCAAAGAAGTATTTGGAAACGATTACAGAACATTTGCGTCTGCGGTGGCCAAAGAAGCAAGACTCAAGGGTCTGGAGTCAGCTGGCCGTGGATCACAAACTGCTGCAAGATTGGCTGGAACTGCTGACCTTGAAGTCGCGCCATTGGGTCAAGCGGCTGCTGCGGCTGCTGCCGGAAGCCCAACTGGAATGTTGGCGGCAGCATCAAATATTGCAAGCCAGACAAGAACGCCAGAGGCTGTGAGAAACGAGATTGGCAAAATCTTGCTATCGCGTGACCAGCAACAACTGACAGACTTGGCTGAAGTGATCAGAAGATTGAACGAATCTCGCGCAAGGGCTGCCGGTCTTTCCGGTAGAACTTCTGGCCAAATTGGTTCAATGCTTCCTGGTTATGTTGGCCAATAACTAACCCCCAAAAAACGCGGCCACTAGAGGGTCGCGTTTCACAACCCGTCTCTTCTGCCTACGTCTGGCAGCGCCAAAGTCTTTGTCATCTGCTGACATCTTCTCGCGGTATTTCCTGATTCGATCAGCGCCTGGCACGGGACCAGGTGCAATGGCATCCTCTTCATCACCCCATGACCACAGAGGCCGCCACTGGCCATTGGCGCTCACTCTGGTGTATCCGCTGATGTAGACCAGCTCATGGCGGTGCAGATCAAACAGAATCCTTGCAGCACTGCGCCTGGCACAAAAGCATAGCTTAGCCAAGTCAAGGTCTGAGAGGTTGCCCTTCTTTTGGAGCGCTGCCTCAATGGCAGGGCTTACACGGGGCTTTAAGCCTCTGGCCATGTGCTGGTCTCCATTCTGGCTTTCAAGCGCTCCAGCATTGTTTTGACAACGAATGCACGGGTTTTGACCTCATTCGGTATGGCATGGCCAAAAACTTCTGGGTGAAGTAAGTCTTTGACCAGGTCGAGGCAGGCTTCTATGGCTGGGGGTAATTCATTGTTCACTCAAGATTCTCCAGGCAGTGGCTGCACAGAGAGGCACTTGGCCGTTTCCGATCGCCTTAAATCTGTCCACTCGAGCGGCCACCCCATCAACCACTCTTGGAAAGCCGGATTCATATATCCACCAGTCTTTGTTTCCAATGGTTGCTCTAATTTCGGTTTCCAAGGTTTCATTCTTGGTGGGTTCAATGATGCCTCCAACATTTTCTCCGCCTCCATTTTTGTCAACACTCCCATGTCCACCAGTTTTCGATACTGCATGATTGATCCCTCGCTGGGCATATGACTCGCAGTTGGTGTCGGAAATGTTATTTGCGAAAATCCAGATTCTGTCCCTTTGGTGTGGTGCGCCAACGTCTGCTGCTCCCAGCACTCCCCATTTCGCATCAAACCCCATTGTGGCCAGGTCTCCAAGAACAACTCCAAGTCCCCTAGAAGTGAGATTTGGTGAGTTTTCCACAAATACAAACTTGGGTCGTATTTCGTGAATGATCCGCGCCATGTGTTTCCACATTGAGCTTCTTGCCCCTGTAATTCCCTCCCCCCCCC
>Ga0209087_1000757_pt1 | contig 19930 bp, 17 predicted proteins | sample S_130805_EF_Meta_FD_187321 | JGI IMG/M metagenome (GOLD analysis project Ga0209087, IMG submission 187321) | Freshwater microbial communities from Lake Simoncouche, Canada to study carbon cycling - S_130805_EF_MetaG (SPAdes) (version 2) | ecosystem: Environmental > Aquatic > Freshwater > Lake ... | reverse complement strand
GCCAGCAGAGTCTCAGGTATCCTAGTAAAACTAGGAAAAGAGGAATCCATGTGTAAGAAGGTTCAATGCTCAAGTTGCTCGAAACCAACCTGGGAAGGCTGTGGAGAACATATTGAGGAAGCCCTTGTTGGCGTTCCGATGGATGAGCGGTGCATCTGTAAGTGAAAGAGAAGAGCGCACTGTTAGTTATTGATGTTCAAAATGGTGTTGTACTTAATGCCTTTGAAAAAGATGCCGTTGTAGCGCAAATCAATAGAGCAATCGATTCAGCTCGTGCCAACGATCTTCCCGTGATCTGGGTTCAACATTCAGAGGAAGAGATGCCAATCGGCTCGCACTTTTGGGAGATCATCCCTGAGTTAGTACCTGAAGATCATGATGGACGAGTCGAAAAAATTCACGGAAGTTCATTTCAAGAGACTGAATTGGCTGATATTTTGCAGGAACATGACATCTCACATCTCTACATAACGGGGGCTCAATCTGAGAATTGTGTTAACGCAACGACGGTTGATGCGCTCGAGCGTGGTTATCGTGTCTCGCTCGTTTCAGATGCCCATACAACTGATGACGGATCAGTTGTAGCCACAATTAATGGAAAATTTGTCGAATCTAGCGCTCGTGGTGAGGCTATCGACGTTAAGAATTTGGACCTGCTGCTTCCGCTGGCGTGAAGTATTCTAAGATTATGCAGATCAATATTGATAAGAAGACAGGAACGCTCCTCGGAGTAATAGTTGTTTTGGTCTTAGCTCTAGTCTTTTTCTTTGCTGGCAATACAAACATGTCGATGAATCATGATGGCCACGGGTCGATGTCGAGTGATGAGGATGCTTCGGGCACGTACTCTGATGACGAGTTGATGTTTGCGCAGATGATGATTCCGCACCACAGTCAAGCTGTAACGATGTCAGAACTTGCTCTGGCTAATTCCACTAATCCTGAAATTCTTTCTCTAGCAACTGCAATCCGAGATGCTCAAGCACCTGAGATTAAGCAGATGCAGAGCTGGCTAGATCAAAGTGACTACACAGGAACGCACGCTGGTCATATGGATATGGGCGGAATGCTGAGCGACGAAGAGTTGGCAGAACTTTCTACTGCTAAGGGAACTACATTTGATCGTCTATTCCTTGAAGGCATGATTGCCCATCACGAGGGTGCTATCGACATGCTTTCAATGATTAAGAATTCAACCAATAGCGAAGTCAAGAAGCTATCTGCCGATATTCTCACAAGTCAGAGCGCTGAGATTGAGGCGATGAAAGCGCTGCTCAAATAAGCGCGTTGGCCAGAAGAGTGATTCTGGATTAAGATAAGGCTTAAGTTATCGGGGTCGGTGTAATTCCGAACCGGCGGTTAAAGTCCGCGACCCGTTGGCATCCAGCTAACGGTGGACTCAGTGTAATTCTGAGACCGACGGTTAAAGTCCGGATGATAGATAACTTCTACGTAGCGTTCTGCCATGTCTTTTTGACATAGGGCACGAGCGTCTACGAGTTATTGCATACCCCGATCTCTTGCTACTTAAAAAGAGTCGAGGGGGATGGTGCAAGAGCAATGAATACAAGCGAACTCATGCAACGTGCCCTTTCGCTATCCGAAAATGGTTATGGAAAGACTTATCCGAATCCAATTGTTGGCGCAGTAATTACAGATGCTGCTGGCACAATCATCGGCGAAGGCTTTCACCAGCGCCAGGCATCACCTGATCATGCCGAGATTGTTGCAATCAAGAGTGCTCAACAATCTCTTAAGGGTGCAACGATCTATGTGACGCTTGAGCCATGCAACCACACTGGCAGTACGCCGCCGTGCACCGAAGCAATCATCGACGCTGAATTTGCGCGCGTTGTTATTTCGACGAGAGATCCACACGAAGTCGCAAGTGGTGGAGTTGAAAGACTTCGCGCTGCTGGAATCGATGTTGATCTGGATGTGCTTGGCAAAGATGTTCAATTTTCAAACCGAAGCTGGCTCCATAAAATTCATACAGGTCGCCCTCGGATGATCTGGAAGGTTGCAGTTTCAGCAGATGGAAAGATTGCTGTGGGGGATGGATCACCTACCTGGATATCTTCTGAAGAATCTCGCGCTGACGTTCAAATCGTAAGAGCGCAGTCTGATGCGATCCTTATCGGCACCGGAACAGCGCTAGCTGATAATCCCCACCTGATTCCTCGTAACGTGAGCGTTGGAAAAAATCCAGATCGAATCGTTGTGGGGATGCGTGATATTCCCTCAACGCACAATCTCAATGGCTCTCGTGCACTCACACACTTTATTAAGAGCCAAGATATAGAAGAGATAGTTTCAGAGGTATCTACGCACGGATACAACCAAGTTCTCCTTGAGTGTGGTCCAACTTTGGGAAATGCTCTACTTCGAGCTGGCTTTATCGATGAACTCATCATCTATCGCACACCTCATGCCTTAGGCGCTGAAGGCATTCAACTCTTTGAAGATGAGAGTGCACTTCTAGCCAGTGCTGAATTGATAAGCAAGATTGCTATCGGTCCAGATACAAAGTCACATTATTTCATTGCAAAGAGAGGTGACTAAGTGTTTACAGGGCTTGTCACCGAAGTTGGAACTATTGCTTCAATTACCTTGGGTAAAGAGAGTGCGATCCTTGTGATCAACGCTCCTGAAACTGTGGCTGGAGTTTCCCTGGGTGATTCAATTGCAGTCAATGGCATCTGCCTCACAGCTACTGCAATTACCGACCGCACCTTTACTGCAGATGTAATGGTTCAAACCCTTTCATTAACCTCTCTTGGCTCATATAAAGAAGGTGATCGAGTCAATCTAGAGTTGGCAGCAACACTGTCTCATCGCATGGGTGGACATATGGTGCAGGGCCATGTTGATGGTGTTGCGCAAGTGACATCAATCGTCGACGGAGAAAAATGGCAGGAGTTCACAGTCTGCGTGCCGGAATCTTTGATGAAATACGTGGTTGCTCAAGGTTCAATCTGCATCGAAGGTGTCTCACTGACAGTGGGTCAGATCAGTGATGAGAGCAATGAAGTAACAGTCTGGCTGATCCCAGCAACGCTAGAGAAGACAAATCTCTCAACCAAGAAGATCGGTGATCCTCTCAATATTGAGGTAGATGTACTGGCTAAGTATGTGGAAAGGCTTTTGGAGAAGCGATGACCACACCAATAATTTCGATTCCTGAAGCGCTCACTCGTTACGCAAACGGTGAATTTCTCATCGTTGTAGATGATCTCGATCGTGAAAACGAAGGTGACTTGCTGCTGCTTGCAACACAGGCATCGCCTGAAAAAGTTGCCTTCATGGTCACTCACACAACGGGAATTCTCTGTGTTGCCCTCACTAAATCACGAGCGCGAGAACTCAATCTTCCGCTCATGGTTGAAAATAATGAGGATCAACGTCGCACAGCATTTACTGTCGCAGTCGACTTTGGACCAGGAATCACAACCGGAGTAAGCGCCGTTGAACGAGCCAGAACGATTCGCGCATTAGGCGAGCCTTCAACAACACCTAAAGATTTAATTCGACCTGGACATGTCTATCCGCTGGTAGCTCACGATCAGGTACTGCTTGGTCGTCAGGGACATACAGAGGCAGGAGTCGCTCTTTCTCAACTAAGCAAAACCTCCGAGCAGGCTTTGTTATCCGAGATTGTTGCCGAAGATGGCTCAATGGCGAGAGGTGAAACTCTAAAAACATTCGCAGCTACACATCACATTCCAATTATTGCGATTGCAGATTTAACTGCTTATTACAAAGAGAATTACAGCGCCACCAAAAGCCCCGCAGTTAAGCTTGAGTGGGCAGATCTTCCCATCGATAACAAGATGTGGAAGATCGCAACATACCCAGCGCTCCGCCAGCGCGATCACGCCATTATCGCTTTCAATCCGCAGATCACATCTGAACCTACATACCTACGCATCCACTCCGAATGTTTTACCGGCGATGTGCTTGGATCACAGAGATGTGATTGTGGCGAACAGCTCAAAGCTGCAATGGATCTCATTGTAGAAAAAGGATCTGGCTACATCATCTACCTAAGAAATCATGAAGGTCGCGGAATTGGTTTAGCTGAGAAAATCAAGGCCTACCAGTTACAAGATCGAGGTTTAGATACTGTCGAGGCGAATATTGCTCTTGGCCATCAGGTTGATGCGCGCGAATGGAGCGATGCCGTCGAAATTCTCACAGAGCTAGGGATAACGAGCGTTGTCCTGATGACAAATAACCCAGAGAAGATTCAGGCGCTCAGTGATGCAGGCATCGAATCTACGGTGCACTCGTTACCGATTGCAGCAAATGAGTTCAATAAGAAGTATCTAGATACAAAAGCAACAAAACTCGGACACATAAGGTCAGGAGAATAAAATGTCAGGAAATGCACCAGAAATTGCTCTTCCACAACTGCCAGAGGCTCGCGTGGCGATCATCTCTTCAAGTTGGCATGTAGATATCTGTAACGACCTCGTTGCCGGTGCGCAACGTGCGCTCAAGGCTGCATCGATTAGTAATGTAGAAGTTATCTACGTCCCAGGTTCATTTGAGATTCCACTTGCGTCACAACTTGCATTTGAGAAGGGCTTTAGCGCCGTAGTTGCAGTGGGTCTAGTCCTAAAGGGCGAAACACCTCACTTTGATTACGTCTGCCAAGGTGTCACACAAGGCGTCATGGATGTCTCCTTAAAATTCAGTGCGCCCATTGGTTTCGGCGTACTTATGTGCAACACCCTTGATCAAGCGATCGCTCGCAGCGGACGGCCAGGAAGTGTTGAAGATAAGGGTTATGACTGCGCAGTTGCAGCTATTAAATTATTGGAACTTAAAGCGTAAGGGTTACTTTATTTAAACCTTTAGGTGCATCAGGGTTGAGTCCTTTTGCAACGGCAAGTTGATTTGCGAGTAATTGAAGGACTGTTGAATCAAGGATGCATGAGTAACTTTCATCAGCAATCGCAGATCCGCCGAGGAAAGTTTCCCTTTCGCCACAGTACTCAGATGAACCAATCCAGAAAATATTCTTTGTGATGGCTCGGACGCGATCAACAGTTGGTGCAATCACTGAATAGTCCTGGCCTGAAGGAGCAAGGAAAATTACTGAAGAACTTTCCTTAAGGGCTGCAATTGGACCGTGCAAGTATTCAGCAGTTGAATTTGCAGGAACGTTGATCAAGGAAGTCTCTTTGATCTTGAGAGAGAGCTCTAAGGCATTGGCAAGGGAATAACCGCGGCCTAAGACAACAATGTCATTGGCATGGTGAAGTGCAGTCGCCTTCTGAATTCTTAGATCTGCATCTTTAATTACTCGTTCTGCTTCTTGAGCTAACTGTTCTGGGGGAGTCTGATCCAACATTGCATCTACTAAGAGTTTTGCGTGCAATAGCTCTGATGAGTAACTCTTTGTGGCGGCCACCGCTAATTCAGGGCCAACACCTAAGTCGATGTGGTGGTGTGCCAATTGAGCAAGCGGACTTGCGGCATCATTTGTCATCGCAACGAAGTACGCGCCACTTGCGATTGCGGTACGTGCAAATTCGACGAGATCAGTTGACTTTCCACTCTGGCTCATGCCGATAAGTAAGTTGTTACGCATAGCAATAGGAGACTTATAAATCGACGTTGTAGAAGGAGAAGCATCCGCTACAAGAATGCCGAGTCTTACCTCAATCAAATATTTGAGAAACAGGGATGCGTTACCGGAAGTTCCGCGTCCGAGAACCTGGACAGTTGCGAAATCTTTAGAGTTGAGGATTTCTGCGACTTGATCAATAGCTTTTTTGTGAGCTAAGGAATCGGTGATGACGCGCGGAAATTCGTGAATTTCGCCATACATCAATGTCTCTATACTCAGGCTCATAATTACTTATTCTACTTTGCCTATAGGCACATGACCATCGCCCTGCCTTTATTGGCTAGTATTAGGCGAAATATTGGGGGTTAGATTTCGATGAGCTTGTCTAAAGATGCTAATTGGTGGAGACAGGCAGCGGTCTATCAGATTTACCCACGCAGCTTTAAGGATTCAAATAGCGATGGAATCGGTGATCTCAAAGGCATCACATCTGAAGTTCCATACTTAAAATCTCTCTCACTTGATGCAGTCTGGCTTAGTCCCTTCTACCCGTCGGCTCTTGCAGATGGTGGATACGACGTAGATGACTATCGAAATGTAGATCCAAAACTCGGAACCATTGAAGACTTCGATGAGATGCTCACAACTCTTCATGAAGCAGGAATTCGAGTATTTGTAGATATCGTTCCAAATCACTCTTCCAATCTTCATCAATGGTTTATCGATGCACTTAAATCTGAACCAGGATCGCCAGAACGTGCGCGTTATATTTTCCGCGACGGTAAAGGTAAAGATGGAGAACTGCCACCAACTGATTGGCCCTCGCACTTTGCTCCATCAGCATGGACTCGCATCAAAGAGAAAGATGGAAAGCCAGGTCAGTGGTACTGCCATCTCTTCGCACCAGAGCAACCCGATTTCAACTGGGATAACCCAGAGGTTGAAGCAGATTTCATTAAGACTCTTCGTTTCTGGGCAGATCGCGGTGTAGATGGATTCCGTGTGGATGTTGCACATGCAATGAAGAAAGATCTTTCAGAGCCACTTCGCAGCCAACCCACACTTGGATATGAGAATCCTCGTCTTGATGGCAAGGGAGTCTTCTTTGATCGCACCGAACTCTTCGAAGTTTATAAAGAGTGGCGCAAAGTCTTTAATGAGTATGACCCACCACGAGTTGCTGTGGCAGAGGCAAATGTTCCTATCGAGCGTATGCCTTTATATGCCAGCGATAAGACTTTGGGGCAGGCATTTAACTTCGCATTCCTTGATGCAAAATTCGATCCATCTGATTATCGCGATACGGTAAAGAAGTCACTAGAGATTGCAGATAAGAACAAGTCTTCATCTACCTGGGTACTCTCAAACCACGACAAGATTCGCCATGCAACTCGATACGGATTACATCCCATTGTTGATGAGAAGAAGTGGCTGCTTGCAGATGGGGCAACTCATCCTTTAGATCGCGAAGCTGGAACTCGTGCAGCGTTAGCTGCGACTATGTTTATCTTGGCACTTCCTGGATGTACTTACATGTATCAAGGTGAAGAACTTGGCCTTCATGAAGTCACAGATATTCCACATGATCAGATTCAAGATCCAGCCTATGTCGGAAATCTTTATACCGAAAAAGGCCGCGATGGATGTCGCGTTCCTTTGCCATGGTCTTCGACTGGTTCTTCTTATGGATTTGGAAACGGTGGTTCGCACTTGCCGCAACCAACCTGGTTTGCAGATGTCAACGTTGCAGCTCAAGATGGAGTTGCTGGATCGCCACTTGAGATTTATCGCAAAGCTCTTGCGTTACGTAAGAAATTGCAAGGCGAAGAACTGCTCATGTGGCATGAAACCAAAAACAAAGAAGTTCTTCACTTCTCACGCCCAGGCGGGTGGAATTGCATGATCAACTTCCGCGGTTATGGCCACAAGTTTGAAGCGAAGGAAATTCTTCACTCATCCGCTCCGGTAACTGACTTCACATTAACTGCAGGAACAACGGTCTGGTTTAAGGTCTAGGTGTTAGGGTTTTTGACATGACAAGTCGTGAGTGCGCAATCGTCACAGGGGCAAGTAGTGGAATCGGTGCTGCAACTGTTCGTGCTTTAGCAGATAGTGGATATGACGTAATCGCATGTGCACGTCGCATGGATCGCCTTGAAGCACTTGCTGCTGAAAATGAAGCAATTACTGCCCACCATCTAGATGTCACAGATCAAAAAAGTGTTGATCAATTGGTAAGTGACCTAGCGGATAGAAAAGTTTCAGTCCTTATCAATTGTGCAGGTGGAGCATTTGATGGAGCTTCAGTGTTGGATTCAGATCCAGCCATCTGGAGCAAGACCTATGATCTCAATGTCGTCGGATCTGTTCGCATGGTGAAAGCCTTTACGCCAGCAATGCAGAAACTAGGACACGGTCACATAGTCATCATCTCTTCAACTGCCGGTCATACGGCCTACGAAAATGGCGGAAGCTACGTTGCTGCAAAGCATGCCGAAACCTCCCTTGCTCGCACGTTACGCCTTGAACTCAACGGTCTACCAATCCGAGTAACAGAGATTGCACCAGGTATGGTCAAGACGGAAGAATTTGCAAAGATTCGATACGGCAATGCCGATCGTGCTGCAAAGGTTTACGAAGGCGTTGACGCACCGCTATTGGCAGAAGATGTAGCGGAAGCGATTAGATGGAGCGTTACCCTGCCAGAACACTTCAATGTAGATTCTTTGGTTATTCGCCCTGTAGCCCAAGCGGCACAACATAAGGTTCACCGTACAAAGTAATTACTTAACGACAACCCGAAACTTTGCAAGGGTTGGCTCAGTTGCATAAGCAATACGCACTCCAGCTTTCTGCGATGCAGATAAACCTTGCACAATGTGTTCGGTCAAAATCTCACCTGGTGCGATAACTGCAACCCCTGGGGGATACGGTGCAATCAAATCCGCACTCACTCGCCCAACGGCATCTGCGGCAGAGACCATCTCAGTTGGCGCAAAGTACGCCTCGCGCATAGAGATACCAACGGTGGGAACAACAGACCAGCTCAGCGCAGTTGCACTTGGACGTGGGGCACTTTGTTGAGTGCGAGCGATCCCAATAAGTAGATCAGCAACCTCATCAAAGTCTGTGCGTGTATCGGCCAAAGTTGCAAGGAAGACAACGGTGTCTTGATCTGCCATCTCGACTCGAATTCCGTGCTCGCCTAAAGCATTTTCAATAGCTACCCCTGAAGCACCGAGCTGATTGGCTCGAAGGATTATCTTGGTGGGATCAAAACGCCCAGCAGGAAAGTCACTCGCGTTAAGGAAAATTGGCAGAGAAAATTCTGACTGCACCTTCGCTTTGAAGTAGGCAACATTGCTCAGTAGCTCACCCAACAACTCCTCGCCACGAGTCTGCAGCAGCGCACGCGTTGCATCGATTGATGCAAGGGGTGCACCAGCAGGGGAAGTGGTGTGTGTAGTCTCAAAACTTTGCTCAAGACGCTGGGCACTTAAGAATTTTGTCTGTGCCAGCAAAAGTGCAGATGCGCTATATCCAGGAAGCGCTTTATGAACGCTAGTGATCAGTGCATCTGCGCCCATCTGCAATACATGGGCTGGCATATCTTTATGAAAACCAAAGTGTCCACCCCATGCGGCATCAATGATTACTGGCATCGATTGTGAATGTGCAAGTTCTACCAGCGCACCAATATCTGAAAGTGTTCCTAGATATCCGGGTTCAGTCAGTAATAGCGCGATAGGTTTTTCAGGCAGCACTCGCTCTAATTCGCTGACAGGAATACCAATGGGAACTCCAGTGGCGTTATCAATATCAGGAGTCAGCCAGAGCGGTTCAAGTCCTGCCAACACGAGCGCACTCAACACTGATCGATGTGCGGTGCGACTTACCGCAACTTTATCGCCCGGTTTTCCGAGTGCAAGAATTACTGCTTGGTTTGCATGTGTAGATCCACCGGTTGAAAATCGCGCAAAGTCAGCGCCCCAGAAATCTGCTGCAAGTTTCTCTGCTTGTGCAAGCACTTGATTGGTGAGCTTAATTTCATCGAGCCCGCCATAGAGTGGAACATCTGAATCAACCAGCGCTCCCAAACCAGCATCTAAGCGAGATGCTCTCTGCTTGTGGCCGGGAATAGTAAATGGGCTTCGCTTGCGCTCGAAGTAAGAGAGATAGGCATCGAGCAACGGTGCGATGTTTCGAAGATCACCTGTACTCATGTGGCCAAGCCTAACTTCTCGGCTGCCCCTACTTTCCCCAAGGCTCTATGATTTACCCATGACTTCTCACGCACACGAGCCGCTTCCGCAATCACGTCATTTTGCAACAGAGATTCCTGGTCCGAAATCTGCCCAGGCGCTGGCTCGACGCAAAGCAGCAGTATCTGCCGGTCTCGGTACCGCCTTTCCCGTGATTATTGCTCGTGCAGAGGGTGCAATCATGGAAGATATTGATGGCAATCGCATCATTGATCTTGGTTCAGGCATTGGCGTAGTCAACGTAGGAAATGCAAACCCACGTGTTGTCTCTCGAGTAATCGAGGCAGCGCAAGCATTTACACATACGAACTTCACTACCGCTCCTTACTTAGGATATATCGAAGTCTGTGAAGCACTTAATGAGTTAATGCCAGGAAAGTTTGCAAAGAAATCAATCTTGCAGAACTCTGGCGCAGAAGCTGTAGAAAATGCCGTCAAGATTGCTCGTCACTACACAAAGCGCGCAGCTGTAGTTGTCTTCGAGCACGCTTATCACGGTCGCACCAACCTCACGATGGCACTGACCGCAAAGAACATGCCATACAAAGAGGGCTTTGGACCATTTGCTAACGAGATTTATCGCATGCCAATGCCATATGCATATCGCTGGTTGGGTGATGCCGCAACAATGACTGCGGATGCGCTCGCTGATGTCACACACAAAATTGAGAAAGAGATCGGCGCAAAGAACGTGGCAGCAATCATTATTGAACCTATACAAGGTGAAGGTGGATTTATTGTTCCTCCTAAGGGATTCCTCCCCGGCCTCAGTGAATATGCAACCAAGAACGGAATCGTCTTTATCGCCGATGAAGTTCAAACTGGCTTTGCTCGCACTGGAAATTACTTTGCTGTTGAAGATGAAAACGTTGAGCCAGATATGATCGTCACCGCTAAAGGAATTGCCGGCGGTCTTCCACTTGCTGCAGTAACAGCTCGTGCAGAGATTATGGATTCTTCCCATGTGGGTGGCCTCGGCGGAACCTACGGTGGAAACCCAATCGCATGTGCTGCAGCCCTCGGTGCTATGGAAGCTATCCGCGAAGATAAACTCGTCGAGCGCGCACGCCACATTGGAACAATTCTTCACGAGCGTTTAACTGCGATGGCTGCAAAGTATCCAATCATTGGAGATGTTCGCGGACGCGGTGCGATGCAGGCAATAGAAATTGTTGTTGCCGGAAGTAAAGATCCAAATCCTGCTGCGATGGCGAGCGTCATTAAGTATTGCCAGGCTCAAGGTGTACTCATTCTGACCGCGGGAACCTACGGCAACGTCATTCGCTTCTTGCCTCCGCTTGTCATCAGCGATGAACTGCTCATTGAGGCCCTTGGGGTTCTCGATGATGCATTTGCTGCTCTATAAATCACCCTCGTCTCACCCCTAAAACGCTCACCCTGACCTTCCCTCACCCCTTGATTTGAGTCACCCTTAGGCGTGGCTACGAAGACAAAAATGACGAGCGAGGGTGATCTCTCCAATCCTGAGGTGATAGTGGGGGTTACCCTATCTCGCACTCTGCCGCCATTTTTGCCAGCGAATTTTTTTGCTCGCCATCACCTTATTGAAAAAATCGATGTGCGCGCTCCTGGAACCACTCTGATCGTAGGGCCAATTGGTTATGGCAAAACTTCTTTGGCAACCGAGATTGCCCAGCGCTATCCCGATCGAACATTTTGGTACACGATGGTTGACGAAGATTCAGCACCGAAATTTAACGCCCATCTCATTCAAGCTGTACGTAATGTGATTCCTGATTTTGCACCATGGTTTGATTCTCAACAAAATCTTACTCCTATGGAATTGATCCTCCGATTTAGTAATGATTTAGCGGCACGAAAAGGTGAATACATTTTCATTGTAGATAACCGGCGAACCGGCGCGGCAGTCGATTTTGCTACAGCAAATGAAGTCATTCAATCGCTTCCAAGAAATCTTCACCTTATCCATATCAGAAGGTTTACACCTGATGCCTCTGCTGGAGAACTCGCCCCCATGGGAAATCTTCAGATAATTGGACCCTCTGATTTGAGATTTACCACCAAAGAAGTTGAATCAATTGCAATGCTCAATGGTTTATCACCTATAAGAGAAGAAATTAGCAAGATTCTTCAAAGCGCTCAAGGCTGGCCGGCTGCCGTTCAACTCATCGTCCGTGGACTCGCAAAGGGTGAAACGTTCAACGCTTCAGCACATGAGATCTCTAGCTCTGTTGAACCATTACGGTTCATCGTTGAAGAAGTTGTCAAAGGACTAACCGATCAAGAGAAAATCCTGCTCGAACCTTTGTCGGCCGTTAATGAATTCACTAGTGATTTAGCGCGAAGAATTCTGGAGAGCGATTATTCTCAGAATAAAATTGATTCACTGGCAGCCGAGGGATCATTAATCTCAAAAAGCACAGCCAATGAACCTGTTTACAAAATCCATAGCCTGATTAAGGAGACTCTATATCTCGAACTAACTAAGGACGAGACAAAGTTGAGGCAAGTGCACCTCAGAGCTTCAGAGTATTTCGAAGAGAACATAGATGCGACCAGCGCGATGGAACATGCATTTCTATCTCAGGACTATCAACGATTTGAAGGTTTATTTCGACAAAGCGCCCGTGTCTACGCTGCCACTGGTCGCGGAGATGATTTGTTACGTTGGGCCAAGTACGCTGGCGATGAATCCGTCCAAGGGCAGTTACAGCGTCAAACTGTGGAGATTGCGGGCCACCTTGCAAATCTGGATTTTGAAATCGTTGAGGCGATGAATGCATCAATGCTCCTCCAATCTAAAGGAACACACCTCGAACTTTTCATGGAGAGATATACATCTTTGATCCAGACTGCAGTCGATTATGCCTTTGCACGTTTTGAAAGTCTTGAGAAGAACGTGGCCAAAGCTATCCGCCCAGATGACCTTGCCCAAGATATTGAATTCACAGATACCCTTTTTGCACTCAGGCGCTTGGCTGCGTACTACTTTCTTACAGATCAGTCAGAAAAACTCGATGACTTGGACCAAAAAGCCAAAGAGCTTCTTGAAAAGTCATATAGCCAATTAGGTCATGTACATCAACTAGCAATTCGTGCTCTCTGCGCGTATCAGCAAGGTTATTACCAGGACGCCTTCGAGTCTTCTCGGATGGCCCTTTCACTGAGCGAGAAAAACGGATTGGCTTCAGTCCATGTCGCAAATGATGCGCGCTACATCCTTGCAAGATGCAAATATGAATTCACGGATTTTGAGGAAGCCCTCAGTGATTTTGAAGAGGTCATTACAAGTGCAGAGAAAAATAGACAATGGATTTGGCATTGTGCAGCTGCTTCACTTGTTGCATTCCACAAGGCAGAACTTGGCGATATCCCCGCAGCGCTCCAGCTCATCAATGAGGCACGAGAACGTGTCCACAGAATTCACCATCTCAATTATTTATCTTCGCTCATCGATCGCGGTGAGATGGCCATCAGGCTAATTACTGGTGAATTTGACCGAATAAAACTCCTCATTGATACGAGCCTTCCCGGTGAAATCGTTCAATCGATGAAATTTGTGATCCAACGCAAAGACGGCGAAAACTGGTACCCGACAGGAGATGCAGCGCTACCTGAAAAAACACCACGACAGAAGATTCGTAAATTGATCAATCAAACAATCCTGGTTTTGGATACAGATAAGGATGAGCATGAGGCAATACGCCTCCTGTCTGAGGCTCTGCGCATCGGTTCCGAAGTCGGTGCAAAGGCAGATTTCTTGAGCCAGGTTGACCTTTATCCATACTTCCACAAAATCGCTATAAAAACGCCAACGTTTTATCACGAAGACATCTCACGAAAGGCTGCTATCCGCATGCAAGAAATCAACGCCTCCAAAAACATCAAGCCCGAGTTAACTAAACGTGAGATTGAGATTGTTAAGCATCTTGAATCCGGTAAACCAATCACTGCAATTGGCGCATCTCTTCATATCTCTCACAACACGATGAAGACGCACCTCAAAAATGTCTATCGCAAGCTTGGCGCAGATGGACGCGATCAAGCGGTGGAGAAGGCAAAGTCATTCGGTCTGATCTAGTTTTAAGCCAATTCAACTCCGTGGGATACTTCTCTCATGACCGATGAATTGGCTTCACTCGATGACTTCGATGACGATCTCGATCTGACTCTCTATGCTGACCAGCGTGAATTACTTGAAGAAGTTACCTCTCAACTTTTAGAGGTTATTGAAACCGGTCTTCGCATCAACGGGGTTTTTCATCTCGCCCTCACCGGAGGCACATTAGGTACAGAGCTCACACGAGCTTTAGTTACTCATTGGAACGCTCATCCTGAGATGTATCAAGGGCTCCATATTTGGTGGAGCGATGAGAGATTTGTTGAACGTTCAAGCAGTGAACAGAATTCGGCGCCCGTCCTAAATACAGTGACGAACAAGAATGTAACTATCCATACTCTTCGCGCACGTGATGAAGTTGAAAACATTGATATCGCAGTTGATGAATACCTTGCCCAACTCGGTAAAAACTTTATGGATCTAACAATTCTTGGTCTTGGCCCTGATGGTCACGTTGCATCTCTTTTTCCAGGAGCTGCTCATATTGATCGATTAGAGAAAGTAATCGCAATAACTGATTCGCCAAAGCCACCATCAATTCGTGCAACGTTCACTCTTTCGATGATTAACACCTCAACCTTGGTCTGGATAATTGCTGCAGGAGCATCAAAGGCTGATGCAGTCACCAAGATTATTGAGGGAGATCTCTCGATACCGGCTAGTTATGTAAGAGCAGCAGACCACACGCGTCTAATCGTTGATACGGATGCATTTTTTACTGAGTAATTAGAATAGACTTCACAAGTAATTTCGAAAGAGGGTATGAGGATATGAGCCAGAACGTGAATTTTGGAATGGTCGGCCTTGGAAGAATGGGCGCAAATATTGTGCGCCGCCTCTCTCGTCATGGAATTACTTCAGCCGTTTATGACCTCAGCGCTGACGCCGTCAAGAGCCTTGCAGCCGAAGGCGCTATCGCAACATCGGATATGGCAGATATGGCAGCAAAGACGACAGCCCCTCGCACAATATGGATCATGGTTCCAGCTGGTGTCACAGATTCAACAATTGCTGCAATGGCAGAGCATCTTGAAAAGGGCGACACCATTATCGATGGTGGAAATAGTTACTATAAAAATGATCTTAAGAATGCAGCGCTCTTGGCAGAAAAGGGCATCAACTTTGTCGATGTCGGAACATCAGGTGGCGTATACGGTTTAGAGCGCGGGTATTCATTGATGATCGGTGGAGATGAGAAAGTAGTTGCATCCCTTGATCCAATCTTTAAAGCTCTCTGTCCAGGTGTTGAATCAGCAGAGCGCACTCCAGGTCGCACTGGCGAACCGGCGCAAGCTGAATACGGATACTTGCACTGTGGCCCGGTTGGTTCTGGTCACTTTGTAAAGATGATTCACAATGGAATTGAGTACGGAATGATGGCAGCATTTGCTGAAGGTCTTGCAATCTTTGAAGCAGCCGATGAGATGACACCCGCCTACGATTTAGATATTCCAGCAATTACAGAAGTCTGGCGCCGCGGATCAGTTGTTGCGTCGTGGCTACTAGACCTGACCGCACAAGCACTCGTTGAATCAGAAGAACTCGCTGAGTACTCAACACAAGTCAGCGATAGTGGTGAAGGACGATGGACTGTCCAAGCCGCAATCGAAGCAGGAATTCCTGCACATGTATTAAGTGCTTCTCTCTATGCACGCTTTGCATCACGAAACAATGATGAATTTGCCAACCGAGTCTTGAGTGCGATGCGCTACAAGTTCGGCGGCCATAATGAAAAACCTAAAGGTTAATTAAGTGAAAGCTGATGCTTTAGTTCTATTCGGCGCGACCGGAGATTTGGCGAAGAAGAAGTTATTTCCTGCTCTCTATGACCTTGAGGACCTCAACGAGTTAAATCTACATATTCTCGGCGTCGCATCATCAAAATGGACGCAAGAAGTTTTCATTGAAAATGTAGAAGCGGCTATCAGAAATCGCAAACCTCAGCTCAATGAAAAAGTACTCAGCAAGCTCCTAGGTGAGATGCAATTACTCGTTGGAGATTACGAGAATCCAGATACTTTTGATCGACTTGCAGATCTCATCAAAGATTTTAAATTGCCTGTTATTTATCTGGCCATCGCTCCTGAGCATTTTGCTAAAGTGACAGAAGGTCTGGCACGCGTGGGAATCACAGATCGAGCACGCGTAGTCGTTGAAAAGCCTTTTGGGCGAGACTTAGAGTCTGCGATCAGATTAGATGCTGAACTCAAGCAGGTTCTCACCGAGGATCAGATTTATCGTATTGATCACTACCTCGGCAAAGAGGCAGTCGAGGATCTCCTTGTTTTCCGTTTTGCAAATACTCTCTTTGAGCCAGTGTGGAATCGCAACTACGTCTCAAATATCCAGATTACTATGGCAGAGAATTTCGGCATCGAAGGCCGTGGAAAGTTTTATGACGGTATAGGTGCAACGCGAGATGTATTGCAAAACCATATTTTGCAGGTGCTGACAATGCTCACCATGGAGCCACCAATCAGTATGAGTTCCCAAGATATGCAGAACGAAAAGATCAAGGTGCTCTCAGCAATCCGCGAAATCAAGTCAGAGGATGTCGTTCGCGGACAGTATGTGGGCTATCTTGCAGAAGAGGGAGTGACCGATCATTCGGACACTGAAACTTTTGTTGCGATGAAAGTCTTTATTGATAACTGGCGTTGGGCGGGCGTACCTATCTATATGCGCACCGGTAAGAAGATGCCAGAAACTGTTCTTGAGGTGCTGGTTGAATTTAAGAAGCCACCGCGTGAGCTATTTGGTCGTGGAAGTCCTAACACGGTGCGTTTCCGACTTGGAGCGAAAGACGGTGTGGATATCTCACTTCTTGCTAAAAAGCCGGGCACTAGATTAACAACCGAAGAAATCGATCTCACCGTTGAGTTTGTTAACGAGTTTGGAGATCGCCAAGGACCTTACGAGCGCCTACTACGCGCTGCGATGCTCGGTGATCACTTTAGATTTACGCGCATCGATGCGGTTTTGCACTCATGGAAAATCCTTGATGACATTCTGAAATCACCCTCCCGCGTACATCCATACTTTGAAGGAACTTGGGGACCAGACGAGGCCCAAGAAATGATCCCTGGAGGTTGGAATCCCGTAGGCACTCAAGTTGAAGACTAAACTCGGAGCTTCTTACTGGAAGTTATGGAGCGCCACCGGAATCTCAAATCTCGGTGATGGAATAACGTCGATTGCATATCCATGGCTGGCTTCGGCTGTAACGAGATCACCTCTTCTTATTGCGCTCTCAGCTGTTGTTTCTCGTTTGCCATGGCTCATCTTCACCTTGCATGCCGGGGTAATTACAGATCGCTTTAATCGCAAGCGAATCATTGTTGCAATGGATAGTGTGCGCGGCTTACTTACTATCGCCGTCGGAATCTTTGTCTACCTCGAAAGAGATTCTCTTCCATCTCTCAATGAGTTAGCTTCGCTGACAAATGTGCAAACTAATTACACGCTCTACACCGTTATTCTGGTGACAGCCTTCCTCTTTGGATTGGCCGAAGTCTTGCGAGATAACAGCGCTCAAACCTTGATGCCGGCTGTTGTAAAAGATAAGGATCTAGAGAAAGCAAACGGCCGCATGTGGTCAGCTGAATCTCTCACCAACTCATTTATCGGCCCACCACTTGGAAGTTTCATTATCGCAATCGCAATATTTCTCCCGTTTTTCGTTGATGCGGCCACCTTCTTTGTGGCAGCGGCACTGATCGCAAGTATGAAACCTACGGTGAAGAGTTTTGCTCCAGAAGCCAAAACTGGGCCTATCAACTTTAAAGCGGAAATCAAAGAAGGTTTCTCCTGGCTCTGGAGCCACACGCTGCTTCGCCCAATGGCGATCATCCTGGGATTACTTAACGGAATTGCTTCCCTTACCGGTGCAGTCTTTATTCTCTTCGCGCAAGAAGTTCTCAATACAACCGTTTTTATCTTTGCAGTTCTCGGTACAGCTGCCGCCGTTGGTGGAATTCTCGGAGGATTACTAGCACCCAGAATTTCGGAGAGGATTGGACGTGGACGTTCTCTTGCCATCACACTTTTTGTAGAGCCATTAGGTTTTTTACTCATCGGCTTCGCATCACAGTGGTATATCGTGTGGATTCTCGTAGCCATGGAGGCATTTACCGCCGTCCTCTGGAACGTTGTTACCGTCTCGCTTCGCCAAAGCCTGATTCCAACCCATTTATTGGGACGCGTAAATAGCGTCTATCGACTCTTTGCATGGGGAACTATTCCGATTGGAACTTTGTTCGGGGGAGGATTGGTAGCAATCCTTGAAGGCCCCTTTGGTCGCGAGATGGCATTTCGATCGGTCTACTTCGTGGCAGCAGCTTTGGGCTTTCTCCTCTTTATCTACGCGATCAGAGTCTTGACGACCGAAGCCATTGATAGGGCCCGCGCAGCTGGCGCAGCTGGTTCCGCCACATAAATCACCCTGGCCTCAGCGGCCTCTTGCTCTAAAGTCAGTCTCAACTACCAGTAATCGTGGCCTAATCGTTATCTCCGCCAATTGCCTATTACCTAGGCCTACGGCAGACTTTGCCCACCCAAAGATGGCTGTGAGGTAGGTCGACTCTTCACATCCAGCTTTCAACCCCTCTAGGAGGAAATATGAAGCTAAACCGTCTCGCACGCGTAGCAATCGCTACAGCTGCAACGGCTGGTCTTGCTTTTGGTCTGCTTAGCCCGGCTAATGCAGCAGCAAAGACCACAGTACAAATCGTACAAAGTAATGCTTTGACAGGCTTGAACCCAAGCGTGTCACAGATGAACCTCACATTTAACACTGACGTTGCATACCTTTCAGGTATCGGCTTCACGTACTACAACAACAAGGCAACACTTGTAGATAACACCGAATTCGGTACCTACAAGATCGTAAGCAAGAAGCCTTTCAAGGTTGAGTACACAGTCAATAAGGGTCGTGTTTGGTCAGATGGAACACCTATCAACGGTGTCGATCTACTTCTTACACACGTCACATCTGATGGTTCGTATTCACGAATTGCCGGTCTTGGAGATCCAAACGATGCAGCAGTAGCTCCAAAGTTTGACTCACTTGGTTACGGTGGACTTTACGAAGAGCACGTTGTTGGTCTTCCAATCCTTTCACCAGACAAAATGTCAATCACTGTTGAATACGATGCACAGGTACCAGACTGGCGTCTGCTTGCACCAGGTGTGACACCAGTACACACATTGGTATTGATGGCAGAAGGAAAGACTGCACTCGGAACTGCTAAGGAAAACTTGGCAGCAAAAGATCGTTTCCTTAAGGCATTCGATACATACAACACAGCAACTCTCGGGAAGATCGGAACAATCTGGTCAAAGGATTACAGCATCAGCACTGTAAACGCAGACACCAACCCACTTCTTCTTGTTGGTAACGGTCCGTTCATGGTCAAATCAGCTGTTGCTAACGGCTCTGTAATCATGGTCCGTAACCCAAAGTACAACTCAGGTCCTAAGGTCAAGAGCCTTGAGCGCGTTGTATTTAAGGTAATCGGCGATGGAACAGCTGCTGCACAGGCACTTAAGAACGGCGAAGTTGATATCTACGCTGGTCAGCCAACTGCAGATGCTGTAGCTCAACTTAAGGCAATGGCACCAGCGGTTAAGGTAATCGGTGGAGACCAGGCTGTTTATGAGCACATTGACCTTCGCGTTGGTCCTGCATATGGAACAACTGCTCCTTACACCGGTCCATTCGCTGGTATGTCACAGCAAGCAAAGGATCTACGTACAGCGTTCCTTCTTGCATATCCACGTGAAGAGATCATTGAGAAGATCGTTAAGCCAATCAACGCAGCTTCAGAATTGATGAACTCATTGATGGTCTTCAACGCAGAGCCAAGCTACAAGGCAATTATTGCTAAGTCAGGTGTATCTAAGTTCACTGCAGGTACACAGGCATCACGTACAGCAGCTGCACTCGCATTGGTAAAGAAGTACTACCCAACTGCTGCAGCTGGTAGCGGATCA
>Ga0209087_1000753_pt1 | contig 20008 bp, 17 predicted proteins | sample S_130805_EF_Meta_FD_187321 | JGI IMG/M metagenome (GOLD analysis project Ga0209087, IMG submission 187321) | Freshwater microbial communities from Lake Simoncouche, Canada to study carbon cycling - S_130805_EF_MetaG (SPAdes) (version 2) | ecosystem: Environmental > Aquatic > Freshwater > Lake ... | reverse complement strand
CCAAAAGTTTGATGGATTACATTCAGCCAGTGGGAGATTATGCCATTGGTTCTGTTTTGGCTATGGACAAAGGTGCGGTAGATCAAATTTTGAAACGAGAAGACGTAATGGCAGCCTTGCCGCCAAACATTCGATTCATGTGGGGTGCAGAGCCTAATGAAATGGATAAGAAATCCAAGCAAACGGGGTACATGCTTTATGCGTGTAGGGTTCCGGAAAATGGCAAAGCACGTGTGAATGGACAACACATTTCCAGCGCTTCAACCGGGTTCGACCAACGCGATGGTAAAATCACAGTCGATTTGAAGATGACACCCGAAGGTACAGATGAATGGGGACAAATGACAACGGAAAACAAAGACAGGATTGTTGCCATCACCATGGACAATGTGGTGTATTCTGCGCCAACCGTAATCAATGCCATTACTTCTGGAAGTACGCAAATCTCTGGAACGTTTACCTTCGAAGAAGCAGAATCTTTGGCTGGTTTGTTAAATGGAGGGGCTTTGCCCGCTCCGTGTTTGATCAAAGAACAAAACCGTGTAGGTCCGAGCATTGGGGCAGAGAATTCGCAAGCAGGATTGGTTTCTTTCGGCTTTGCTTTCTTAGCGGTATTGTTATACATGTTCTTTTATTACGGAAAATCCGGTATTGCGGCGAACATCGCTTTGTTGGCCAACGTTGTTTTCATCATGGGTTGCTTGGCATCCTTTGGTGCTGTACTTACCTTGGCAGGGATTGCAGGTATCATCTTGACCATCGGTACCGCGGTCGATGCGAACATCCTAATCTTTGAACGTATCCGTGAGGAACAACGTGCAGGGGTGGAAACCAAAACCGCCATCGACATCGGATTTAAAAAAGCACTTCCTTCCATCATCGATGCGAACATCTCCCACTTACTGGTAGCCGTCGTATTGAAGTATTTCGGAACCGGTGAGATTGAATCCTTTGCAACCACTTTGATTGTCGGAATCTTTACCTCTGTATTCTCCGCAATCTTTATTTCACGTTTGGTTATCAACTTTTGGATGGAAAGAAACAAAGGCGTGGCTTTCGATACAAAATACTCTAAAGGTTTGTTCCAAAACTTCCATTTCAATTGGATTGGTGCACGTAAATATTTCTACATCTTCTCGATTTCAGTGACGGTAATCGGTATGATCAGTTTATTTACCCGTGGATTGAAACAAAGTGTTGAATTTACCGGGGGAAGAACTTTTTCGGTGAAATTTGAGAAAAAAGCAGACATTGAAGCCATACGCTCAGAGCTTGAAAAGACCTTCGTCGAAAACAAAGAAGTCGCTTCTATTGAGTTGAAGACCAAGTCGAATGATTACAATGTGGAAATCATGACGAATTATAAGTTGAAAGACGATGGGGCAACCGAAGAAGTGAAAACCAAAATGAGCGAAGCCTTGAATCGACTGAAAGGAAAACTTGGCTCCCATACCTTTGAAGGACAAAGGACGGTGAGTGCTTCTGTCTCCAGTGAGTTGTGGAATTCCTCAGCCATTTCATTAACCGTGGCTTTGATTGCCATATTCCTTTACATTCTCTTCCGATTTGGTTACTGGCAATACTCCTTGGGTGCGATTGTAGGATTGATTCACGATGCCTTTTTCGTTATATCCGTTTTCTCGCTCTTGCATGGCTTCCTACCTTTCAGTCTGGATGTAAATCAAGCCTTTATTGCCGCCATTCTAACCGTCATAGGTTACTCGATGAATGACACCGTAATTGTCTTCGATAGGATTCGTGAAAACCTCCGCGCCAGCGGTCCGGAAGACCATCATTATGAAATCGTGAACCGTTCCTTGAACACCACCCTAAGCAGAACTTTCAATACCTCAATGATCCTATTCGTTGTTGTTTTGATCATGTTTATTTTTGGTGGACCAGCGATCAAAGGTTTTCTATTCGCATTGTTGGTTGGGGTAATCATCGGTACCTATTCGTCATTGTGTGTGGCAACGCCTATTCTTATCGATTTCTCCAAACGATTGAAAGCGTAAGCATACATACTTGCTCATTGTAAAACCACCTCCAGAGGTGGTTTTTTTATGTCTGATAATTTGATCGGTAGGGTGGATGGGTTTTTAAACGCTGTTTGTTCATAATTCCTTTGTTTCGTGTGTAGACTGACCGGCTATTCATTCTAAATTTGAGTTCACCGTATCATACATGGCCGAAAATCAATATACCGAAGACAACATACGCTCACTTGACTGGAAAGAGCACATCCGCCTACGTCCGGGAATGTACATCGGTAAATTAGGGGATGGCGCATCCGCAGAAGATGGCATTTACATTCTGGTCAAAGAAGTCATTGACAATTGCATTGATGAATTTGTGATGGGTAACGGTAAAAGAATCGATGTTAAAGTTCAAGATGGAAAGGTGACGGTAAGGGATTTTGGACGTGGCATTCCCCTTGGGAAAGTCGAAGAAGTGGTTTCCAAAATGAATACAGGGGGTAAATATGATTCAAAGGCCTTTAAGAAATCCGTGGGACTGAATGGGGTAGGTACAAAAGCGGTAAACGCATTGTCCTCCCATTTTAAAGTGTATGCGGTACGTGATGGTTCCTTGAAAGCCGCTACTTTCTCCATGGGTAACCTGGTGAAATCTTTTGAAATTGAGGAGACTACAGAGCAAAATGGTACCTACGTAGAGTTCATTCCCGATGAACAGGTGTTTAAAAAATATGCCTTTAAAACCACCTATCTCCAAAAGATGATGTGGAATTATTGCTACCTAAACCGAAATTTAAGCATCTATTTTAATGGGGAGAAATTTCAATCCAAAGATGGACTTAAAGATTTGTTGGAAAACAACATGGATGGCGATCCTTTGTATCCGATTATCCACTTGGAAGCAGAAGACATTGAGGTAGCTTTTACGCATGGAAGGACCTACGGAGAGGATTACTATTCTTTTGTGAACGGACAACATACGACACAAGGGGGGACGCATCAAAGTGCCTTCCGGGAATCCGTTGCAAAAGTAATCAGGGACTTCTACAATAAAAATTACGAAGCTTCTGACATACGTCAATCCATTGTAGCCGCGGTTTCCGTGAAAGTCGTAGAACCCGTATTTGAATCTCAAACAAAAACGAAGCTTGGCTCGCAAGAAATCGAACCCGATGGAAAGTCTATGCGCGCTTTTATCAATGATTTCCTAAAGGACCACCTCGATAATTATTTACACCGAAATCCCGAAGTTGCAGACATCCTTGAGAAAAAAATAAAGCAGGCAGAACGCGAAAGAAAAGAGCTTGCCGGGATTCGTAAAATTGCACGCGACCGTTCCAAAAAAGCAAGCCTTCATAATAAAAAATTACGCGATTGCCGCATACACCTTACCGACTTAAAAGACGACAGAAGGGAAGATACCACCTTGTTTATAACCGAAGGAGATTCGGCAAGTGGTTCCATTACAAAGTCCAGAGATGTGGGTACGCAAGCCGTGTTTTCGCTTCGTGGTAAACCCTTGAATGTTTATGGTCTTACCAAAAAAGTGGTTTACGAAAATGAGGAGTTCAATTTGATTCAAGCAGCCTTAGACATTGAAGAGGAAATGGACAACCTGCGATACAATCGCATTGTCATTGCAACCGATGCCGATGTCGATGGAATGCACATTCGGATGCTTTTACTCACTTTTTTCCTGCAATTTTTTCCAGACTTGGTGAAAAGAAACCATGTGTATGTATTGCAAACACCGTTGTTCAGGGTGAGGAATAAAAAGAAAACCATGTACTGCTATTCCGATGAGGAGCGAAAAAATGCGATTTTGGAAATTGGCAAAGGGGCAGAAATAACGAGGTTTAAAGGATTGGGCGAGATTTCACCCGATGAATTCATACATTTTATTGGAAACGACATCCGTTTGGAACCTGTAGTCCTTACAAAAGAAGCTTCCATAGATTCCATTCTTTCTTATTTCATGGGGAAAAATACGCCGGAGCGACAAGAGTTTATCATTGATAACTTAAGGGTGGAAAAAGACGAGGCAGATGCAACGGATGAGACAGAATTGGAATTGACATAAAGCAAAAGGGTGGACGAAATAGACGACATACAGCCAGGGTCAAACGAAGAGCACAATCCGTTTGAAAACAAGAAAATCGATGAGAAAATTGTCCCGGTTAATGGGCTCTATGAAAATTGGTTTCTTGATTATGCGAGCTATGTGATCCTCGAACGTGCGGTCCCTGCCTTGCAAGATGGTTTAAAACCTGTACAACGAAGATTGCTACATTCCATGCGTGAATTGGAAGACGGTCGCTATAACAAGGTTGCCAATGTCATCGGGAACACCATGAAATATCACCCGCATGGAGATGCTTCCATCGGCGATGCCTTGGTGCAGTTGGGACAAAAAGACCTTTTGATAGATTGCCAAGGAAACTGGGGAAATACGATTACAGGAGATGGCGCGGCTGCGCCGAGGTACATTGAAGCGCGTTTGTCGAAGTTTGCCTTGCACGTAGCATTTAATCCGAAAACAACTACTTGGTTGTCAAGTTATGATGGCAGGAACAAAGAGCCAGAAACCCTGCCCGTTAAATTTCCTCTGTTGTTGGCACAAGGAGCCGAAGGCATCGCAGTTGGAATGGCCTGTAAATTTCTTCCGCATAATTTCATTGAACTGATCGACCAATCCATAAACCACCTTCGAGGGAAAAAAGTCGAAATTTTACCCGATTTCCCGAATGGGGGTATGGCTGATTTTACGAATTACAATGACGGTTTGAGAGGTTCACGTGTGCGTGTTCGGGCGAAAATCCGAAAGGTGGATACCAAAACCTTGATCATTCACGAAATTCCCTTTGGAACAACGACAACCTCCCTGATTGAATCCGTGCTTAAAGCCAACGAAAAAGGGAAAATCAAGATTAAAAAAATCGAGGACAATACCTCCTCGCATGCGGAAATCATCATTCACTTAGCACCAGGGGTGTCGCCAGACAATACCATTGATGCGTTGTATGCTTTTACCGATTGTGAAGTTTCCATCTCGCCAAATTCCTCCATCATTGACAAGGATAAACCAAGGTTTTTAGGCGTTTCTGAAATCTTAAAAATCAACACGGACCACACCGTTGATTTGTTGAAACTGGAACTGGAAATTCGACTCGATGAATTGGAAAGACAATGGCATTTTTCCACCTTGGAAAAATTGTTCATCAACCACGAAATGTACATCGATTTCAAATTGTATAGCGACAAAACGGCTTTGTTTGCGTATTTGTACGATCGATTTAAACCTTTCGAAGAACAATTGATTCGTGAAATTGAAGATGAGGATTTACATAAGTTGACCCAAATCCCCATGATCCGAATTACCAGATTTGACGCCAATAAAGCCGACGATTTGTTGTTGAAAATAGAAACGGAAATGGCTGAAGTGAAGCATCACTTGGAAAACCTAGTGGATTATGCCGTTGATTATTTTAAAGACCTTAAAAAACGCTTCGCTGCAGGAAAAGAAAGAAAGACAGAAATTAAGGTATTTGACACCATCAGCGCGACAAAAGTCATCATTGCCAATCGCAAGCTTTACATCGATTTAGAAGAAGGCTTCATCGGCTACGGATTGAAGAAAAACGAACCCATTTCAGATTGCTCGGAAATTGACGACATCATTTGTTTTTTCTCTTCAGGAAAAATGATGATAACGAAGGTGGCAGATAAGAAGTTCGTCGGAAAAGGACTCATCTATGCAAATGTTTGGAAGAAAGGCGATACCCGCACCATTTACCACCTATTTTACCAAGATGGGTTGAGCGGCATTACCATGATGAAAAGGTTTTTTGTGAACTCCATCACACGCGATACCGAATACGACCTCACCAAAGGAGCCAAAGGGTCAAAAATGACCTATTTTTCGGTGCATCCGAATGGGGAACGAGAAGTGGTGACCGTGTTGCTTCGACCAAGACCACACCTCAAAAGGTTGCGTTTCGATGTTGACCTCGGTGAATTGATCATTAAAGGGAGAAACGCTGCAGGAAATCGCGTGACCAAAGAAATCATTCAAAAAATCATTCAAAAAGAAGTAGGAGGAAGTACCCTTGCGTCTCGAAAAATATGGTACGATACCGTTGTAGGTCGACTGAATGACGAAGGCAGAGGTAAATTCTTGGGTGCGTTTAAAGGAAACGATAAACTGCTGACGCTCTACAAAAATGGCGAATACCGCTTGTCTACCTTCGACCTCTCCAACCATTTTGATGAAGACATGATTCACCTTGAGAAATGGAACCCAGCGCATCCCATTTCTGCCGTTTACTACGATGCTGATAAAGAATTGAATTATGTGAAACGCTTTCTTTGTGAGGTTCAATCCGATAAAAGGGTGCCTTTCATCTCCGAGTCGGAAGGTTCATACCTACACGTAGTTTCTACGGCGTACCGTCCAGAAATTAAAATAGTATTCAATAAATTACTTCGCGAAACCAAAAACCTTTCCGATGCTGTGTTCAATGTTGCCGACCTCATTGAGGTAAAAGGGATGAAGGCGCAAGGAAATCAGGTAACGAAGTTCAAGGTGAAAGAAATTGTGCTTACCCATGAAATCGGGGAGAGTCCAGAAGCCTGGCCAACAGAAGAAGTTCCTTTCGAAATTGAAGGAATGATAGAAGACGTGGAAAGCGTGGATGGTTCAGATGGTTCAGAAAACACAACACCTGATGCGCCAACAGATGGAAGTGTGGAATGGGATTTTACCAAAAAAGATGACGATCAGCCAACCTTGTTTGATTAGTTTCCGATAAACACTTTAACCGTTTTTCCATTCGAGCCTTGAATCATGTAAATTCCTGAGGGAACATTAAGGCTTAATCGAGTCTGTCCGTTGCTTAAACGATGTTCAGAAACTTGCATGCCCAATGCGTTCATCACTTTGTAGGAAGCAGGCAATGTATTTTCTATAACCAGTTGGCTGCCATCAAACCAAGCGTTCCAAGTCACATTCAATTCAGAAACAGACGCAGGATTCTCTATGAGCACTTTGGTGACATACGTGACAATGTTTTGACAAGAATCGTCGTAAATCGCGTAATTTACCAAGCCCCGTGTAATGTCATCGTAGCCATCATAGATTCCGTTTTCAATTACGGTTGAATCTTGTGAGCAAAAGCAATTCAGATTGACTTGGTAATTTTTATCGGTTAAATTCTCCAGGTTATGAATGCTGTTGTTGCAAATGCTGTTGTTGTCAATGATCGTGGTGCTGGGATTGTATGCCGTTACTTGAATGCCAATGCCATTTCCATTGATTTGGTTTTGACTCACAATGCCCGCATCTCCAATTTTCACTGCGATTGCGTTGTTAAAAAAAGTAGAATTTGTGATTTCACAATTGGAATTGCCTTCAATACCCGTCCCATTTCCTTCAAAATAGCAGTTGTCCACGTTGATGTTAGAACTTTCTGCAAAGCCAAAAGTGTTGTTGAGGAATTGGCAATTTTGAATGTTACCCGGAGAACCTATGATGTTGTTTTGGTTGCCAACGAAGGTGCAATTGGTGACATTGATGTTGTTTGACCAAGTGAACGAACAAAAGTTGTTAGCAAACATACAATTCGTTGCCGTAAGGGAACCATATTGAATTTGAGCAGCTTGTCCAACCCCGTTTGATTCAAATGTACAGTTGTTGTAGATTAAGTCGGCGTTCAATTGAAGTGCGTAATTGTTCGACCTGAAATAACATTCATCAAAAGTATAACTAACACCCGCTTGGGTAATGTCGTTGAAAAGACCATACCATGAGTTATGCAATTCGAAGTGATTCAATTGAACCGTTCCCCCTTGACTTCCTTTGATTCGAATGCCTTCCCAATTGTAAGAACCTGTGGTGGGATTCGTGCTTTTGAAAACAACGGGTACATTGCTCGTTCCGTTTGCAATTAAAGTTCCGCGCACTTCCAAATAAATAAAATTACCTGTATTGAATGTGGTGTCGGCGGTAACGATCACTTGTACGCCCGGTTCGATGGTCAATGTTCTGTTTGGAAAAATAACGATGGATCCAGTAACCATGTACGGGCTTCCAGCCAATGTCCATGTTGTGTTTTGGTAGATGCCACCGGAAACATTGGTTTGCGCAAACATTGAAAATGAACAAAGCGCCGCTATGAAGAATAGGGTAGTTTTCATATGCGATTAGTATATGATGAATTTTTGATTCACTGGGGTTTGGTTGACTCTTTTTAGGATAAAGAATCCAGGACGCAGGTCAGATACATTGAATGCATTTGCAGCGAAAGCCTTCAAGACAAGAACCTTTCCGTTTAAGTCACAAAGCGCTATTTCATTGATGGCAGTGGTACTCAGCAATGTGAGACTATTTTCCACTGGATTTTCAAAAGTAAAATCTTGCATTTCATTCGCAGCAACCCCAACAACCTGATTGAACTTTAACACGGTTCCTAAAAGGATGGTGCAAGAAGTGTCAAATATTTGGTAATTGATCAGCCCTTTGGTTACATCGTCGTATCCATCTATGATAGACTGTTCAATTCCTGCAGAATCAAGGCCGCAAAAGCAGTTGGTTAAGAGCGAATAATTTACATTGGTATTGTTGTTCACATTGTAATTGATGTTTCCGCAAATTTCGTTGTTGGTAACAATCGGGGCATTGACAACGCTTGAAATTCCTGAAATTCTTACGCCACCTATGTTGTTATTGATTTGGTTGTTCACCAATTCTGTCAAAACAGATACGTCAACCGCCACTTCATTGTAATTGAATACGTTGTTGCTTATTTTACAACCATAGGAGCTTTGAATGCCCGTAACGTTGTCTAAAAAAATACAATTTTCGATCTTTCCATTGTTGGGATTGCTTAGTGCTGTACCATTATTTTGAAAAATACAATTGTCTATGTACATAGAATCAAAAACACCTGCGGAAAATGTAAGGGCTGTATTGTTTTCTACAAAAGAACTATTCGTCATCGTAAAGGCTGTAGCGTAGGCATTGATGGCAGTACCATTGTCCTTAAAAAAGCAATTATTCAAAGTAAAATAGCTCCAACCATAAACGGCAGCATTGTTTCCTCTGAATTGGCAATTGTTTAAGACGGTTTCATTTCCTACGGTTATGGCTTGGCCACAATGGTTAAAAGAGCAATTGGTATAGGAGTAAAGGGCAAGCGGCGCTTCGTAAGCAAAGGGAGTTTGCGCATTGGAGATGGAGAAACGATTTGCATTCAACACCCCTCCTTGAGATGAAGTACAGATAAATCCAAGCCAGCCGATGTTGGTGGTATCGATTTGTGTGCGGATGCTAATCGGTAACTGATCGGTTCCCATCATATTTAAGGTTCCCCTGGTTTCGATGTAGATGGAATCATTAACCGTATTGTTCACAATGATTTGTACCCCGGGCGCAATGGTTAAGGTGTTTCCTGGGAAGACCACTACGGGTCCCGTAACCACATATGGACTGTTGTTAACCGTCCAATTTGTATTTTGGTAGATTCCCCCGGAAACGAAAGTTTGAGCATTCACATTGGCGGAAAACACCAATGCCAAAAGACCAAGAATCAATATTTTCATAGCTATTTTTTTAAGCTAACAAATCTAGGCAATTAATTGTTTTCAGCTTGTTAAAATATACCAGGTTATGGCAGACAATAGAAACAGCAGGAGTCCTAAACTTAAGGCAATGAGCAACCGTCGGACAAAGGTTTTGCGACTTTCTACAATGGGAAGCATTCTTATTTTCACCTCAGCGCTTTGGTTCGGGGTAAGAAAGGTAACAACGATCCAAATAAGCGATGTGATAACCGTTACCACCAGCACGCGAGATTCTTCCATGGGATAATGCTTGAACGGTAAGCTTGAGTGAAAACTTGGGTAGAGCAGGGTGAAAAGCGCCGAGCTCAACATTGCACTCAGTTGTGACCACGCATTGATTCGGAACCACACCCACCGCAAGATATATACCGGAGCGACCCCCGCGGCAATTGAAAAAGTCAGTTTTACCAAGCTCTGTAAACTCTCAATCTGCCATGCAAAAACGATGGATAACAGTGATAGAAAGAACATTGAAGCAAAGGAAACCGCACGGATTCGTTTTTCGGATGCAGCAGGATGAACATACGTTTTGTAGGCATCGATGGTTAGAAACGAAGCGCCCCAATTCATCAAGGACTCCGCATTTGCAATGAACATTCCGAAAAACCCCAATAAAACAAAGCTTTTCAATGCTTTAGGCACAACCGCGAAAATACGTTCAATGTATTGAATCTCTTCATTCCCATTTAAATCGGTGGAACCTAAAATCAATAAAATATGTCCCAAAAGGAAAAAACTTAACAAAAAAGAAACGAGTATCGGAACCAAACCTGTTAGGATGGCATTTTTTTTACCTTTTACAGCTGTGAACCTTGCCATTTCAGGACCGCCTCCGTCAAATAAATAACAGCTCCACCATTGTACGCCCACGAAAACAAGCAGGGAAAACCATGCGCTGGAATCAGTTGAAGCAGGAAACAGTTGTTTTTTTTGAGGATGTTGTTCAAAAAAGGAAAAAAGTCCATGCCAACCGTTGTTTGCCTTCCACAAAGAAAAAAGAATGATACCGAAGCTTATGAAATAAATGATCGAATGCAATACATCCACTTTCAATTTAAGGTCGAAGATGTTTTTCAACGCGAACAAGCACAATACCAATCCGGTTAGCAACAGGGAAACTTTGGGGTCAATGTCAAAATAGGTTTCTAACACGCGGGCAAAACCCAATACGTGAAAACACAGGGACAACGAAACCACCAATCCACCGACATACATTGCCCGAAAGAGGTGCAGCACTTTTCCACTTTTTCCCGGAAATCGGAAACGTAAGAATTGGTTGTCGGTAATGAAGTCCATTTTCTGCCACAATGGAGCAAAAACCAGTGGGACAACAAAGATTCCCAGCCAACCTGCCCAAACCATCCACAAACCTTGCATGCCATGCTCAGCAATGATCCCCGTGAGCAATTGTCCTTGGTCAACGGAGAGGTAAAGCATGTAGAGCGACAATCCGGAAATGATCCAAGAAACTTTTTTACTGGATTTGAAGGCAGGGTGCAGCCAATCTTTTTTTTGAAGAAGGGTTAAAGAAAAAATCACCAGGAAATAAAGGACAATGACCCACACAATTGCAAAGATAAAGAAGATATCAGAAGTGTAAATTTACGCTGAAAGAGGGTAATTAGAGAGTTGAAGCATTGTTAAGAAAAAATAATTCCCCCGCCTTTTTTCGTTTGATTGTACTCAAGTAAAATTTCTTTTATTTTTCTTACATCGCTTTTCGAAAAGCAAAATACGGAGGCTTTTCCGCCAACGACCTTAATGTGCATATCGGCCCCAATTAAATGTTCGTCAATTGTGATACTGCGAATGAATTTAAATGCAAGCGTTTGGCTGTCTTTTCCGATTAGAAACTTATTTCGTTTTGAGACGGTTATTGTTTCTTCTGCGGTGTCAATGATTAATGTCCAGGGGTTTGCAATGTGGGCACCTTTTGAATTTGCCATTAAGGAGCTGGAAGAGGAAGATGCTCCGCTACTTTATTTCACAACAACTGCTGCATTCGAAGCACTTTCTTTGGGCGACATTGATGAGCTATGTTCTTGTCACAGCCCTACTCGCCTGTATTTAAGCCATCATGGAACAATATTAAACTCTATTGCTGTTAACAAAACCCCCGTTATATTATTTTGTATTGAAATTTGTTTACCTGCGTTTAACCATATTGGGAAATCTATAATTGGAAGCGTAACACTAGCCGAGTTAGTTGCAGGGCATGTGTAGAGGATCGATACATTTCCAGGTTGGGCTGAGTAAATCAAAGATCCTAAATTCAAATAAGGCTGTGAGGAATATATACATGTACAATTTCCATTAGGACAATTAGATGATTGTAAAGGTGTGTTTATGGAAGCAGATTGTGATGTTATTGATTCAATTTTTAACACTTTATTTGCAGGAACGGTATACGTAGTGCCGGGAGTGAGGTTGATAACTTGAGAGAATTGAAGATTACCCTGTGACCAACTCCCTATGGAATTAACCAACAACATGATCAAAAGTATTGCTTTTAAATTGATCAATTTATTCATGGTTTTATTTTAGTGAATTAATTATTGCGGCTATCTCAATTTCGGCTGTTTCCCATGCGTTCATGCCTGTTTTCTTATTTTGCCTTGCATTAGGATGTATCACTTTTTGAACATTAAATGAAGATGCAAAGTGCTTTTTGAGGAAATTATAGCTATCGTTTCCTAAACCAATAATAATATCGGGCTGTAATAAATCCACCTCAGCCTTCAAAAAAACTAAATTATCATTTTCCAATTCAGCTTTTTTCCAAAATCCTACTTTGGCATGGAGGTCGCTCTCAGATTTTGTTTGTTTAACTTCGTAAGCTTTTACCACATCCGAAAAATAAGTTAAGATCTCATCGTTTCTAATCAGATTTTTAAATGACCGGTAATATTTATTTTTCTCTGACCAATATTCTATGCCAAAAGGAGTGCCGAAAACAAATTTATGTTCATTACTTGCTTCTAAGTTGTATTTATCGTGGCTATTTCTCGGTTCTCTACCCAATATCATAACTTTTAGCTTAACCTTCGAGGGATCCCCAAACCAAATGGGTAGGTCAACCCTTATATCCCCCTGGTTTGCTTTAAAATCAGGGTCAATAATGGTTGAGTTATCGACGAGATAATGGTAATTATCTCCCAAAAGCCTATTGTTCTTCATAATTTTGACGGATGCCAAGTCATAGAAGGACTCAAAAGGGTATTTTGACTTGTATAAATTTAGAATTTGTTTCGTCGCTGTATGCATATAATTACATTATTATGGCGCCACGTAAATTACTACCATATCTTTTACTTTATTAAATTTCATTTTTCTCACAACAAAACTAAAGGCTTTGAAACAAAAAAATTAGTTACATATGTACTTAATCCATCTTAATCTAAGCGCGACCACACGTGACTATTTGAATTTGGTTAATTTTATATTACATATCTTTTATGCCAAAACCTTCCTATCCTCTTGCCGAATATTTAGTGCATGGTCTGAAATGGATGATTGAGGCGCAGATTAATTTCCGTTTGGTTAACAAAAATTCGTGCGAACAATTGAGGTTGCTGATGCTGGGAAAGTCCCAAACTACCGTTTCTACCCACACCCTTTACCGCATCTTCTTGCATCCACAAAATGAAAATAAGCCCTATTTGCACACGTTGGATCTGTTGGCGCAGTTCATCGATTTCAGCGATTGGAACCAATTTTGTGATTTTTACCAAGAATTGTATTCCTTTCAGGTATTGTCAGGGATTACGGCACCCCATCATGCCCACAAAAGCCTCTTGAGATTCTGCATTTACAACAAGGATTTCAAATCGGTTTATCCGTTCCTTGAACAGTTTTCCAACGATTTGTCGGAGCATAAAAAACATTTGTTGGGCGAGGAAATCTACAATATCTTGAAACAAAACCCGAATTCCAATATCCCTTTTTTTAAGAAATTCAGCGGCCTGCCGGTGGTTCGTGAAGGATTCTTCGAATTGATGGCAGACCCCGATTTCACCATTCCTCAGTACGAATTTGGACTGCATTGTTACCTAAATCCGTTAAACCCGGAAAGATCCCACGCGGAACTTCAGGAGTATATTTTTGCCAGTGCATTGCTTTTACGGCATTATTTTTACCAGCGCAATTGGAAAAAGGTCGTCGAACTTGGCGCCATACTCTATCGCAACTCATTTTACGACGAGCAAGCTTTGGTACCTGTACATGTCTTCCCGAAAATTCGCTATTACGCTTATTATTTGTTGTATCGTTTTGCGGAAGCGGGATTTGATCACGCCTATTGGGAGCGGTTTTATTCCTTGTTTCACCGGATGATGCAGCCCGCCAACCTTCATGAACGGCGCATGATGCTGCATACGTGTTATGAAACCCTCGGCATTAACCCAGAGCTTCAAGCACAGGTGCTGGTGGCATGCATGCAACGGTATCCGGAAAATTTTGCACATGTTAATCCTGGTGTAGAAGGCTTAAGTCCTACGAAGGTAATTCGGTTGTTGGACCCAAATGCGGCGACGTATTTTCAGGGACAGAGGGTATTTCAACCGAAAGGGTAATGAGGCTATGCAGTGGGGATTATTTTAGTTTGCCCTTTATTGTTTCACCAATTAAGCGTTTAGTGGACCCGTTCATTTTGATTGAAACAGGATGAGCGATGATTGCAAATGTTGTGTCAGTTGATTTAAATATCGTAACATTTGTTTCAGATGAATTTTGAACAAACTTCTTAGCTCCAACTTGATTGATAATTTGCTCCCAATAGTTCGAAAATGCCACACTATAAAACACCACTAATTTGGGTTTATAGATTTCAATTTGCCTAGATGTACTGAATAAAAACATCCGAACCTTCGCCAATCAAACCCATCAAACATGGGTGCTTGAAATGATGGGGTGAATCAAGTTTTCCATTTCTTTTTATCGCCCATTCATGTTTTTGTGGCAAAATCACCGAATTTTGTACCATGAGATTAACGTTCGCAATTTGGTACGTGTTTTTGCTTTCCCCTTTTTTTGCACAGCGATACGGGCAATCCTCCTTGGGTTACCACTTTGACGTCCAAAGAATGGATTATTTTCACACCTTAAGTTTTCAGCAGGCTTATCGATCGGTTGGGGTGGAGGTATATGCCGGATGTGGCCATCGCAATACCCTTTCCAATGCCACTTTTTTCCCGCAGGTTGGATTGCAAGGACAATGGTTTCCGCTGGCTGAAAAAACCAGATTCTTTCAAGGTTTTCATCTTCATGTTGATTATTCCATGGCATACCTTGCAAAACCGTTCTCATACCGCTATTCAAGATTTCAGCTCGGGTATGGGATTTTTTGGCCCGTGACTAAGAAATTGAGTTTCGGACAGTTGCGCATCACCCATCAATTCGGAATTGCATGGAACCAAGAGCTACAGCGCACTGCGCAAGTAAGAAGTACTTTTTTGGATCATCGATTTTCCCTAGGTTTGAACTATGTACTTCCGAAGTAGCCTTATGCTTTTCTCGCTTTTGTTGTTACTGGGCTGTGACAAGTCCAACGGTAACGTAACTTCCAAAATCATTGGCCATGCAGCCACAGGGTTAAAAATGCCCAATGCGATGTACCACGACAATTCTGAAGCAGGAATCGTTTACACCCAGAACCTCCCATTCTGTGACGGCGTTGAAGTCGATGTAAGGATGGATAAATCAGGGAAATTATGGCTTTTTCACGATGAGAGCCTGAACCCGGAGACAGCGGAAAACGGATGCGTTGAAACCCATGACAGCGAAGCTTTGTCAAAGTTTAGGTACCGTGGCATTCACCAAGAACCCCTGTTTTTACTGACTGCAGAAAGTGCAAACATTTTTAAGGGAAAATATACTTTTTTTGACCTGAAGCCTTTGAACGCCTGTGAAAATGTATTGAAGGATCCTGAGGTACTCAAAAATGCGTTGATTGGACTCGGTTTGGATACCTCTACATTTGCCGTTATTGTGCCGGATCAAACGTATTTTCAGGCGTTAAAAAACGACTTCTCCGTGTATTTGAGTATCGAAAGCTTGTCGCAACTCACTTCTTCATTTTTGGAAAATGAACCGAAATTAAGAGGGGTCGTGGTCCGAAACAAATCCATTCGCTTGGAGGAGGTTAATTTTCTTAAATCCATTCATAAAAAAGTGGTGATATTTGAAGTAAGGTCGGCGAAAGGCATCAAGGAAGCCCTTAAAAAAAATCCAGACTACGTGTTAACCGATGATGTCAAACTGACCGTTGGGCTTATTCACTAGTTTTTTTATTCTTTCGCATGCGGATGTTGAGCATTTCCACCAGCAAGGAATACACCAAGGCAAAATACACATAACCCTTCGGGATGTCTTGATCAAAGGCTTCCGCGACCAAAAGGACCCCAATCGTTACCAAGAAACTTAAGGCAATCATTTTCACCGTTGGGTTTGCACTGATAAACGTACTGATGTGCTTCGCAAAAAGCAGCATGATGACCATGGATATGATTACGGAAGCGAAAATAATCGCAAGGGGATTTGAGTGGGTTTCTACCTGAATTCCATTCGTCATCCCAATGGCAGAGATTACAGAGTCAAAACTAAATACGATGTCAATCAAAACGATTTGTAAAACGATGGCTCGGAACGAAGTGCCTTTTGTTTTTGATGCTTCATCATGGCCCTTGATGCTGTTGTGCATCTCGACGGTGCTCTTGTAAATCAGAAACAACCCGCCTGTTAACAATACCAAATCCTGTCCTGAAATTTCTTGTTCGAAAACAACAAACAAGGGTGCTGTCAATTGCATGATCCAGGAAACGATGGTTAACAAAAATAAGCGAACGATTAATGCCAAGCTTAACCCTAGGTTCCGTGCTTTTTTTTTGGTTTTTCCGGTGAGTCGGTCCGTGACAATGGAGATGAAAATGATGTTGTCTATGCCCAATACGATTTCAAGCAGGGTAAGTATCAATAAATAAATCCAACCTTGCACATGCGTAAAAATGTTAAAATACTCCATCATTTAATAAAGGTAAAAAAATCGTTTAGAATCTTCGGGTTTACTTCTCTCTCGGTTTGAATTTCCAAGATGGATCTAAGGTCTGAAGCTAGGAATGTAGGAAGTGCGTCGGCGAATGCTTTGGCAGTTGATACAGCGCTGTATTCCCATCCCAATTGCGCTGCAAAGGCTCCCGTATGTCCGTGTTGCGCTTCAAAATACCTTTCCAATTGGTCTGATTCTCTTGGACCTGGAATGATCCTAAAAATACCCCCGCCGTGGTTGTTTATCAAAAGGATTTTAACATTCGATTGGGTGGTTTGGATTTGAAGTGCCGCACTGTCGTATAAAAAGGAAATGTCTCCCACAATGATTACGTTTAAACCTTCATCCTTCGTGGCGTATCCCAGGGCAGTGCTTAGGCTGCCATCAATGCCACTCGTACCCCTGTTTGCGAAATAGTTACATTGGTGAATGGGGTCGAACAGTTGACAATACCGTACCACAGAGCTGTTGCCCATGTGAAGGGTGGTGCCTTCTTCCAAGGTTCTCATCAAAATTTGATACACTTCAAAATCGGTAAAATGCTCCGTTTCTTGCGTGAATTCTGCCAAGAGGTCTTTTCCTTTGTAATCCAATTGTTTCCATTTCCCGAAGAAATTAGACTGTGATTTCAAGGGTGCCGATTCGTTTAACTGGCTGAAAAAGTCAATTGGATCGCACAAAAAAGAATGGGAGAGCTGTTGATACGTATCCATTTCGGGAAAGTCAAATCCCACCTTGATGTGCATTTCCAAAGGCGTGGTTCGCAAGAAATCTTTGATTTTTTTAGAGACAACGGCCCCTCCAATGCTGATGAGGATTTCGGGTTGAAATGCTTCCAAAGTGGATGCCGGTAGGCTTGCCAATGACCTGTCAATACAGGCGTTAAAGCGTTCGGATTGGAGATTGCTGGTGTTTTCAACCAGTATAACAACATCGTTCCGTTCGCTGAAGGTCGCTAAGATACTTTGCAGTTTAGGGTTGGGAGGCATTTGGCCACAGATGACCATGGTTTTTTTACCTTCGATTGCCTGCTGAACCAGCTGGAGGTTGGCTTCGTCTACAGAACGGTTGATGGGAAAATGAATCGTTCGGGATAGGTTGGAGGTTTTTTCCGCTTCGCGGTACAAAGGTTCGGACAAACCAACGTTCAAGTGAACGGGTCCTCTGTTCATACCTGTCGCCTTCGAGAACAACAAGGCAGTCTCTCGTTGGTATTGCCATTGAGTGGTAGGCGTGAGGTTTCCATCTTCTAAATGACAGGAATACCTTACAAATTCTTTGAACAATCCCAATTGTTGGATGGTTTGTCCATCTCCTTGGTTGATCCAAGCGTTGGGACGGTCGGCGGAGATGACAATTAAGGGGATGTTCCTGTAATAGGCTTCCGTTATGGCGGGTAAGTAGTTGGCTGGTGCGGAGCCCGAGGTACAGCAAAGTGCGACAGGGGCTTCGGTTTTTTCTGACAATCCAATACCGAAAAATCCTGCAGAACGCTCGTCGTGGATTACATAGGTTTCAATCGAGTCATGCTTCGAGGCGGCGATGGCAATGGGCGCATTCCTAGAACCGGGAGAAAAAACAATGTGCTTTACCCCATGTGCAACACATTGGTCAATGACCAATTGTACAACCCACTTATCGCTGCTTACCATGGTGTAAAATTAATCGATTTCGATGAGGTCGAACAGGGTTTTGCTTTTATTTTCAGTTTCCAACCATTCAAGTTCGGGATCTGAATCTGCTGTGATGCCTGCGCCCACAAAAGCATACAATACATTGTCAATGATTTTTCCACAACGAAGGTTTACATAACAGTGGGTATGGTCGTTTTCAAACCATCCGATGAACCCAGAATAGAGCAATCGGTCATGTTCCTCTACCAGTGAAATCGCTTCTGCTGCCATGCTTCGAGGGAGTCCACAAACGGCAGGAGTAGGGTGGAGGTGTTGGATAAATTCCTTCTCAAATTGTGGGTCTGCGTAAAAGCCGATGTCGGTGCGAAGGTGTTTTACAGGGCCGGCGACATGGTCGTAAGGACCCATTTGCTCCACCGTTTCGATGTTTTGAGCGGATAATTCCGAGCAAATGAAATCGGTTACCAACAACTGTTCATTTTTTTCTTTCTCCGTCCATTCTCTGTTTTCACTTATTTTCTGGGTACCTGCCAGGGACATCGTGAAAAAATGATGTTTTACCCGTCGCAGTAAAATTTCGGGGGAAGCGCCTACCCACTTTCCTAAAATGGCATCGTCGAAAGCATACACAAAAGCATTGGGATAGGCTTCGCAAAGCTTGTCGAAATAGGTCGCCTGTTGGTTTATTGGAAAGGGTTTTAGGGTGATGCGAGAAAGCACCACTTTTATCAAGCCGACTTGGATGGCATATTTGATGCGCATGACTTGATCTTTGAAAGCCGATCGGGAAATAATTTTTGGGGTTTCAGTTCTAACGGGGGAGGATGGCACAGCTTCTTCTGTAAACACATATTGGGTCTGACCGGAAGCGTTTGACACCACGAAACCTTTCAAATCGAAGGGTTCTGTACGTTTTGTGAATTGACCTTGTAAGGTTACTTTTTCGTTTCCTGGGATTCGGTATTGAAGCATGGTTTATTTTTTAACCATCAGCATGGTCAGTCGACCTGTACATACCAATTTTTTTGTGGTTTCTTCAATGATGTCTACGTTCCATACATGGGTGGTTTTGCCTTGGTGCAGCAAGGTGCCCGTACCTAAAACAAATCCTGAGCGCACGGCGCGTACGTGTTGTGCATTCATTTCCAATCCGACTGGACGTTCTTTGTCGAGGTTTGCCATCAGGTAGCTGCCAAATGAGCCGATGGTTTCGATCAACGCAGCGCTGGCACCTCCGTGCAAGAGCCCCATGGGTTGGTGCGTTCGATGGTCAACCGGCATCCGAAACGTAAGAAATCTGTCGCCTAACACAATGCATTCGATGCCCAAAGTTTCCATGAGTGTACTTCGATTCAAGGCATTTACTTCGGCCAGATTTAACGTAGAAAAATCCATGGAACAAAAATAGCATTTCTGTTTCAAAGCCGCGGAAAAATCCAATTTTAGTCAAGGGTTATTGAATTTACATAAAGAATTATTACTTTTGCCTCGGAGAATTGGCAGAGTGGTCGATTGCGGCAGTCTTGAAAACTGTTGTACCGCAAGGTACCGTAGGTTCGAATCCTACATTCTCCGCCAAAGAAACCAAAGCCAGCCGTGAGGCCGGCTTTTTTTGTTCGCATAAGTGTCAAAAGCTTGCTTTTGTAAGCGGCATTGCGACAAAAAAAGACGAAGCTGCGTAGCGGCTTGGCTTTGGTTTCTTTGAAGCCTCCCCCTCAAGGAACACGTGTCCGACATTT
>Ga0209087_1000752_pt1 | contig 20011 bp, 34 predicted proteins | sample S_130805_EF_Meta_FD_187321 | JGI IMG/M metagenome (GOLD analysis project Ga0209087, IMG submission 187321) | Freshwater microbial communities from Lake Simoncouche, Canada to study carbon cycling - S_130805_EF_MetaG (SPAdes) (version 2) | ecosystem: Environmental > Aquatic > Freshwater > Lake ... | reverse complement strand
AAATATTTCAGTAATTATAATATTGATTCAGAATTAATGTCAAATATTTGTCTATACATAGAGTTATGTAGTAGTTACTATGATATGTTGGAATCATTATCACAAATGACTTTAAATCATAAAGGACCTAAAAATAGACTGACTGATGTTGTGGAAAAGATTAAAAATGATATCAACTCTAAAATTAATAATAAAAGGTCAGGAGTTGTTAGAAAAGTATTCAACTATCAAACTGGAAAAATGGAATATGAATTAGAGGATGGTAACTTTATCACAATTAATGAAAGTGTCATACCTCCAAAGATTGAAGTTGATAATGATATTTTTCCAATAGAGTTTGTTAAACTTATTGACCCACAGAAATATAGAGATATGAAAATAGATGAAATATTATGATTATAGATAACAATGTACTTGCTATATCAAAATGTATGTTTCAAGAAAGAAAAAACTGGAAGTTTGTTACCGACGAACAAAAAGAATCTTTCTTTTTTATTTTTAACCGCTACTTTTCAAAACAATATACTTATCTTGCACAACTATTGAATGATAAAACAACTGATAAAGTTGCTGGTATGGATTTGTGGTTCTACTTTATGGAAGGTAAACCATATCCTAAATGGTTTTGGAGTAAAAGTGAAAAGTCAAAAGATGATTCTCTATTTACTGAGAAAGAAGTTAACTCTTTATTAAACAAGTTTGATATTAAACAAGAAGAATTAGACTTACTGATTAAATATCATTTAGATGATGTGAAAGAAGAGTTAAAGTATATCAAAGATGGAGAAAAAGGAAATAAGTAATTGGGAGTTGATATTTTGTACCTCAAAGGCTGATTCTATAAATACTTCTCTTAGAATTATATTTCAAGATTTAAATGATGGTGATGTTTATTTAATTGAGTTGGTGATTGATTCGCTCATGACTCAAATTTTAGAGGAACACCGCCGAGATAAGACAACAAACCAATTGATAAATTCTATAATCAAAAGATCAATACATAAAGCACAAATTATAAATGATATTGATAAACTAAAAGAATATGTTTGGAATCCATTAGACTTCCAAAGTATTAAAGATAAAGTAAGAGACATTAAAATAAATCAAATAATAATATGATTACAACAGAAGCAAAAACAAAACAATGGTACACTATTAAGGTACAAAACAATCGTGAGAAATCCGTATCTGAAAGATTGAAATCTGAAATGATTCGTGAGTTTAATGAAGAAGTTAATTTCTTAATACCAACACAAGGTATTATCTCTGTTAAAGATGGTAAGAAAGTTCAAAAAGAACAAATTTTGTATCCTGGATATATTTTTGTTGAAACTAGTACTATTGATAAGATTGCACACTTAGTAAAAACTACAAATGGTGCAACTAATGTACTTAGAGATAACAAAGGAACACCAATCATTCTAAAACAATCAGAAGTGGAAAGAATGTTTGGAGAAAAGGAAGCCAACAAAGTTTCACTTGAAACATCATTTGTTCTCGGTGAGAAAGTTGAAATAGTAAACGGACCTTTTGCTAAATTCAAAGGTGAAGTTGAATCAATTGATATTGATAAAAACAAAGTTAAAGTTGAGGTACTGATCTTTGGTAGAGCAACCTTTGTTGATCTGACTTTAGAGGACATCACAAAATACAATGGGTAAATTCGGATATAATATACCAAAAGATAGAAAAATATACGGAAACTGTCAAGTGATATCACCTGACGGTTTTCTTATGTTTAGATGTGACTTAAAAAAAGCAAACTGGTATCTTAATAGAAATTTAGCAGAAGTTATACAAGAATCACCTCTAACAATTAAACTTAATTTCAATCCAAGAGGATTAGGTAACCACGATAAACCATTTGGTTTATCTACAATGGATAACAAATGTGTTAGCTGTGGAACAGAATCATTTTTAACAAGACATCACGTTGTTCCAATTTGTTACCGTAAACACTTTCCTCTAAATATGAAATCACATAACTTTCATGATGTGTTGAGTATGTGTATGGATTGTCATGAGTCATATGAAAGAAAAGCAGATAATCTAAAAAAAAAATTAGGAGAACAATATAACGCACCAGTTAACGGTATTTATAGTCATAATAAACTTTTATTAAAGGTTATCAAAAATTGTAATACTATTCTTAGAGGAACAGATGGTATACCAAATGATAGAGTTGAAGAAATCAAAAGTCAAATTAGAAAGTTTCTTGGTAGAGACTTTATGGAATCAGATCTGATAGAAATATCAGGGGTTAAAAAAACCATATTAGAAAAGACACATGGTCAAATTGTTATGGAACAAATTAGTGATATACAATCATTCATAGAATTATGGAGAAAGCATTTTGTTGAACACAATGAGTGTAAATATCTACCAAGTAACTGGGATGTAAATAATGTTATTATAATAAATGAGTAAAGAGCTAATCCAAAAATTAAATGAAGCAGCAAGTAGAATTGCGTCTGCCTCTAAAAGAGGACCAGCTAACTATATAGTTGCTGGTAAAAATATTGGAGATATTCTTAGAAGGCAATTTTACCGAACCGATAGAATAATGAAAATTGAAAAAATACTTAAAAGTTATGAATAAATGTATATATGATGTTTGTTGGAAAGGAATCTGTAATAAGGAAACAATCAACAATACTCAATTTTGTGAAGAACATCTTGGTAGAAAATGCCAACCTAATTTAAGAGATAAATGTGAAAATCAAGCCACTGGAGATTGCCACCAATATAATGGTAGTTTTGTCTGTGATGCACCACTTTGTGAAGAACATAAACATAAACACTAATGGATAAACAATTAAGATATGATTTAGTTTATATGAGGATGGCCAAAGAATGGTCAACACTTTCACATTGCGTTAGAAAGCAAGTAGGGTCTTTAATTGTTAAAGATGGTATGATTATATCCGATGGATATAATGGTTCACCAACCGGTTTTGAAAATAAATGTGAGGATTGTGAAAACTTAACACATTGGTATGTAATACATGCTGAAGCAAATGCTATATTAAAGTGTGCTAAGAATGGTCATTCTTGTAAAGGAGCAACTATGTATATAACACACTCACCTTGTAAGGATTGTAGTAAACTTATTCTTCAATCAGGAATAAAAAGATTGGTATATAGTGAGTTTTATAAAGACTCGGATGGTTTAGACTTTTTAGAAAAAGCTGGGTTAGAAATAATAAAATTAGAAATATGAACTACTTAGATATAATAGAAGAAAGTAAAACTCCGAATGGAGTTTTAATGTTTGATAATTATACTATTGGCAATCTACATAAGCTAATTGAAAATAGTTGCGGTAACTACTTTCCACAAGGAAGTGTTTATGCTGATATTCCAGTTCAATTTTTCTTTGATGAATTTCTTGATAAATTTAACAAAAAAATAAAATGGATTTCTATTGGTCCTAAAGCTTATCTTGCTGGTGTCGGAGATGTTGATACCACTACAATGTACTTTAAAAGTTTAGATGAATTTGATGAATATTTAGAAGAAAACTATGGATATCTTTTGATATATACAGTAAACAAACAACTTGACACATTGAATCCTTCACTTGGATATACTTGGAGAATTAGGTTTGCTGTTGTATCAAATAAACAAGACATTAGAGATGAAAAACTTGAAGACATTCTTAATTAATAATAAAAATATGGAATTAATAACTACACACATCTGTAAGGCATCTGAAATTGGAGTACACGGTAATATGTTTGGTGGAACGATGATGGCAATGATAGATGAATCAGCTGCCGCTTATGCTGCTCAATTATGTGATACACCTCGTATGGTAACAATTAAAATTGAAGAACTAGTATTTAAGAAGCCAGTTAAAGTAGGTAACCTAATGAAGATATACGGTAAAGTAATTGAGTTTGGTAGATCATCTATTTCAATATACATTGAGGTTAGAAAACATAATGTTTACACTGGTGAACAAGAAGTGGTAACACATACAAATATTAAGTTTGTTAGAATTGATGAAGAAGGTAATCCAATACCAATATCAGATAGAGTTAAAACTAGATACAAAGAAAGAGTTGAAAAGTTTGGAAAAGGTCTTCTTTCTTTAGAAGAAAAGGGAATTAAACCAGAAAATAATTAAGAGAATCGCTCCCATTGAACCTCCTCAGGATAGGAATATAGCAAGGATAGATGGTTGAGCGATTTTTTTATGCCTAAAAGTTTTATATATACAATTATAAAAAATATCTATAATAAGATGAAAATTAAAAGATTTAACGAATCAAACTCAATCAATGAGAATGTAACACTTTACAGACTAGTTAGTGTTCCTAAAGGCGAAAAATTAGTTGTTGATGTAGAAAATCCAGGTAAGTTTTACTTTCAAAGTGAATCAGATATCAACCCATCTGTTTTAGGCGATAAATCTGGTGATTTACACGTTATTAAAGTTCAAACTACATCTGATAACATTGACCAAGAGAAATCTGAAGCAGAATCAGGATCACACAATTGCAAATGTGTTGTACTTAAAGATGACTCTAAAGCAGAGGTTGCACTTATTGAACCATATAAAAAGACTGCCTAATAATGTTTTCATCATCAGATACATGGATAATGTTGATAGGTGTCTTTTTGGGACTATCTTTTATTATTGGTTCTGTCTATTTTGTTAGTAAGTTATTTGATAATCAAACAAAAGATGTCTTGGTTAGATTTATACTATTGGTATTTGCTGCACTGGTTGGTATATTTATAGTTGACAAAGTAATCGCATTTAAGATTAATTTACTAAGTGATGAAATGGATAATCAACTATTTGAATTGATTAAAACTTTAGTATTAATGATATTTTCTTATTATTTTGGTACACAGAAATCAACACCTAATAAGAAAAAGAAAAAGAAAATAAAAGATGAAACACCTTAAATCCATTAATGAGAATATCAGTTCAGATAATCCTGAAATTAAAAAGGCATTGGTAAAAATGGCTGAGGTCGTTGCCCAAGATGCCAACGGAAGTAGCGTACATCCTTGTGAGTATTTCAATTCCATGGATCTTTATGAATTAGCATTTGGAGATGAGAAATTCGCAGAAATAATAAATTCTGGATTAGATTATTTCTTTGAAAAATATAATGAAGACTTTGATGTAAGTCTGGCATATAGAACAATGGACTTTTATATTCATCCAGATACACTGGAAATAGCTCCTGATTACAAATCAAAATCTAAAGGATATATTTCTTTTCATAACATCGGGACCTCTATTAACATGCAAAGAGACGAGGAACTAAATAAGTTTGCACTATATACAGATTCATTGAACAAATTTCAAAGATTTCGAGACGCTTTATCATATAGAAGAAGATAAAAAAAGTCCGAATTTTTAAGATCACTCAATTTCTTGATATGATCTTCACTAAAGTCATTATATTTTTTCATTCTTGCCATAGATTTATATATTAAAATCTCTACGGTATTTTTTTATTTTAAGATTTGAATATCTTTATTTGAATCAAATATTATGAAATTAAAATTTATGTCACTATTTAAAATTGCATTTTTTTTAATTTGATTAATTTGAATATTTAAGTTGTATGTGAAGTCACTTTTTACCTCTATAACTAAATTTTCCGACTTAATATAAATATCAGGAAAATACCTGTGTTTCTTTTGATTGATGTCATAGTAGAATATTCTTCCTATGTGAGACTCTATTTCTGAATTTTTAGTTATCAAGTCTGATTCGGAGTAATTTTTCAGTAAATAATTCATCGCTTCCGGCTCATACCCTTGTAATGATATAACCTTACCGCTTGGTAATCGATATGACTTGAAGGAAAATGACTTTTTTAAAATTTCTTCAAGAAAATCCGAATCCTGGCTAAGATGAGAAACTCCATATCTTTCTAAACAAGTCTCTTCATACTTTCTTCTTATTTCCAATTTCTCCTCTTGTGTTTTTGATTTTGATTTTAGTTTCTTTTTAAGTTTTATTGACTCCAATTGTGATATATTATCAACTCCGTATTTTTCACGAATAGATTCTCTAATTTTATTCTTCGATGATTCGGTTTTTAGGTGGTGTGTCTCTCCATATTTTTCAATATTGGTTTGAGTCGATTTGATTTTATACTCATTAGTTTTAGTATAATTTTCTACACCATATTTTATCAGACAAGTCTCTTTAGACTTTTCAGACCGGGATGATATCTTTTCACTTGATGCATTCTTCCAGAAATATTTTGATTGACATCTATTTGAACAATATTTAACATACCCATTATTAATATCAATATATCTCACACTATTTTCACAACAGAAGCATTTCACTTCAAAGTAAATTTTATTCTTGAAATGATAAATTATTTGTGATATTTTCTTGTTAATTAAAAATGGAAATTTATCAATGATTAAATCATGTATACCATTTTTATTTATTTTTGACAAGATTTTAATTGAATGTTCACCAGTCAATAAATTTTTTTCTATTATTTCAATTTCATCCATTATATTTTATAATAATTATATCCAATACGATTGGTATATGTATATATTAAATTACAAAATCAGAAATATACTTAAATAGTGCTAAATCTTTCATTTTACACTCAAGTTCAACATCGACCGATTCTCCATAGAAATTAAACTTTTCATATATAAAGTCTGCATGTGATTCTGGCCTTGAATTTAAGTCTTCATATAATTTCTTTGAAGAAGAGTGGTGACATAATGGTCTAGTTTTCCAAGTTGAAACTGCTAGTTTTAAAGCGGTTTCTTCCGATAAACCATCAGTGTGAAAAGAGTGATGAAAACTGTCAAATACAATTGGAATACCAATTACTTTATGAACGTGTTCATATAAGAATTTAACTGAATATTGATTCGGTGAATCGTCATTTTCAATGGTTAATCTTTTCCTTAATGAATCCGAAAGTAAATTAAAATTATTACAAAATCTTTGAGCAGCTAATTCTAAAGTTGGTTTAGTTGAATTGATGTGTGTATTAATTGGATAGTAAGTAGATTTGTCTAATTGCATCAAATCCATAATTTGTGCGTGTCTCTCTAAATCAACAATTGATTTCTTAACAACTTCTTCATTTTCACTTGCTAAAACTGAGTAAGGTCCAGGATGTAGGCTTAAACGAATATTATTTGATTTGGCTTTATTTCCAATATCAACTAATAACTTTTCTATGACTTTGAAATTAGGCAACTCATGAAACTCAAAATTGGACATCCACGGAAATGAATCGCTGGAAAGTCTATAAACATAAATGTCATTCTTGATGTTCCAATCAAGAACTTTAAGAGTATCAATAAGATTGAGTATAACAAGTTCAGACACGTAAGGTAAACCTTTTGCGTCAAATGTTTTTCTAACCATACCACGATTTACTTGAATATGGTCTTTCTTTTTCTTATCTAAATTGCAACCCAGAGGGATGCAGCAGTATCCGATGTTATTCATATTTACAAAAATACGGAGATTTTTTAATATATACAATGGTAATTTTAATTTAATATATACAATATGAAACAAGATAGAATATACAAATACTTTGAATACTTAAAAGAAAATATTCAAGATACCCCAGAAACTTATGTTGAGAATGCTCTTAGAAAGCTTGAGAACAGATTAAAAAATATGTTTGAAACAGATAAGGTAGAAAACGGTGAGGTTAAAAGATATGGCACTTTAGCTGATAAAAACAGAAAAGAAAAAGGTGAGATGTCTTTCAAAGACTTAGGTCTTGAATTACAAAGTCTTGAGTTATCTAAATACTCTAAAGTTTATGATAATGTTAAGATGAAGTTTACAGATGAGAAGTTCTTATATGATATGACTTTTACTATTGACTTGAAAGATGCTGTGCCAGCAGATGATACAAAAGATTTCTCAGATAAGGAGATTGAAAATTGCCAAATTAAATTTAAGAAGTATGATCAAGACGACTTTAAGATTCTTGGACAATTAACAAAAACTGCTAAGATTTCAGAAATCAATGAAGAATATTTAGTTAACTTAAAGATTGAGATTGATGATGATGGTGGTCAAGAAGAAGAATTTGAAATAGAAACATCAGAAGAATAAATAAAATCCTCACATTGTGAGGATTTTTTGTTTTAGGGAAGTGAATTTATATAATAAATAAGTTATGAAATATAACATAGTAACAAATTATAAGATAGTACAATCTCTTAAAAAATCAAGATATTTTCGAGTTAATTTAGGATTATCATCAACACAAGAAACAAATTCTGGTGATAGACTCTATTCACAGAAAGATGACTTTGCTTATTTCTATAATACAAACTATAAAACCACTATTTATGGACAAGGGAATATTGGTAATATTTTCATATATACAGACCATTATATAAAAGAAGACAAAATTGCTTTTTACTATGATAAAGAAGAGTTTATTTTTGATTTTGATGAAAAGATAATCAATGAAAAAGGTGTTGACTTTTATTTAGGACACTTAATCAAAACAATTGAAACTGAACACCAAGAAAGATTAATCAAAAAGCAAGAGACTATTGAAGAACAGAAAAAAGAAGTCGGTGATGCAAATAAGATATTTGAGAATCCAGGTGCTGTTAAGTATGCTGATTTAAAAGCTTATATGGAGAAAATTAGACTAGATAGATTAAAGTCTTAATTATAAAGTAATATAGAAAGAATTAACCATAAATGTTTTTGATGTCTTTCTTCTAAGTCATCAAAATTTAACTCTACATCGGTTTCATCATCCTCAAAATTATGAAGAATTATTTCATCTGGTTCTATAAATTCAATTGAGTTAACGTAAAAGACTCCAATATCAATATCTAAAACTAATTCTTTGATACCGATACCCAATATTTTAATAATATTAATAATATCTTCTTTCATGTTCATTATATATTTTTTACAGAAAGAATAGATAATCAATAACTACTAATCTAACAAAATTTCAAGGTTATTGTTTCTTCTTTTTTCTATAATTGATTGATACTGAATTTCTAAAGCCGTTTCTGTTGTAATACCAATATTAATTCTAGCGTCAAATATTTGGTTAGGTGTTACCTCAAGATTAATTCCTTTGTATATAACACTTCCATTTTCATCTAGAAATATTTCTTTTTTACTAATAGTAAATTTTTGATTATTCATTAATTAATATATATAAAATATAATATATAGTTTATCATGATTACAAATTATAACCAATTCAAAGAAGAGTCACTTTTAGAATCAATTCTATTAGAAAGTAAATTAATTTTTTCAGATAAATTAATTAATCTACTTAATACTATACCACCGAATAAGATTAAAGATGAGCTATTGAAACTATCAAAAGGTGGCGAAGACTTAAACTTAGTTCAAAACTACTTTGATTTAGGCAATTCTAAAGAAGAAATAACATTTATTCAAGATAGAAGAGCTCAACAAATATTAGGAGATCAACCAGTTAAATTTGTTACTACAAATGGTGTTGGTAATGCTTATTTAACTTTTAATAAAAAAAATGATCAGTATGTAAATAGAGCTATATTTGATGCTTTGGGATTTGATGCTGACTCTGTTCCACATCAAAATCCAGGTGAGAATGTTGTTGGTGATATAATGGGTGAAGTACCTTCTAAGAAAACACCAGGTAAAGTTTATGTTCTTTTCAAATGGGGTGAAAACAATGCTTGTGTTATTAACAAGCAATTTGTAATTCCTTATGATGATAGATATGATAGAATCTGGTCACTTACTAAAAATCCAATCAGAATTGGTAGAGTTGTTAACTCATTACTAAGTATTGCTAAGATTACTGCTACACCAAAAGAAATTGAAGACTTTGTAAATGCTTATAAATCTTCTTGGGATATCATGAATGACGCCTTCTTAAAATTTGATGTTGTTAAAGAAGGTGATATTGCTTATTGGTATTCAAATGAAAACTATGAAGACGGTGGTAGATCAACATTAGGTAATTCTTGTATGGCTGAGGTTGATAGTTCTTATTTTGATATTTATGTTAAAAATCCAGATGTTTGTCAGTTAGTTATTCTATATGGTGATAAAGGACAATTAGTAGATGGTAAATGGAAATCTGATAGGATTAAGGGAAGAGCACTTCTTTGGAAAACAAGCAATGGTGAAATGTTTATGGATAGAATTTACTATAACTATGAGTCGGATGTTGACCTATTCAAGCAATTTGCTGAGAGAAATGATTGGTGGTGTAAAAAACATCAAGATTCTGATTCCGATTTTACTGCACAAAAAGGAAATCAACATAAAAATCCAAGTTACACCGTTAGATTATCAAAATCTACATTCGATGCTTATCCATATGTTGATACATTAACTTATATTGATTTTAGTGGTAAAACACTTTCTAATGAAAGAGATGGTGCTGATGCTGAATTATGTAGCACCGGTGGTGAATATGATGAGATATAATTTTTTTTAATTCTCTTTAAAACTTTTTTAACTTACTTTACTATACTTTAAGTGTTAAACAAATTTTGACATTTAATCAAACTATTATGACAAAATGTCATATTTTTAAGTTTGGCACAAAATTTGAAAAATTATACTTAAAAAAATAATAATTATGAGTAAAAAAGAGTATGTAATCGGTATTGACTTAGGCACAACCAATTCGTGTCTAGCAGTAATTCAAAGTGGTGAGCCTATTGTAATCGCTAACAATGAAGGAAAAAGAACTACACCATCTGTTGTTGGTTTCACTGAATCAGATCGTAAAGTAGGTGATCCAGCCAAAAGACAAGCAGTTACCAATCCAACTAAAACTGTTTATTCCATTAAAAGATTTATTGGTAAAGACTTCAATAACTGTAAAGATGAGGTAACTCGTGTTCCTTACAAAGTTGAAAACGCTGGTAACAACGTTCCTGGTGTTAAAATTGGAGACAGACACTTCACACCACAAGAAATCTCAGCAATGATTCTTCAGAAATTGAAGAAAACTGCTGAAGACTATCTTGGTCAGGAAGTGAAAAAAGCAGTTATTACCGTTCCGGCTTATTTCGGTGATGCTGAAAGAACCGCTACTATTGAAGCTGGTAAAATTGCTGGTCTTGAAGTAGAGCGTATTATTAATGAACCAACCGCGGCAGCTCTCGCCTATGGTCTTGATAAGAAAACATCAGAACAAAAAATCATTGTGTATGACTTAGGTGGTGGTACATTTGATATCTCTGTTCTTGAAATTGGAGATGGTGTATTTGAAGTAAAATCTACTGACGGTGATACTCACTTAGGTGGTGACGACTTTGATAACCAAATCATTAATTGGATGGTTGAAGAATTCAAATCTGAACACTCAATGGATCTTTCTAAAGACCCGATGGCACTTCAGCGTTTGAAGGACGCAGCTGAAAAGGCTAAGATTGAACTTTCATCTTCTGCTCAGAGTGAAATTAATCTTCCTTACATCACTGCTAAAGACGGAGTACCTCTTCACTTCGTTAAAACCTTAACCAAAGCAAAATTTGAGCAAATGATTTCTGGTTTGATTGACCGAACAATCAACTGTTGTAAATCAGCACTTAAAAATGCTAAAATCAAAAATGAGCAAATCGATGAAGTTATTCTTGTTGGTGGTTCAACAAGAGTACCAGCCGTTCAAGAAGCTGTTGAAAAGTTCTTCAATAAGAAAGCCAACAAATCAGTTAACCCTGATGAAGTTGTAGCAATCGGAGCCGCTATTCAAGGAGCAGTTCTAGCAGGTGAAATCACAGACGTTCTTCTTTTAGATGTAACTCCACTTTCACTTGGTATTGAAACAATGGGTAATGTTATGACTCGATTAATTGAGGCTAACACAACTATCCCAACTCGTAAGACTGAAACTTTCTCAACCGCCGCTGATAACCAATCTTCTGTAGAAATTCACGTTCTACAAGGTGAGAGACCAATGGCTAAAGACAACCGTTCTTTAGGTCGTTTCCACTTAGATAGTATCATGCCAGCTCCAAGAGGTGTACCTCAAATTGAAGTAACCTTAGACATCGATGCAAACGGTATTTTGTCTGTTTCGGCTAAAGACAAGGCTACTGGTAAAGAAAACAAAATCCGAATCGAAGGCGGTTCTCAACTTTCAAAAGAAGAGATTGAAAGAATGAAGCAAGAGGCTGAAGCTAACGCTGAATCCGACCGCTTAGAAAGAGAAAGAGTTGAAAAGCTTAATATGGCTGATACTCTTATCTTCCAAACTGAAAAACAAATTAAAGAGTTTTCAGAAAAATTGACCGAGGAAAATAAAACTGAATTGAATGAAGCTCTTGATACACTCAAGAAAGCGCATTCAGACAAGAACATCGAAGAGATTGAACCAGCAATGACTAAATTGAACGAGACTTGGTCTAAGATTTCAACTGAACTATACTCTCAAGCGTCACAGCCTGAGACTGAATCTGTCAACACTGAGGACGGCGGTGCACAGGACGTACAGTTTGAAGAAGTTAAAGAGTAATCTTTATCTTTTAAAAGAAAACCCTTCAACTTATTAAGTTGAAGGGTTTTTTTATTTAGGAACCCAGTTAGGAAACTTTTTATCAAATGCTTCGGGTCCATATATATTACGAGCCCACTTCATTGTCTTTTCCATTTCTGACTCATAATTATATTCTTTGTCTATTGTAAAATATAGACTTATATTATATGCTTTAAAATCTCGACAGCTTTCACTATAGATTATTGGCTCTTTTCTACTACTTCTCCAATCTAATCTCATTTTAAGACTTTCTGTTATTTTATAAACTCCATCGATAAAATTTTGAAGGTTTTTATAAATATCTGGGTGTTCATTTTTGAAAGAATGTTGTAATCTATCGGTATCAGTTTCCCATTTACTTTCCATTTCAAAAAAAAGTTGTATGTGAATACCATCACTTCTTCTCCATATACAATATCCATCATTATATTGTGTGTAATTCGACAGTGCTTGAGGATTTGCATTAGGTAAATCATCTTTATATACTGATGTCGATCCATTCTTTCTAAATATATCAAAACTATATTCTTTTAATTGGTATTCATCAGCAATGTTTAATATAAATCTATCCTCGATGATATCCAGTAGATTATCATAATTGGTTGACTCATTGAATTTTCTTAAATGTTTCATTAATCTATATACTTATATCCATCTATTTTATTTGGCATCTTTTTACCTGCTTCATCTAAAGCTTCCTTAAATCTTGATTTAACTATATTGGTGCCTCTTAAATAACTATAATCTAAAGAATCCATAAATGATTTATAGTCTGGAAATAATTTATAAACTGGGTAGATTGGATTATAACTACAAGAAAAATCACCACCTACTGATATTGGTGATCCTTCTAATGTAGTTAATTTATTATTATTACAATTAAAATCACCACCTACTTCTCTTGGGCCACCTTCTAATGTGGTTAATTGATTATCAGTACAATCAAAATCACCACCTACTGATATTGGTGATCCTTCTAATGTGATTAATTGATTATTATAACAATAAAAACTACCACCTACTTCTCTTGGACCACCTTCTAATGTGATTAATTGATTATTAGAACAGGAAAAATCACCACCTACTTCTCTTGGTGCTCCTTCTAATGTGGTTAATTTATTATTACCACAATCAAAATCACCAGTAACCTTTCCAAACTTTAGAGGTAACTTGGTTAATCCTTTATTATATAACTCATTATATAACTCAACATTACCATCCACATCTATATTATATAACTCATTATATAACTCAACATTACCATCCACATCTATTGATCCATCTGCATTAATAGTGTAATTAGTTATGCCAAACTTTTTACAAATAGAATCTATATTATTAAAGTTTTCAAATAATTTAAGATGTTTCATATTCTTATATATTAAATTTATTAAATAGGAATTCATGACCACATGATATATACTTTATGTATTACAAAGTGTATTTAATATCATCTGGTGATGTTGAGAAACAATATAAGATTGGTTATACCAGAAGAGATGTTGAAGATAGAGTTAGAGAGTTTAAAACCGGTAATTCTAACAATTTAGAAGTTATATCGGTATTTGAATCAAAATGGGGAACTAAGATTGAATCATCTTTACACCGTAAATATAAAACTAAGAAAATAGATGGTGAATGGTTTTATCTGAATAAAGATGATATTGGTAATTTTCAAAATGAGTGTAAGAGAATACACGACATGTTTGAGTTGATATCAAATCAGAACACTTACATAATTGATAGAGGTGGGATTAAATAAACAATCATCTAATTAAAATATATAATTAAAAATAAGAATAATAATATGTATTCATTAAAAGAAATCGCAATCAGAGAATATATCTCGAAGATTGATTGGAAAAGAGACAACTGGTCTTATCAAGTTATCGAAGAAGATATGAAAAGATTTTTAGGTGAAAGACCTACACTTGACGTACAATATCAAAAAGATGTAATGGTAAATGAAGTATCAGGTGAATCAAAAGAGTTTAACAGATTAACTAAGGTAAGTGTTATTTACACAGACACGGATGACCGAATTAAAAAATTTGAAATTATAGTTGATTAATGAGCTTTGTGCCGAATATTCCCAAACGCTGTTTTGTTGCTTGTCGTCCAGACATTGTAAAAAGTGGTGGGTGCTCCTGCAACAATCTTTCAATGGTATCAAATAAAGTGTTTAAGATTTCAAATAGGATATATAAAATAAAGTATATTCTACAATATGAGTCTAAAAAAGAAAGGAATAAGATTTGAGATGAGATTTGTAAGAAGATTGTCCAAATTAACTAAAATAATTAGAATATTAAATGAAACAGTGGACAATGGAATTAGTTCTACCAAAAGAACTTAAAGGAATTGTTGGATTAACCGGAGCAATGGGAATACCTGGTCCTGTTGGAATTAACTTTATTAATCTTATTAGAAAGCCTAAAATTAAAAAAATATTAAATAGAATATGAACTACGGGGATTGGTACTTAGACTTATCAACAATTAAAGATTTATCAAAAGATGAGCAAGATAACATACACTCTTACTATCGTGAAATGTTACATTCCGAAATAGACAATAAAAAATCTATGGCTCAGTCATTTTTCAACACACTACAAAAGGCTGGGTATATTAAAAACGCTACTCAAGAAAGTAGAGAAGAAAAACTTGGTGAATTAATCAATGGATAAATTTGAAGTTTCAATCATTGAATACTTAGGTAAAGTAGATAGTGGTATATTAGTTCTTTTAGGTATAACCTATCAAAGTAAATACTATGAAGCTACTTTCTATTATAATGATAAAGATATCTTACTAACTATATCACAAGAACTAGAGGAAATAACTGGTGATATCAAAGAGCATTCAGAATACGCAAATATACTAATGGATATACTCAAAAAAGTTATACCATTCAATGAAATGTATGATAGAATTGATGATGTTAACTTTAGTAGATGGGTAGAAGGAGTTATACAAGTTGAAGAAGGAGAAGCTGAAGAAGTTGATGAATCTGAAATAAAAAAAGACACTGAGTAAGTGTCTTTTTTTATTATGAATCTAAGTTTTCTTCGTCTGGTTCTTGAAAGAAAAGAGTTGGATCTTTTTCCTTTAAGAAGTCACGAGCTATCATTAACCTCTTAGTCTTATCTCTTAACCAATCTTTAGCCAATTCATATGGATCACCACCTTTAGCCATTTGCATTACATAACCAAAGTTTGGCTCTTTCTTGTAATACTTTAAGGCATATTCTTTATTATTAGAACCCATATCTAAATAAATTTGATAAGACTTTTTAATATCTTGAACTTTTTCATCAATTACTTTTTTAACAATAGTAATTATCTTTTCAATTCTTTCGTGTGCTTCTTTTTCATCCTCTGAAATTTGCCCAAGAATATCATCAATCTTATCATCTAAGATATAACCGATTATAATATGTTCTCTGTAAATATCATTTGTCAATAATCCGTGACGTTCCATATACCAGGGTGTTTTGATCTTAAAGAAAAAGTCCTTACCAAACTTATCTTCTGTTTGAACAATAACACCTTCTTTATCAACTTGTGTTGCATTAACTTCGATTAATGAATTTAAGTCTTTATAATCATCTTCAAATGGTGCAATTTTTATTGTACCAATCTTATCTAAATAGTTCTTGATATCTAAGTGCTTACCGGTAGTGTTGTCTCTCATTCTTAAAAGAATAAGGTCTTCATCTAAGTATCTTAAAACAATACGGTTAGCTGGACTAACATATTCAAAGATAGCAGTAATATCATTTTGTAAACACCAATCAACAAATGTTTTAACATCTGGTCTAGTCTTATAAATTCTATTAATACCATTAGCTTGTTCATTATCAAATCCCATTTTAGACTTACCTAAAACTTTACCGTTTGGTAATTGAATATAAGATGCTATTGATCCGTCTTCTTTGTTGTTAACCCACTTAATTTTATAATCTTTAACAATAGAATACATAGACTCTGGTACTTGATTTAAGTTGAAGAACTTTTCAAGTAGTAAGAATCTCTTAAATAATGAACCATCTTGATTGAATACAAAAGTAAGACCTCTCATTTCATAAGCCTTTACATTTGGCTTAGATTCAAGTGGAGTAACAAAGTCTTTATATTGTGCAAGACGATAGTTGAACACAGAAATATTAAACCCATCAATCACAAATTTAGATTCATAGAAAGCAGCATCTTCTTTTGCACACATTTCTACACAGTCTTCGTAAGTTGGAAGATAGTGTGTTGATAAATCATTAGATTCTTTTATAAAATCTATATATTTTTTTAATTTCATTTGACTTTTTTATCTTTTTTAACTATTCTTCTTATTTCTATATTATACACATTTCTACCGAAAAAATAAACCCTTGATCCATTTGCACTACTTGAAGTCTTATCTCCATATTTAGTAAATCCAAATTTTGATATCCTTTTATAAAATAAAGGCATAAGACGATCAATCATATATTTTATAGAATAGTCAAAATTAACACATAAAAATATACTATCACCATCCTGAATTAGACTATAAAATATAATATTTTTATCATCCTTGTTATCATTATAATCTTTACTTCTTAGAATGTCATCTCTGAGTGACCATGATCTAACTGCTTTAACTTCTATCAATTTATAATCTTCAAAATTAATAAAAAATAAATCATTTATATTATCAACATCATCATTTGATATAAAGTAATTATACTCATTTATATGTTTCATACTTTTATAAAATCACATTTTATTTTTGCTACAATAAATTTTGTTAGAGCTCCGCTAAGATAAGGATTTTCTTTTTCAGCTTCTCCTTCTTCATACATTTTTGCCACACAATCTTTACCAAAAGCTCTTTCTAATGAAACACCTTTTTCACGAGTTGTTATACTAGTAACTTTATGACCATCAATCATTTCTTCTTTTTTATCATCATAATATTCTGGTTTAATAGCTTGATTAAGTAAACTAAATCTTTCACCAAATTCTTTATCGGTATGTATCTCTCTGACATAAACCACAATACCTTCTTCTGGATGATATTCTGGGTAAGCAATCACATTGTTTGTCTTACCAAACTTATTATTAGCATTAAAGTATTTACACTTTTCTGCTAGTTCTTTGATATTTCTGAAATTCCAAACTTTTTGATTTATTTCAATACCGGTTTGTGAGTCGGTTGTATTTATAATATTTATATTATCAAAGTTATCAGTCATTCTAGTAATAGCAGTTTTTAATTCTGACTGATACCATTGGTATTCCTTCCAAGTCATTACCGATTTTCTACCATTGAGACTAATATAAATTCTATCACCAAACTTAACATCTTCATTTGTATTAACCTTTTTTAACACATCATATACTTTACTACCAAATCTACCATTACAATAGAAGTCATAGTTTATGTTAAAAGAATATCCAGCATCTTCAAAATGAATTAAGGCATCTTCAATTTTATCTTTAATTTCTTGATTAAATATCATAGTGTTATATATAAAAAAACCGGATAATAAATCGGGTTCAGTATTATTAGTTTAATGTATCAGGTTTTGGTTTCAGATAAACCGGTTTAGGTATCCAGACCGTATCATGTTTCTCGTCAAACATCTTTTTTAACCTTACATTGTCTTGATTCAAGACAGCAATAATTGAATCCTTTTGCTTAATAAGTGCACAAGAATCAACACGTACTTCTTGCTTTGATAATTTGGATGTCGGGTTAACTTTGAAATAAACCATTGATAAAAATGCTGACAATATTCCAATAAACACTATTAGAAGAATCACTAATGTTCCGGATACTTTTTTGTTTTGTTTCATACTTAAAATTTATATCACAAAGATACGGAATGTAATCCTAATTTGAAAAATAAATTTGAAAAAAATTACCACTTATTTTCCACAGAAGCCTTACGCCAGTTGCGTGTCCAGTGAGAATCCGTCTGAACATGACCTTTTCGAACCCACTTGAGCACATTCTTAGCAAAATCATCATTGTGAAACATATTAGCATTTCTTACAACAATTCCCTCACACTTACCACCAAGAGCTGATGGATGTGATACTAAACGCTCAGTTAAATCTTTTAACTCTTTTTCCGACTCAACCCTACCCTTAAACAAAACTGGAGCAGTTGGTAAATCTAAAAGATAAGCATATTCTTCAACTGCATCCCAAGGAACCCAAATGTTATTGTCTCTTACACCAAAGATATAAAAGTATGACGTTAGATTTGTATATTCAATTGAGTGAATACCATACATTCCTTCTCCGAATAAATAGACCCCATCTGATAGATCATTCTTAATTAAATTCCAAATCTCCCAAGATTTAGCATCCCAAGGATTTTTTGTGAAATCAGCATGTGATCTACCATATACACCTCCCTTAGTAATAGATGTATTTGAGCCATCTAACTTTTCAGTTATAACAATATCTTTATTTAATAATGACTCAACCGACTTTGATATTCTATCATCAGAAGTTACTGACTCTGACCAAGGTAAGTGATATGTTCTTGGGTATTTTTCCATTTTTAAAATTAATATATATCTTACAAAGATACAAAAATAATATGAAAAAAGGATTTATTTATAAAATAACTTGTCCAGTTACAAATTTACCGGTATATATCGGAAAAACTACTAATTCTACCGAGGAAAGACTAAAAAGACACATTTCAAAAACAAAAACAAAGGTAAAATATAATAGAAAATTAAGTAAGATTGAATATTGGATAAATCAAATGATTACTGAATCAATTAGTGACCAAATTTCAATAGATATAATTGAGCAATGTGATTTGAAAATATTGAATGATAGAGAGATATTTTGGATATCCGAATATAAAAAAAACTTCAAATTAAAAAATCTAACAACAGGTGGTGATGGAGGTAACGGATACAAACACACAAATGAATCATTGAGTAAAATTTCCAAGAATAGGAAAGGCAAGTGTAGTGGAAAAGAACACCCTAATTACGGTAAAAAAATTGGAAATGAACCATGGTTCAAATTATCCAAATTGATGAAGAGTGATGATAATCCAAATATAGGAAAGCCGAAATCAGAAGAAACTAAGAAAAAAATATCAGAAGCAAACTCTGGTGAAAAAAATGGAATGTATGGTAAAAGAATGAATAGAACCAAAGAACAAAAAGAAAAACTAAGTCAATCTTTAAAAGATTCTCAAAAACTAAAAGACTCCAGAAATTCTAAAGAATATAAAGAAAAAATATCAAACGCCGCATCAATACCCATTTTAGTCCTAAATGATAAATATGAAATAGTATTTGAATTTAAAAATTGTAGAGAATGTGCTGAGTATTTTAATTACACAAAAAGTAATATAGCTAATGCTATAAGATTCAATAGACAAATAGGTAAAAAAACAAAATATTGGATAGTTAAAAAAGAAAATTATGAAAATAAAAATTAAATTAACTCTTTAATTTTTTGTTTAGTTTCTTTTGATAACCCCCAAGACCAATCTATTAAAAT
>Ga0209087_1000751_pt1 | contig 20031 bp, 24 predicted proteins | sample S_130805_EF_Meta_FD_187321 | JGI IMG/M metagenome (GOLD analysis project Ga0209087, IMG submission 187321) | Freshwater microbial communities from Lake Simoncouche, Canada to study carbon cycling - S_130805_EF_MetaG (SPAdes) (version 2) | ecosystem: Environmental > Aquatic > Freshwater > Lake ... | reverse complement strand
TGTTATTAAACCAGCAACTAATAATCCTATTGCCGTCACAATTGCCACCAATGGTAATGCGTTAAGTGATACGGCAAATGCACCTGTGGAAACTGCTGCTCCATCAGCCGCAACCGCTTCTGCACCTTCTGCTATCGCTACTTCTGTCGCTGCAACCGCAGTAGCCTGTTGAGCCACGGTAACTATACCCAATGTTTGGGCAAGACCCATAAACCCTGATTTAATTTGAGTGATCTTATCTCCCAATCCACCAAAGGTTTCAATAGCCTGAGTTAAATTAAGTAATGCTCCAAATTTAACCAATGATTTATTTATTTCTTCATTCTCAGTACCAAATAATGTTTGTGCTGCTAATACAGATTGAAATCCTGCAACCCCTATTTGAGTTGCACTACTTAATGCTCTACCAAAGTTTTCGGTAACATTACCTGCAGTTGCGTTAATTACCGCATTTGTATCTTGAATTGTGTCTCTTAATTGTCCTGCTCGTTGTGATAACTCCTGAAATCTTGCACTACCAGGTTCTAATCCTTGAAGTTCTCTTGTGATTTGTTTTAACTCAACCTTTAAATTAACAGACGATTTAGTTGCATTACCAATTGAATTAGATAATTGATTAACATTATCTTGTGCTTGTTTTGAATTTACATTAATATTAATATTTGCCGTTTGAGCCATAATACTTTATTAGTAAATATTAGTTATTTAGAAGTGTTTTTCTTGATTATCATAACCACATATTTTCTTTTAATTTTGGTAGAAACTTTAATATTTCAAAATTATCTTCATCATTATATAAGTTTTTATAAAGATCTTCATCCTCAAATTTTCTACCCCAAAATTTATAAATTGCAATTTTAGTCTCAGTATATTCTAAATCTCTAAACGTATAATGATTAATTACCAAATTATCCAATACTTGAGTTTTAGTTATGAATTTATGAGGTTCAATGTTTTTTGGATTACCTAAAGCATCCACGTGAAGATAATTTTGTTTTATTGTTCCATAATGAACAGATGGTAAATTTATAAAAGATTCTTTTCTTATTAATGATTTAGTATGTCTCTGAGGGTCAAATTCAATATCTTTACTATCTTTAAATTTACATTTTGTTAATTTTTCAATTATTAATTCACCATCTTTAAGTCTATAATTTGAATTTCCCATTAACCTCCAATTCACCCCAATTTGTCCGACATTTGAGTCAAATTTAATTATGATATCTTTTAAATTATTTTCTTTTGTTGGGTATAAAAACTCATCCACATTTAAAAAAATAAACCAATCTGAGTCAGATTCATTAATATGTTTGTTTATTATTGGCATTGAATAGTTAAGTAATATTTGTTCATTTTTAAAACTATTTTCCCCCACATTTGCATTTTTTAGTAAATCAGTAATTTTTACAATACCTTTGTCAATGTAAGGTTGTAACACTTCAAGATAGTTGTCCACACTTAAATGGTTAGTTAGGTAAAAATTATCCACACCTACAAGTAGATGGAACTCAATCCATTCTTTTAAATATTTTGCTTCATCTCTAAACTGAGAAATAATTGATATTTTCATATTTTTATACCTTAATAATCTTGGTTTTAAGATCATCCCGTTTGGATGCTATATCAATTACTTGATCACTATTATCATAGTGTCTCACGATGTCTAAATCCTTCAATTTTTGGACTTTGTTTGTGTTAGATCCTGTAGCATAAACTCTTGATGAGGGGATTCCTAATTCTGTTGCCAATTTTAACATAGGTGTTTTCCTATCTCTTGCTGAAATAACATACACAATATTATTATCGTCTAATTCTTTTTTAACAAGTTCTCTATTCTTTGCTACTGTCAATGTGTCATCATAATCAAATGATACTCTCAATCTTTCCATTTTAATGTCTACACGATCATCTGTTTCTTGATTGTCGTAACCACATTTATGACAGATATAAGGATCATTTCCACCATCAGATATATTCCATTGCCAACCACAATTTTTACAAGTAATTTCACCTATGGTATTAAACTCATCATAAGTTAAACCTTGAATCGTTGCACTTTTCTTGGCATTCTTTTTACTTCCCTCATTGTTTGGGGAGTAAGTGTAACATTTACCACTATCTCCCCACTTATAACCTGATTTGTTATCTTCTTGACAATCTTTAACTGGCATAACTTAATTTTTAATTTTATTTATATTCAAATAGATCGGTATCAATGATCTCAATATCTGTTGCTTTGATATCAAACTTTCTTGAAGTAAGAATGATAAACATCCCATAGTACTTTAGATTTAATCTAACACGATCTGGTAGGTTATAATACTCTATATCAATAATTCCTTTAACCTCATCACTAATAGTGTCTATATCCTCTCCATTTAAAGTATAATTACCTTCTATAAATGTGTCTCCTCTATCATTTTTATACTTATAACTAATTATTAACTCATTGAAATCACTTTTGATTTGAATATTAGTTATAATACCAACCATCTTACCATATATATTACGTTCATTTGTATATACAGATGATTTAGTTATTATCTTCATATTAGAAAATTAAACCAGTAACGGGTGTTGGATTACACCATTCAATCATAGGTAAATCTTTAACCCATAAAAACTCTTCATTAGTTGTGTTATCAATTTCTTCACTTGAAATAATCCAATTGTCATTACAATCTTTTACTGGATTATAATACCAATCTATCGTAACCATTTGATCTGTTAATAAATCTTTTTCTGCTTCTGTTAATAGTCCTACTAGTGTCATATTTTTTTATTTAATTTTGTCTTCCTAATGTTGTTTGGCATGCTTGAACTACCGAATATAGATTTGATGCATCAGTTGATGTTAAATTTGTACCAGCAGAGGTAAAACAAAAATTTTGATTAGAATAACCATCACCATAAGGACTACCATTTAAATTAAGAGTTCCAATAAATAGATCTTGTACTGATATACCATTACCACCACTTGATCCATTTAAATTTAATGTTCCATTTAGATAATATTTAGGGGAATTTGCTGATCCTTTTGTTATAACATAAAATCCTTTAACCGTTGAAATACTATTACTATCAACTCCTTCATTAAATCTGGCAACATAATTTGATGATCTTACCCCAAATAATGAACTATATGATAGACCACCTGTACTAGGTAATACACCAATATCAACAGTATCACCTTTACTCATCGCATTGTTGGTGTTAAGATATATTGTCATATGCTCATTATTAAATGTTGCATTACTAGCAGGATTGTAATAAGTTTTTGCGTAACCATTTGTACCATTAGGTCTAAATCCATCTGTGTATGTTATTCCACCAAAGAAAGTTAATCTAAATGCCGCATCTAAATCTCTTGGATCTTTTAAGTTATACTTATTTGATGTTGCCGTACCCCCAACAAAAGGATAGATTACTTTTAATTTAGTCCATAACCCATATGACTTTAGATCTACAACCATAGTGTTTATTGCACTTTCTATAGTTGGACTTGTATTACCAATTGCAGTTAAAAATGCTGCAGCATCTGGATCTAATGATGATCCTACTGATTTAATAAATGAAAAAGGATATACAATCATTTAAGTGAAGTTTTGTATATAAGAAGCGAAGTATTTAGATCCATCATAAATGAATGTATACACATCAAATTTATTGGCAGTTGCCGTCATAGTAGGTGTTGTCCCTCCTGCCCAAGTAACTGTACCTGGCCAAGTAATAGTGTTAGAACCACCTGATGATTGTTTTATTATCAATATATAAGTTGCTCCTGAATTTGGATTACTAAATGTAAAAGTTGTTGATGCTCCTAATGTATATTCTTGAACATTACCATTATTAAAATTAACAGTTGTTGCACTTGTTGTTGTTCCTGTTGTTGGTAATGTTACCCAAGTTTGTCCTGATGTAATTTGTATATTACCAGTATAGGGTGATGCAAACGATGTTCCTGATGTTCCATTAGTTCCTGAAGCTCCATTAGATCCACTTGTCCCATTTGTTCCTGATGCTCCATTAGTTCCTGATGTCCCGTTAGTTCCATTTGCTCCACCTGTAGTTTTAATTACTTTATTATTACTATCTAATCCAAGAAATGATATTGAAGTTCCTGTGGTTGCTGATACAATAGTTAAATCAGGAACATATACCATATTATCAGTATTTGCTGTAATTGCCTGACCACCAATTATTACAGAATTATATGTTCTAGAACTTCCTGCTTTATATATATAATGATTTATACCTCCAATAATTGAAGAATTATCTGATATTTGAATATAATTATTATCTCCACCAAGAATTGATGAGTTATTATTATCATTGGCAATAATATGACTATTCCCACCTAAAATAACTGAATTATAATTAGTTCCATTACTAATACCATTATCATATCCACTAAAAATACCTGAACGATATGACCCAAGAATTGCACTTTGTTCAGATCCAATGATTGTGGACATTTCAGAATTATTAACTTGACTAGCATATGAATTTGTTATTAAGTTAAATCCACTTGTTCCTGCAGTTCCTTTATTTACTGATGAAAACTCTGAACCAATAATAATACTATTTTCGTGAGTAATGGTATTACCTGTTCCATAGTAAGATAATAAACTTCCTAATGTTGATCCTGATGTCCATAATATATCTCCACTTATACCCGAAGTTCCATTACTTCCTGAAGTCCCTGAAGAACCATTAGTTCCATTTGTACCTGATGTTCCATTAATTCCTGAAGTACCATTAGTTCCCGATGCTCCATTAGTTCCTGAAGTTCCTGCAACTCCACTAGTTCCTGAACTACCTGATGATCCACTTCCACCTGTTGAAGTAATCGTATTACCTGAAGCATCTAAAGCTAGAAATGTTGAACTTGAACCTGAACTTAATCCTGAATATACAATGGTATTACCATTAGAAATTACAATATCAAATCCATTACTGAAATTACTTGTATATAATACTTCACCTAATGTTGGTGTTGTTGCAGTTAAACCTGATAATGATATTGGATAGATACCATTGTCCGTTCTAACCCATAATGCATCATCTGTAGTATTACAATACATCTCACCGATAAATAAATCAGTAGGAATCATTTCATTCAATGTAGTACCTGTAGGTATAGTTGGAACTTGTCCTGTTAGACCTGTTCTCTTTAATAATAATCGTGAGTATTCTATCTTATCAGACATTCTTTTTTATATTAAATATTTTATTATATATGTTGTTTTTATTACTTTTACCACAATATTCTATGGTTTTAATGTTGCAGTTGGTGTTAGAGTTGCAGTTGGTGTTCTTGTAACTGTTTGTGTTGGTGTAGGTGTCGCAGTTGGTCTATCTATAGTTGGTGTAGGTGTTGGTGTTAAAGTTTTAGTAGGACTAGGAGTTAAAGTTCTTGTTAATGTCGGAGTATTAGTCGGACTTGGTGTCAGAGTTATTGTTGGTGTAGGTGTAGGTGTTGTATTAGTAGGCGTAGGAGTAGGTTCAGGCTCTGGTGTTGGAACAGGTGGTTGTTTATCACTTCCATCTATTACAGGTCTTAATTTACTATCCCCACCATAGTTTCTTACTGACTCATATGTCCCATCAATAATATCTATAAGATTAGTTTTACCAATATACATTACAGTTTCATAACCAGCATCAGTAATTGTTGGATAGTAAAAACTTAAACCATCAGAATTAAGAACTAAATTACCAACAACAATTGTATCACTTGTTATTGAGTCGTGGTTATTACCAATAATGAACGCATTCCTTGTGTCCGAATTTACTGAGTTTCCCTCTCCAAGTACAAATACATTTTCAGCCGTAGAATCTACATAGTTATCACTACCTTGAACTATTACAGTATTGGAATTAATAATATTTTGATTCTTAGTAAGTGGGAATGGTCTTTCTGTATATATTCCACCTGATTGTGCTTGAAATTGAGGTGCAACACCACTTGATCCAAATGGAATCATTCCTGTTTGATCTCCCCAAGGCTTATTAGGATCATTTATAATTGGTTTTTTTGCCTGACAATAACCATTTGTCCAATAACCACCCCATTGATCACAACAATCTTCCGTTATTATGTTTCCTGATGGGGATACAAATATCCAACCAACCTTAGTTTTCTTAATTACAATATCAGTTGGACAATCTATTTGTGATCCTGCAACCTGTTTATTATCATTATAGAAAATATCTATGTCATTTAATTTATATAAAATAACTTTTGTGGTCTTATCAATTGCATTAGGGTTGTAATCAACAATTGTATTGACCCTCCAATATGCATTATCAATAAAGATTATATCTCTAAAATCAAATTGATTTAAATCACTTGGGGTAAGATGGAAATACGCTTCTAATAGTTTGGCATTAACATCAGTGATATCGTTTAATGTAGCTAAGTAAAATTGATTTACAAGGTTATTATCGGGGCAACATAATGATGTATTGTAATATAATGTATTTGAATTATTCCATTCCAAAGTATACTCAGGATCTAATGGATCATCATACATACCAGCATATACATATTTTGTTTGTATACTTTGAGTTCCACCTGGAGCATTTCTATAAGTTATTGGTGACGTTGTGGTAAGTTTTTTTGAAAATAGAATACGGGGTTTTTGTTTTAATGGTTTTAAATTACTATTTGTATCTATATCACAAAAGAATGGTGCAATATATGGTGTAATATAATTACTAGTTACAGGTGTTGGAGCAAAATCTAATTTAATTTCCTTATCTGTTGTTGAAAACTCATTTAAGAAATCAATTCTAGCATCACCATAAACTCTTCCTGATTGTTGTTCGTATGATTTATTATAAAAATCATTATCTTCATCATAAGTAAAATAATAACTTTTAACATCTAACTCACTCATTGGAGTTTGAATAACATCTTGATCATAATCTAATTTCAATGTCCAATCCTTAACCAATTGTTTTGTTTCAAAGTATTGATCTCTCGGTTCAATTATTAAATTATTAGGAATATTTGGATCATCACTTACAACTAAATTAAACATCTTTACAATATTGATGAAAAAATCTCTCATCTTTATTATTGGTAATATTGGTGATAAATAAATTAGAGCATTAACATTATAATTTACGTTAGTTGCTGGTTTAACCTCTAATCTATTAACTGATCCACTATTTGTTGTTGGTTTCATAACTGCCGCAACTAATACTTGATCCGTATTTGATGCCCAAGAAACTGATGTAGGATATAATAACTCATATTTTATCCTAATTTTATCACCAGCATTTAACCATACTGAACCAACATTCATATCCATAAGATATTCAGCATCTGATAACCACCAACCTGGCATATAACCTGTTGCAGGAACAGTTGTATTTCCATATGCACTTCTACCTGTTGAGTTTGCAAGTGGTGGTGTTATTGATAATGTGTTTGTTGAAACTATATCTGTTTGTGAACCATTAGCAGCAACTTTAACTATAGTAGCTTTATATGATAAAGTACCTGAATTATATCTAAATGAAGATCCTCCTTGATGTCGGTAATACATTTGAAATGATGATTTAACATCAACCGAATAATAACCAGCAACAGATGCGGTATATTCACACACTTGTGGTTGAGCGTTTGTATAAAATTTCCATTCATTTGATGGATCTTGTAATACTATTTGATTAAATACACCTGATTCTAAACTATATGGAACATACCAATACCCATTATTAGAATTACGATACCAAGTATTAGATTTGCTCAACATAGGACTTATTGCAGTACACAAATCTAATAATATTTGAGGACTCACAGGTGATCCAAACCAATAACTTTGTAATCCATTATCTAATGCAGATAACATAGTAAATGCATTATAGTATGCTTGTAGCGCAATTCTTACGGTTCTGTCGTTGATAGATTCACTATCATAAGTTGGTGTCTCAGTAGGTATTATTAACGCTTTGAAATAATCTGAATTAAAAAATTGTGATTCATAAGTATATCCTGCCCATTTAAACATTTTATCCATAATGGTTTTAACATATACACCAGGGTTTAAATCAAATGCATTAAATACCCTATTAGCAACAGAGTTATTACCTGTTACAGTTAAAGGGTAGATATAACCAACACCAGGTGATTCTTGAGTTAGAACATTATTAACAAATATTTTATTATCAAATGAATTTATAATGTTATTAACATTACGATAATGACTAAACTCATCAAAGTTTAATTGATCAATATAGTAATCTGAGAATGCTCCAATAATATTTTTGAATAAACCAGTAATAACAACCTCATATTCAACCATCTTTTGATTGGTAACAATATTTAAAAGTTGTAAATTACCATAGAATACCATCTCATCCCCAATTAGAATTTGTGTTGGTAATGATTTCTTTGGATTAAAATTAGTATCAGATATATCAATATTTATTTCAAATATATTTTGAAAGAAATCATTATTATTTGGGGTACCAGGAATTAATATTGTTTTAGAGTAAGATGATTTCTTTGTTGAAATATCTTCAATATCATCTATCTGATAAGTTAAAGATATGTCAAAATTGTCGTATGTCTCAATCTGTCTACCCTGTGATATAATCTTAAATTGGTTAATTGCTGCCATTAAAATCTAAATTCATTGTTTGATACTCTCACATTAAAAGTATATGAGAATAATTGTTCGTTTATGTTCTTATAAATCTCAGTTTTTGGTTGATCTAAATGACAATTAAATAAACGATTGTCAGGGGTTTGAATATATACGGAAGGTGATTGTACCAAGTCATTGATTAAATACCTCTCAAACTCATATAACCACCCTGAATTTAAGGTTAAAGATTCTCTACTTCTTTCATAGAATACCTTTTCCCCAACTCCATAATCTTCATAATCAAATGTATTGTTTTCCCAATTACCTTCTTGTTGATAATAAGTTTTCTTCTCACTCTCAATATAATCACGACTCATATAAATGAAAGGGTAAGATATAAATGAACCATATTGATCCTTCCACATTAAGTGATAAATCTCATACATTGAACAATCATTATTCAATTTGAAACATATCTTATTACTTGATTGACTTAGAAAACCTGTAATATTGTATGTGTTTACGGTATAACTAACAATTTGATTAATATATGATGTAAATGTATTAGCATAATTGACATACGATGATCCACTAATTTGTGCTAATCCAATTGGGGAATAGAAATCTGAACTACCTGTTGGTTTTACTAGATATATACTACCTAAAAATGTACCCGCTGAATTATAAAATTGATAGTATACACCATCTGCATAGTTTGCACTATTCTGATGTGTTAATAAAAACCCTATTGTTGATGGTTCAATTCTATAACAGGTACTACCTGATAAGATAGTAGAAATATTATTTCCACTAAAGGATCTATTCTGAACAACATATGGGTCAAACGCATTTATCGTATAATCAGCTCTATTGATATGAGCATTATACACACAGAATAAATCATAATCTATGTATATATTAGGGAATTGTTGTAGTTGATTTCCACTAAATCTAATTGTCCCTGATATTGGAATTGAATTACCTGCAAATGCTAAGTTAGTTCCAATAATAAGTCCATATACAGGGTCTATAGTCAATGATGTAATAATTGCCGTGGTATTATATGATGGTTTTGGAACACCATAGATATAACCTGGTGTCGTTGACGTACTTTGGAATGTCTGATTTGAAGATAAACTTGTTGTAGTAACTACAGGTGTTGATCTAATACTTGTATATCCATTATAATATGGTATTGATGTTTGACCTGCAACTTGTATTGTTTGTCCTGCAGAGAATGAATGTTGTAGATTTGAACTATATCTTGCAAATCCTGTTCCATCATTGGTAATACCTGTATATCCCCAAGCAACTGCGTTCTGTGCAATCTGAATTACATCTCCAATTTGAAATGGTATACCCGTAAAACCTGTTATTGCTGAATTTTGAAATCCAACAGTCCCACCTGACATAAAGATATTATCCTCAAATTCAAATGTATATTGACCTTCATAACCCATTACCAATCCAAAACATTTTTTAGTGTCAGGACCATTATAAGTTAATGCATAGTTGTTTGTTTGTCCCGTTAAGTTTTGACTCACCAGATCCTTCATAACATTACTCATATCTAACTTACCATAACCATTTGGATCTGGAGTTAGTTTCCATTTATAGAATCTTGATGCACTTAATGGGTATAACACTGGTAATGTTGCAGGAAATAGATCAACTACTATTGAAGTTGATGATGGTATAAATAAAATATTATAATATCCCGTTAAATTATTGGAGTTAATTGTATCATCTAATAAGATCGTATCCCCAATACTGAATGAGTGTGCTCCTGATGTGGTTAATTCTGTATAAATATTTGATTGATATGTATATGGTGCTGCTGCAGATACTGACATTGTGTCATATGTTGCATTGATGATATACTTATATTGTTGTATTTGATTATAGTTAGTGTCAAATACCTTTAATGGGATGGCGGAATACGCCGCCATATAAGTGTGTGGTATTGTAAGTGCTGAAAAACCCATAGAATATTTTTAATTAAATATTCCAAATAGACAAGTGTTTTTAACCCCCTTTATCAAACTTTATTTGAACCGCTTTATAGTTGTTTTCCAACATCTTCACAATGTTATTAACCATATTCTCCTCGTAACGTCTGTTCGCTTCTCTTGATGAGTTTATAATTCTAATTGTCTTATCAATTACATTGGTTGGTTTAATACCAAACTTATGAATATTCTTCTGTGCTCCATATGCTGCACCTTCAGGTAGACCTTTAACTCTTGCCCATCTAAGTAATGGACCAATTGGGGGGTATTGTGCCCCCGCTCGTCTACCCTTATCAACATACTTAAGATAATCCTCACTCAATAATTGAATCTGAATACCTTCAGCAGTTGGTTGTAACTTATAATTTATTGATCTAATTAACCTACCCGTTGCCACCTTTGGATATGATCTAAGACCAGGTCTTGATGGTACGGTATTATTCTTCAATAAGGTAACGAGGATCTTAACATAATCCTTACCAAATTGATTCGCTAACTTAGGATCAAAAAATGTTTGATTAGTCATTATCTAATAAACGTGTTAATACCTTAATTTGTCTTTCCAAATCCATTATCTTTAAATCCTTTTCAATTAAAGTTTGTTCCAATTCAGTTTGTACTGGTTGTGGTTCCAATTGTGACGTTTTAGTGTCATTGTGGATGGTTACCCCATCTCTTACTATTCTTATTCCCATATTTATTTTATTACTTTATTAACTTAATGATCCTCTTAAATTTCCACCACCACCAATGTTAAAACATCTCCAAGTTATACCATTTCCAAATGCAATAGTTTTATTTTGATTATATTGATTACCTGTTGCTATTGTTGGAGCAAATGTATTAACAACATTTATATGACCTGTAGTTGTTTCTGATGCATAAAAAGTAATATTTCGTGAGTTGGTAGCACCATCATTGAATATCCAAACTTTAACTTCTCTACCTTCAGTTAAATTGTTAATAAATATTGATCTATTAGCAGTAAAAGCAACAATCCAAGTAACCCTATCATATAATGAAGCATCTACTGTTAAATTACCATCTAATGTACTATTCAAATATGTATATGTTGCTGGTGATGTTCCTGAAGTTCCATTAGTTCCATTAACACCTGAAGTTCCGTTAGTCCCATTGGCACCACTTGTTCCATTTGTACCATTGATACCTGAAGTTCCATTGACCCCCGATGTCCCATTAGTTCCGTTAATACCTGATGTTCCGTTTGTACCATTAGTTCCGTTAATACCTGATGTTCCATTTGTACCATTTACCCCCGATGTTCCATTTGTTCCTGTCGCTCCATTTATTCCTGATGTTCCGTTTGTACCTGACACACCTGATGTTCCGTTAGTTCCTGATAAACCTGAAGTCCCGTTTGTACCATTTGATCCCGATGTTCCACTTGTCCCTGAAGGTGTTGTTACTACAATAAATAATATTGGGTCATTATTTGAAAAAGAGTGAGTAGATGTAACCAAACTTACTCCATAAGTCCAATATGTTGAATTATCCGTTTTACTTGTAATAGTCCAAGTTTGATAATTTAAATGACTTGATTCATCTTGAATAGTGATAACACTTCCAACTGAAAGATTACCTAAAAATAAATCAACATTAACATTACCTTGTTCTAATTCAGAAACATTAATACTAGTTGAAGCTGATTGAGTAACATTATTCCAAATAATATGTCCATTACCAGGATTACCTGATTGACTATTTGTTTTTGCTTGATAATTAAAAAATGAATTTGAAAGTCCATCTTGACCTGATGTTCCTGACGATCCATTAGTTCCGTTAGTCCCTGATATACCTGATGTTCCATTAGAACCTGATGTTCCATTTACACCACTTGTTCCGTTAGTCCCTGATATACCACTTGTACCATTAGATCCTGATGTTCCATTTACACCACTTGTTCCGTTAGTCCCTGATATACCACTTGTTCCATTAGATCCTGAAGTCCCTCGTGTCCCACTTGTACCATTAGTACCTGATATACCACTTGTACCATTAGTACCTGATATACCACTTGTTCCTGATGTCCCCCTTGTTCCACTTGTTCCATTAACACCTGATGTTCCTGATGATCCTGAACTACCATTATTTCCACTTATTCCTGATGTTCCATTTGTACCTGAATTACCTGATGTACCACTTGTACCTCTAGTTCCTGATGTTCCGTTAGTTCCTGATACACCTGATGTACCACTACTACCATTTGTTCCTGAAGTTCCGTTTGTTCCAACAGAAACAATACTAGACCAACTATAAGATACACCATCTAAAGTAAGAGTATCAATATCAATTTGAAGATTGTTTGATGCATCATTATTATCTACCATTCTTATGGTAGGGAAAGCATTATCATTAAGATATAATGTTCTATTATTTGTAAAGTTTGTTGATTGAATTGAAGCATTACCAATTCCACCATAATTACTTATACCATTTCCTTGATTAACAACTTGTTGTAAGTTTTGAGTACCACCACCTCCTGTAATTCCACTAACACTAATTGTATTACCATTAAGGGATGTTAAGGTTAATTCTGTTGTTCCACTATTATATGTCCCACCTGTATATGCATATTCTTGGAAATTATTACAATCTAATAATGTTTCACAAGTAAGTAATGTAGCATATGTTGATTGATTTGGTTGAACGATAATTGTGGTTGGGGCTTCAGGTATAATACAATTGACTTGTCTTATTCTTAATACAAATCTTGCCACAATACCTGTCGCTTTGTCAGTTGTTTCATCTACCGCTGGATAGAATGATACGTCCTGTGATATCAATACACCATATTGTTGCCAATCATTTTGAATATGAACAATTAAATCCTGAACACATTGCAACATATCACTCAATATCTCCTGTGAATTGTCTGATGGGAAACCATTTGTATCCAAGTAGTTCTCTTGGATATTGATTTTATCCATAAACATAATGGAAAATGATATATCAGGTATGGCTGATTTATTATTTGATGCCGTAGCAATGTTATTATCTTCATTTAGAATCGTCCACATATAAGGGAAATTCATCTGACGTGATGTTCCAATATCATATGGTTCTCCAAATCCATAATCATTTAAGATATAGTGGTTCTCTTGGAAATTCTGAAACCAATCTATTAACTGATTAAGTGTTACTATACTTGTTATACTCATTATAGTGTGTTTTTATTTTTTAATTCTTCTTTATTCTTAAAATATCCCAACCAATTCAGACAATGAACATATGCCATCTTATATACCTCATCTTCTTTTAGTTTTAACTTATCCATTAGAGTATAAACAAAATCCAACCATATATATCGGTTATCCATTTTCTTTTTATCCCCCAATTTCTTGGCAAATCTTTCGTTATCAGTTTTTACTTCTCGTTGTTTTTGGAAGAGTCCATCGTATTGTTGTGTGATGAATCCCTTCCAGTTAAAAAAAAAGAGAATATGTGGTTAATTTCATTTATTTTAATCTTTTTAAAACTTTCCTCACGAGACATAAAACTTGTCTTGTATGATTCTAACTTACCATTTTCTTTTTTCTTACGTAAGAAGATACATAATAACTTAGACATCACCTTTTTTATATCTCCTTCTGCTGATTGTAAGATCGTCTCAATTGAAATAACCTCACCAGCAGTATACTTATTGAACTCTGTATATAGGAAATATTCTTCACCATCTACAATTACTGATTCTTTTTTATTTTCTGTAACTGGTTCATATACGAATGCCAAGTTTTTAATCAATTCTTTGAAATCCTCGTAATCAATTTGTTCAATTATATCCCTACTAATTCCTGTCAACTTATGGATCACCTCAAATGTATAGAACATACCTTGATGTATATTCGTATCAATTGAGTATAAATTCATAAATTGTTGTATCGTTACCTCTGACCAATCTGTTGGAAATTGGTATTCTTGTAATTCTTCATCTACTTCAACGTTAATCTGTATCATAATTCTTTTTATTAAAAATAAATATCTCCACTAGGGAAATGTTTTTATACATTCATAAATCCTACGAATGGTTTATTGCCACCTTCTTTTCGTTTACCCAATTTCATCATTATACCATACCTCATCGCATCCATTGCGTGATTGTACATATCAATGGGTTCAGGGTCATATCCCCCATTTCTATTCTTCTTATACATATACTTGGATAGTTCTTCAAGGACATTAGTTGATCGTCGTGTAATAAGTAATTTATACTCTTGAACTAATTGAATACCAAACTTAACACTATCCTTACCTTTCTCAACGGGTTTAACTTGATGTCCATATCGTTTTAGTTCAGCAATGGACTTAGGTTCAGCTGAGTCAGAAAAGATCTCACCAGTGACACCATTCTGTTTCATCAAATTTGATAGTTCACTATTAAGAACTCCCGTCTGATATACAACCTCATCAATAATTAAATTATCATTATACTTATATATCCCAATCAATGCTGCTGGATCTGAACTAAAACCAAAATCTAATCCCCAACATAACAATCTTGCTTCTTCAGGTATCTTATCTATTACTTCATAATCCTTATAGATCGTTCCTTCAACTGATCCAATTTCCCCTAACCCATAAACTTTCCACCAATTCTCCCAATATGATGATGTCTTACCTTTATCCCTATTCATTTCTAATGATGATATTATATCTTCTGATAACGCTTCATTGTCTTTATATGTAAGGATAAGTAATTCTGAATTTGGTTGTGTTAGAACTTCTGTATGAACCCAAAATGATGAGGTTGGGTTAAAGTCAATATAGATGTCCTGATCGGTTCTCATTTCTAATTGAAGGTAGGCATCATAGTTTATATTGTTTGCCTCATTCATATACAATATATTTCTTCTTGCTCCCCTTAGTCGTTCTTCTGAATCACAACTAAAAAACTCTATATATGATCCATTTGTAAATGTGTATTTTAATAGGGTCTTATTATAATTGTTGGGGATATACCTATTAGTGTTTTTCATTATAGACAGGAAATCTTTTAGACAACCCCTTCTAAGATGCGGTATTGTTTCTGATACAATAGAGATCTCAAGGTTAGGTTGTTTGATTGCCTTATCAATTAGGGTGGCAAGGATTGAAAATGTCTTTGATGCTGAAGTTCCCCCTTGTATTATTTTAATACGGGACTTCATTTTTCTAATCTTTCTTAATGCCGTAGTGTATATGAACTTATTCTTCTCCTTCGTCATCTAAGAATAATGGTTGTTCTGTAATGGTTATCTCTGTCTGTTGTTTTATTGGGGCATCCAATCCCAATAACTTAGCAAGTTGAGCCAATGACTTATTCCAATTCCCCCTGTCAATAAAGTTTTCATCTGTTTTTGCTGATTCAATCAATTCCAAGTACTCCTTAATAAGGAACTCACGGGTTACTTCTAACTTCTCTGATGTCTTATTCATCTGTTCTTGGAGGTATTCTTCAATTTTAGCATTTTTGAGCAATCTATCCCCACTAGGACCAGCCACACTATCACTAACTCCATAGACAGATTTGTATGCTTGAGTAGCATTAAGACCATTTGCTAAATACTCATCACAGAATGATTTATGTTTTGCTGATAGTTTCATTATCCTTTGTTTTTCTTTCTTTTTGAACATTTGGTACATCCAACTTTATTTGCTTCAACAATATCCACATCTATTTCAGGTGCTACCATATCAAATAATGGTTCTTCTAATAATGGTTCTATTGTACTAATTACATCTTCAATTATCTCTTGAGTTTCCAACCAATTTAGTATCATACTTTGTCCGTGCTTCATTTGAGCTGAACATTTGGTACATACATTATACTTTGGATCAATCTTCTCTCTAATCACATTTTCCATATCTAAAGCGTGTGATTTTGACATTCTATGTAGTGTTGCAAGATAATTACAATGATCATAAAATTGTTGTGTTATCATATATTCTTTTTTAATTAAATATATAACTATTTGATTTGTTGTGAAGGGTGTGGGTAGGTAATTACAATGATCACAAAAATTACTTACTACCCACAATTATAAACCTACAACAAACAATAAAGAAGAGAGGGGGTGTAGATAAAAAAAATATAAACTAAACAATAGTGCCCCCTCTCTGTATACTCCTTTAATTATAAATATACTTGTTAATCAGTAAATATTATTCGTTATCTTCCAAGTAAGTTTGGATTGTTTCTAATCTCTGACCTATTTCTTTGGAATATCCATTTTCTACATAATCTACAACTACATTTGTGATGGATACTAACTCTTTTAACGTTAAACAACGATTACAACTATTACTCCATTCCAACACGGTTTTTAATGAACTCTGTGTTGCTATTTGGCGTGATGTACTTTGTGGTTGTTTTTTTGGATTTTCTAATGGTGTCTGTGGCATTTTTCTTTTTTTTATTAATTAATACAATATTCATAATCGGTCTCAGCCGCTTCTTTCATCATTTCATACTCTTCATCCATCTTGGAACAGATAACGTCGTATGCATACTCCATACTTTCTTTATACTGATTCCACTGATCATTAAGTTCTTTATTCTTTTGTTCTACCCAAGCGATGTACTCAGGGTCTTGACATTGTTGCTCCATTAGAGCGTCTACTAAATTACACATATTTTTCTATTTTTTATTGTTTATACTACAAATATAATAGATAATATCCGTTTTATCAAATGGTTTTTGGAATATTTTTAATTATTTGATCTTTTATTTTCTTTATTTCGTGAAAACTAAGACAATGTGAAATGTTATTTTCTCTTCCAATCTGTCTATGTGTCTTACCTTTAGTGTAGTATTCATGCCATAGGTATTCTTGGAAGTATGTTTTGGGGATTGTTGTATAAATTTTATCTATGATGAGGTATTTTTCTTCTTTTGTTTGTTTGGTTTCTATATCTGATTCGTCAATCACTTCAATATTTTCTATGTATTGAAAATCTTTTATTCTGGTATTCTTGTGGAATCCACTCGTTGAAGATTTAATTTGATTAACACAGGATCTGATGAAGTAGTATTTAAACCATCCATCTTTAATTACCTTATTAACTTTTTCCTCATTTTCTAAAAACCCAATTGATAACTCACTGATAAGTTCAGGAATTAAGTGGAAGTTTGGTGTGATAATATTTTGTATTATCTCATAGTATACACTACTCGGTGTCGCAATCTCCACTAATGTCTTCTTCAACATATAATGCTATTAGTATTAAATGGGACATACGTCTGATTTCAGACCCTAATTCAAGATCGTTGGGGTATTCTATTATTAAGTCGTGAATAGTCTCTAAAATCAAATTTTGTTCCCGTTTTATGATTGTTAAAATTGTTTCTTTTAGTGATCTAATTTCTTCACCAAGTGATTGGTCGTTATTTCTATCAATAATTGCCGCCAATATAAACTCTAAAATTGTTTTGTTCATATAATATAAATATATAGTTCTTTGATAAAAAACAAACTATTTTTATTATTAGTTGATTTTTTCATAAAATTATACTATTTATTAGATATGAAAAAACAAAAATTATTACAATTAACAAAAGAGGATCTTGTTGAAATTATTTTAATGATTGAAGAATCTAAACCATATGTGGGAAATTTGATTGATAATCTGATTATTGCATTAGATGGTTCTGGTGTTGCAACTTACTTTGAAAGTTTTTGGTGTGAAAATTTAAAATTAAACAATAAGGCAAGATTGAAATTAAAAACTTATGTAAATGAGTACGGTTATAATAATGTCGTTGAAGGTATTGAGATTGCAATATTACAATATGATGATTTTAATGAAGCGATGAATAAATTAGGTGGTATATTATATAATAGATTTGGTAAAAATATGAACCAAGTAGTTAGATCAAAATGAACTATAGTAAGTTCAATATGAACCAACTAGTTAGGTCAATATGAACCAAGTGTCAGTCAATATGAACCAACTAGTTAGGTCAATATGAACCAACTCAATAACCACTATTAATTACTCATTATTAAAACCATTATTAAAAACCATTATTAAACCATTATTAAGTATTATTATGAAAGAAAAATATATTAACATAGAAGAGAAATTATTGAAGCAAGGTTATACAATAACTCAATCTGCAATCATTTCATATTTGAAAAGATTTCAACTAAATGGAAAGTATTGTTTCCAATCTAAAAGACAAATTGCTGATTTTTTTAATATTAGTGAATCAACATTAAAACGAGAACTTTCTAAACTTGAAAAGTTAGGAGTTATAATCATTTCAAATGAAAAAAAATATATACCAGTTACTTTCTATAATAAAAAAGCGATTGTATATATTGATGGTATAATTGAAACAAATGAATGTTATATTGAAGAAAAAGAATTAAATAATAATAATAAAAATGTTAATTGGGGTAAATTCTCAGAAATAATGAATTAAGATAATATGGATAAAGAATTAGCACGAGATATTCTATGGAATTTTGTAAAAGAAAAAACAAAAGAAGGAAAAGATCTTCCAATTTATGATGAGGTAGTAACTACAACTTATGAAAATAATGTTTTGGGTACTTGGACATTTAGAGGATTGTTAAAATTTATTTATAAATTAGAAGATAATAATAAATTAAATTAAATTAAAATGGGTAAAAGAGAAAATAGTATTGAATGGAGAAAGAATAATCCAAAAAGAATTAAAGAATTAAATGACTATCATAACAATAAAAGAATTTTAAATATAAAACTTCAACGATTGAATGAAATGAATATTGATAATGTAGAATGGTTTGATATCAAAGGATTGGAAGGTAGATACCTCATCAATAAAGAAGGAGAAATACGTAACGCTAAAACTTATAAAAAGAAAGCAACTAGGATTGATAGATCAGGATATAAAGTTCTAACGATTGATGCAACAACTCATTTACACCACAGGCTAGTTGCTTTAACTTTTATTTGGAATAATGATAAAATTAATAAGAAAGAAATTAATCATATCAATGGAGTAAAATCTGATAATAGAATTGAAAACTTGGAATGGTCTTCAAGATCAGCAAATATGAAACACGCATTTGCTACTGGATTGTGGAAATCAAATTTGATAGAATGGCATAAAAAGAAAAAGGAAAAGAATGAAGAGTTATCTGAAATTAAAAAAACAATTGACAGGCCTAGTACTGGGCATGAGACAATGTAATTATATTCCATATACAGATCGTATGGACATACTTCAGGATAGTTGGTTAAAGATTATGGAGAAGATGGACGAAGGTGTCTTAGAAGACGACTATAACAAAATTAAGGGGTATACGTTCCTAATTGTTAGAAACTTTTGTCTTTCATTCCACAATAAAAATAGATTAACCTATACCGATGAGTTAGATACTACACTTCAATGGGAAGAACCTGAGTATGAAGTTGAAATGGAAAAAGAAAGATA
>Ga0209087_1000747_pt1 | contig 20087 bp, 25 predicted proteins | sample S_130805_EF_Meta_FD_187321 | JGI IMG/M metagenome (GOLD analysis project Ga0209087, IMG submission 187321) | Freshwater microbial communities from Lake Simoncouche, Canada to study carbon cycling - S_130805_EF_MetaG (SPAdes) (version 2) | ecosystem: Environmental > Aquatic > Freshwater > Lake ... | reverse complement strand
CAACGATAAGAACTCCATTCGTTGCCTGACTGGTTCCAGTTAAAGTAGTGCGACGAGGTCTAAGAACATAGCCAAACCGGTTTCCTCCAGGAACCTTAGGTTTAGATTCAGCCCCAGTTACTCGATTTATCTGGGTAAAGCTAGTAGTACTAATATACTTATTCGTAGGAGAAGGAAGAAAGTTGCCTGGTTCTGTTACAGAAGGTACTCTCTGAAATAAGTGTGTAATTCTTTTTTGCTGATAGCGGGGATCATCAAATTTGCGGGTATCAATCGCGCTGTACTTTTTTAATCGCGTAAACTGAGAAGCATCGGCAGTCGGCATTCCTTTACGTTTAAAGAAAGAAGCTTTTGTTTATACGGCGCCAAACCGGTTTCCTCCTGGAACCTTAGGTTTAGATTGAAGACCTGTAAAGCGATTAATTTGGGTAAAGCTAGTATTAGTAAGATACTTATTCGTAGGAGAAGGAAGAAAGTTGCCTGGTTCTGTTACAGAAGGCACTCTCTGAAATAAGTGCGTAACTCTTTTTTGCTGATAGCGGGGATCATCGAACTTTTGGGTATCAATCGCGCTGTACTTTTTTAACCGCGTAAACTGAGAAGCATCAGCAGTCGGCATTCCTTTACGTTTAAAGAAAGAAGCTTTTGTCTATACAAAACACCAAATGAGCGGTTTTCTAAATGTCAGTGTCCTCGTTCTCGCAACTATGGTTCTTGTCTTGGCTGGTATGGTCGGATACATGTATTGGCAGCAGAATAAGGTGATGTCTGTTGTCAGCTCCCTCTCTTCCTTTGTTGCATCCCACCTTGTTCCTGCACCCCTTGAGACAGAAGATTCGGAAGAAGAAGATGACCGAGCTTCTGTAATTGAAGAAAAGAATGTTGAAGTCGTCGATACCGTAGAAGTTCCTACTGTGCCTGTAAGTGATGTCGATGACCTCCAGGAAAAGACTTCCTCTGAACTTCGCGATCTGCTATCCAAGAAAGGAATCCCTTACGGCAAGCGTGATTCAAAGACTGTTCTTCTTCAGCTCCTAAAAGCATCTGCTTAAATACAATGAGATTCCACAACAAATACTTAGATACACTAGCTAGTGGTCAAACAAAGATACTGGTGTTTGACTGCGAGTTCTGGCATGTTCTTGGAGAAACAGGAGATCAAAAATACGTGTTCCCACCAAATGAAGATTTCTTTTTTGTTTCACGAGAAATTGGCGGATTTCTCCTCAGCAAAAATGTAGATGGGTCCTGGTCATATAATAATCCCTTTTTTGTAACATTATCAAAACCTAAGCGCGAAGTATCATTCCCTATCTCAAAATATGCAACCGTTGAATCAACCACAGCAAGAAAGTTAGATGAATTAGAAGGACGGCTTGGAATGGGCTGGGGGTCTTCATTTCCATCCAGATTATCCACCGATGGGATAGAAGCTCTAAAAGAAGGTCTAAAAATTTATGCAGAAGATTCTAATATTAAGTCTCATCACAAACCTCCTTCCTGGTATTCTACATTTATGAAACATTACTCAGAGTCTACAATCATTGTAAAGGGAACATTCGATATTGATGCTCTAAAAAATGCATCTGCAATGTATGGCTTTGAATATCTTGAGCCTAGACACGTAATTGATATTGCTTTATGGAATACACAAAGCAGAAAGAAATGTGGAACAGCTAAATTAGAAGGAACTTATCTTTGCATTAAAAAACATTTAGATGCCGAAACAAAACAACTAGCAAAATTTCTTCCGCTTGATAAAGTTCATGACCCAACTACAGATGCTTCTATGACTCTTATTGTAGCCTTATACATTGAAAGTATTCGACCTAAAAAATAGCCTTTCGGCGTATTTACTCCAAGTATGGAGCAATCTTCTCACGAATGTGAGGTATAGTTGAAGCCTCACGACTTACAGCACTCTGCATGAGAGGGTCTGTCTTGTTCTTGTTCTCGTCGATCCATTTCTGGAGTGTAACGAGGTATTCTGCAGCTGCCTTTGCCCACTCCTTCTTGTCCTTGAGAACTTGCTCCTCTGTGGGTTGTGTCCCAGGAAGCAATGGCGTTCCGTCGCGGCGTGAGCCATGCGGGCCAAGTGGCCAGGGCTCATCTGGCATGTTGCCAGGATACTTGTGCGACCAGCGAAGGTCCAATGCAGGTGGCACAGACATTTTGTTGAAAAACAGAGCATGGATTTCATATGTTCCGTTTTTACAACGGTTCTGGTCCCGCAAGAAGGGCCATGATAGTATTCATGTCCTTCTTGAAGTCATCCAGGTGAGAGTAAGTGGACACAACCAGAAAGATTGCATCAACCTCATCACTGCTCGGCATTCTCTTGAAGTAGATGTGGTCAATGCTGTCGATTCGTGCAATTGTGCGCACCTTTTTGGCAAATGCCATTGCATCCCAGTCCTTGAAAGCCCAGCTCGTCTTGTCTATAAAGACCCTGGCCACCTCTAATTGGAGAAGCGAGTAGTCCTTGTTGAGCTTATAATTGAGCTCCATGGTTGTGCCAATAACTTAACTGAAAAAAAATATTTTCGTTTTCGGGTTTCCCCGCTATTAGTCCGTGTTCTTGAGCAGAAACTCCTGGAAAGGCATGTACCCACCAGCTGGCGGCTTATCGCCCTTATCCATGAAGTCCTTCACGCAGTAGCCCACATATTTCCACGCCATTGTAGGCTCTGCGCAGAACTGCTCAAAGCTGATGGGTGGTATGTCTACATAGGCTCCTGCAAAGCTCATCGCTCTGTTGAGCTGATGATACTCGCTCATGGGAGCTCTCTTAAGAAACTCGAGCCACACCATTGTAGCTGTTTCTGGATTTATTGTTAAAAAAAAATATTTTCGTTTTCGGATTTCTCCGGTATTGCGCTTAGAGCTACGTGAAGACCTCAAAGGGCGTGTAGCCACCGTCTGGTGGCTTGTCGCCGTTTGTTCTGAACTGCTTGTAGCAGTATTCCCTGAAGTTCAGGGCCTTGGATGTAATGTACACATACTCCTCAAAGGACATGACTGGCGCCTTTATGTAGAGCAGGTCTGACTTGACCATTTCGTATGGCTCACGGAACAACGCCTCGGTTCTGGCCCAGTCCTGGCACTTGAAGATGTCAAATGCCCGGAATGTCGTGTAGCCGCCTGGCGGAACTCCCTGGTTCAGGTCGTATAGTGACCTGCAGTGCGTGAGATACTCCCACACCCTTACGTCTGGCGTCCGGCCAGTCTCCTTGAGGTCATCCTGGTCAGGCACCTCGATCTTGTTCAGGGCGTCCTTCACGTATGCCCATGCTCTCTTTGCCTCCTCCTCCTGCTTGCGTTGCTCTGCCATGAAGGCAGTGGCAAGCTCCTGGGGGGTTGACATTGTAGTTATATACCACAATTCTTATACAGAAAAAATTCGTTTTGCCAGAAGGCTATATCATAAGCGCGTCAGCTGGCACCTTCTCTCGCTGAGTCTCTGGTGCGTCCATCTCTACCCAGCACAGGTGGTAATCACTGCGCATTGTTACGGTCTTGCCGCCGTGAGTAAACTGGCGGATAGTCTCTCGGCCATCGCCTGAGCCTTGCATCCACTCCTTCACGAGCTTGCCAAGATATCTGATCTCCTCTGGGTGTGCCCAGTAGAAGTCTCCTTTCCAGGGGTTGGCCCTGGAGTATACCACATATTTGGCAATCACAGCCCCGTAAGTCTTGGACTCTTGGGGGGCTGCTTTACAGACCTCTATCAGGCCCTCTTTGTTTGCGGCTTCTTGCGCACGCGAAATAGAGACCATCTCTATCGTGGTCATGATGTTACACATAACAAGTGTAAATAAAAAAATTCCATTTTTACATCATCGTCATATAAGTAACAATGAAGCTTGTATCATTTGATGTTGGATTACGTAATCTTGCATTCTGTATTCTAGAAGGAACTTCACGCAAAGATGTCAAGATTCTTCATTGGGATTTAATTGATGTTATGGCAGAAGGAGCTGGACACGAGGCCAAGTGTTTTAAATGTCGCAAACCAGCAAACTGGAAGCAACAAGAAAGATATGCGTGTTCTGTCCACAAGAAGGCAGGAAGATCAATTACAAAGACATCATTATCACAGAAGACTTTGGAAGCATTGAAGAAGGAGGCTTCGGAATCGAATATTCAGGGAACAACCAAGAAAGACCTGGTAGATGGTCTTTACAAACATTATGGAAGTCTTGTATGGAAACGTTGCGTAAAATCATGCAAGCAAGGTTCGGTCGTTGATTTAGCGCCTTTAATTAACACTTCTTTGACTTCCAGGACTGGAATATGGAACGGTTCTCATAAGGTTATTTTTGAACAACAACCTGATAAGCGTATGATGGCTGTTCAAGCAATGATGCACATGTGGTTTGAATGTCATGGATATTCTACCAAGGGAGTTTCAGCTGTCCATAAGCTGACAAATATGGTGACAGTAGATGATGCTACCAAGACTTATAAGGGACGAAAGAAAACTGGAATTGTTCATGCAGCAGCTTTGGTACCAGAACAATGGAAAGATTATATGCTTAAACACCCGAAGAAGGATGACTTAGCAGATGCTTTTCTCCAGGGACTTTGGTTCATGGAAAACTCTAAGTAATCTTATAATGGAGAACTCTATCTGCAAATTTAACACTATTTATAGTCCAAATCGAAGATATGCAAATACAGTAAACATTGTCTTTTTTAAAGCAAATCCTCCTTCAAAGAACTTTCAGCAGTATATTGATGGATTAAAAAGTTGGAAAGAATACATTAAAATATTTCCTGGTAGTCAGTTGCAAATATTTGTTGATAAACATGTGGCAGAAGATGAAGAGCTTTTTGAAATTATGAAAGATTTGGATGCACGAGTTATTTTATTTGAATGCCCAAAATATATGAAAAATGGGTTTCATGTCGGGTTATTTGGAACAATCATGCGTTTCTTTCCAGCATTCGATATAAATACTCATGCATTAAGCGTTGCTCATATTTGTGAGCTAGAACCTATTGAACAAGAGATAACACGTTGGCCTCTTCTAGACTCCTTTTCTAAAAAACATACAGGAGTTAGTATGCAATATCTAATTACTAATATTTATAAAAAATACTCAGACTTTCAACCAGAATTTGAAGGAATACCATACCCTTGGATTATTGCTGGTAGATGGTCTGCTCTTGAAAAAGCTCCTTTCAAGCTTGTTGAAGATTTTCTAGAAAAAATTGATAGTGGTGATAAACAGTTCAATCGGTATACATCTGAATTAAAAGCTGACCTTTTTAGTGAGCGAATTCTTTCGGGACATGGCAACTATAGTTTTGGTGTTGATGAAACATTTTTGAATTTGATATACTTGCCCTGGTTAATTAAAGCTGGACGTAAAATAGGACTTATTATGATTTATGTTATTACAGAACCAATCTATTATAATAAAGAACGGATCTTCAAAGACAAGCAAAGTAAGGTCTATTTTGATTTTATTCTTCAAAAGAATCAATCAGTTCATTCATCTATAAAAGAGTTTCTAGAACTATTCTATGATCCTGAAAAGAAGAGAGAATTAACTGAAAGTAAGAAGCAAATTGTAACCAGGTTTTATCAAGTTATCAAAAAATACCCAAATTGGTTGGGAGCTAGTTTATCTAAATTTCTATTACACTCGTTCCAGGATAAACATCATGTTACGTGTATGATAATAGTTCAAAACAATAAACTTGTTGATATTCTCTCTGTTTAACTATAATGGATAACTCTGTTTGTAAATTAACAGTAATCCAAAATCCAAATAGACGATATGCAAATACTGTGAATATCGTCTTTTTTAAAGCTATTCCTTTGACCAAGAACTTTCAGAAATATGTCGATGGACTAAAACGTTGGAAAGAATATATTAAAATATTTCCAGAAAGTCAACTTCAAATTTTTATAGACAGGGCAATTGCATCTGATGAGGCGATCCTTTCAATAATGCGAGAGTTGGATGCCAGGATATACTTGTTCGAATGCAATGACTTTTTAATGAAAGATGGATTTCATGTTGGATTATTCGGCACAGTATTGCGATTCTTTCCAATGTTTGACATCAATACTCACGCAATGACAGTAGCACATATGTGTGATTTAGAACCTGATGAGACAAAGATACTTGCTATGAACAATCTTAATAAGTTGTCTAAACTTAAAGAAGTTTCGCTTGTATACGAAAATACAAATATATATGAAAAATTATTCGATACACAATCTACTATGAATGATGGAATACCTTACCCATGGGTTGATGCCGGAAAATTTACTGCAATGAAAAAGGTTCCGTTTACATTACTAAGTTCTTATTTAGAAGATATTAAGAGTGGTAAAAAGTTTTTCAATAGATATGGCACTTGGACAGCTCAAAAAAAAGAACATGGGTATTTCTCATTTGGTGTTGATGAGATATTTTTAAACCATGTATATCTTCCTTGGTTGATACATAATAATGCTAAAATTGTTATTATTCTGAAAGATGCTCATCCAGGAATTCCAGTGTATTGGATGAAAAAAAAATTAGAGAAAAAGCATCAAACTAAACAGATACTTAATTATATTCTTGATAAATCTCAGTCAGTTAGTCAGTCTTTTTCTGAATTTGATAAAGTGTTTTATAAGAAAGGAACCACTCAAGAAAATATAAAATATGTGCGTCGATTTATAGAAATTCTTGAAACACGCCCGGAATGGTTAGGGCATGCTATTTCAAAATTATGGTTACGCCTAATTTCTGTAAATTTGAATGCAGCCATTGTTGTCCATAATGGCACAATCATAGATATAGTAAAAATATAGCGCGTTAAAGTTTTCATAACCCTAACGTCACTAACTAACAAATGGACATTATTGGACTAGATATGCTTGTAAACCCCAGCATGGCTGGTGGAAGTAATGGAGATACTGCTCTCCCAAATCTAGAAACATTCGATCTTCCTAATTTTACCGAAGATTCCGCTCCTCACATCATGCCTAACTTAGATTCTGTTGGGCAGACCGAGACCTGGAGTGGTGTTCAGAATATGAATGCTGATTCATTTACACCTGCTCCTTCTCGCACTCGTATGTCTGATGAACATGTTCAACGCAAGAAGTATGAAACTCTACGCAAGTTTGATCGCCTATCTAAGATGGGTGTTCCTATGCGTAAGAGATTCACTATGGATTCTTCCCTAGAGGAGATGGAGATGGAGCTTGAGTTCATCCGTAAGGAGAAGGACATGGACAGGTCTGTTCAGCAATTCTCCGAATGGTTTGTGACTGGTATGGGTGGTCTTGAGTGGTCTTCTAAGAATGTAGGAATGGTGCAAGCATTTGGTCTTCAGCTAGATGGTCTGTCTGAGGCTGCTCAGATGAAGGTTGGTGACATGGAGGAAGACTTTGAGGAACTGTATGACCTGTACGGTGACAAGCTCAGAATGCACCCCCTGGTGCGTATTCCTATTCGCACTTGCATGATGGTGTACATGGTTCATCTGACGAATCAGATGGTTCAGAAGTCTCCTATTCCTAACCTAGACCAGGTTCTAAAGTCTAATCCTGAAATTGCTCGTCAGCTTGCTACAGCAGCAATGCAGTCACAGACCAATCAGCGTGGAACCAATGTTGCGCCTCCTCCTATGGCACCTCGTGGAGGAGATAACCCAATGGCAGGTCTTTCTAACTTTATGAGTTCAATGATTCCTCCTCCTCCTCAGCGGGCTCCTCAGACTATTAAGTCACCCGTAAAGATGCCTGCTAGACCCAATCCTCAGCCCCCGCAGGCTGCAGTTCAGCCTCGTGTTGAAATGAAGCCTCCTAGCATCCCAGCAGATATTTCTGATCTACTAAAGTCAGTCAATGCAGGAGTAACCGAGAAGAAGGTTACACTATCTGCTCCAGGCAAAAAGGGAGGCTCTACAGGTAAAAATTCTGTGAGCATTAAGCTCTAAGCCTGTCGGTCGATCGCAAAGTATACGTTTCTCCCTGGTGAGACTTCAATTGTTATGCCTATAGCTGGTGTGCCCGCATCAATCATCGCTGCAACCGCCTTAACAAGTAAGGGGTATGCGATGTCCCACTCAGCTTTGCTAAAGCCTGGTCGGATTTTCTCCTTCACGTCGTGGAGGTCTAGGTCGTGCCTCTCTGTTGGCGGGTTGTCGTTCATGGCTTTTGTCAAGTTTAATTTAGTAGATAAATAAGAATCCATTTTAATAAATGTTTCACCCTTCCCAACTAGAAATGGCAAAACGGCGTATTGCAATGGATCTTCAAGATATTGAGTATTACAGATCAATTAAACTTTATCTGTGCTGGTATGATAACTTTTTAATTCCAGATGAGGATTACAAGGGATATTATCCTTGCAGTGATAAGAGTGTAGACCTAAAAGAAGTTATTGATATTGTTAGAGAAGCAATGAAAAAACCTCATATTATTCGTCATAATGTTTTAGTGAGTCCGTTACCAGCTGCAATGATACGATACAGAGAAGAACAAGCAGATGCTGAAAAATATGTTGAAGTTTGCTTGGTGAATTAAAAATTAGGGTAAACCCTATATAACTCAGTGCGTGCACTTGAACTCAGCTGGCAGGTTGCCAGTGCTGATAATCCCGAGAACAATGTTCTGGAGGTCAACGCGTGACGGGTCAATCTCCGCAAGGAGCTTGAACAGCACGTGCCTCTTCCACAGACCATCGCTGGTTCGGCTGTTGTACTGCGTCATGAGTGTCTCCGGCAGATACTTTGGTTCGTATCCGACGATACCTGGCGTCACTGGGTAGGTGACCAGCGTGAGGACGTTTCCGTCCCACTCAATTCTGCTGCAGCCAAAGAATGGCTCCATGACTCTCGGCCCAAGGTTTAGGGGCGGGGGTGCAGAAGACGCTGCCATGGTAAAGTAGAATCCTGTTTTATATAAGTTAAAAATTCGTTTTCATAAAAAATGTGTGCCCACATCTTTTACGAATAACACTTGATAGCTAATCTTATATTACTCTTGGTCTTCTCGCAACCCATCGGCATATTTACGTTATGCATTATTAACGACCAAGCCTCCTTCGCTACTTGATTTACCGCTCTCTTCGGTCTCCGCGCTTCTCCTCTCTGCCGGTTGCGCCCCGGTTAACTGCCCCTCCTTCGCAGTTACTATGTCTCACTACTGAGACCCTCTTTCTTCGGTTGTTAAGGCCAACGTAACCTAAATAACGCCCCTACCTTCCGCGTTAAATCGTGTCACACATCTGTCAAGTTCTTATGCTTAACGTTCTGTGACTCCTATGACTGTTAAGATACAGTCAATTCCAGAATAATACACTATAATCTAGAATAGCTCAATTAGTTTATCAACCTTTTAAGATCGAATACTTTAACCAAGTTACTTTAGAATATACTGTAATATTCTGGTAATCATAATTCTATATAAAAAGAATCCGTTTTTCTGGCTAAAAGACAAGTTTTTCTGGCTAAAAGACAAGTTTTTCTGGCTAAAAGACAAGTTTTTCTGGCTAAAAGACAAGTTTTTCTGGAACAAAAAATGTTGTTCCCCGAAGGGCATGAAAACGCGTTGCAGGACTGCATACTTTTTACTGTGCCAACAACGACACGTTCTGCTAGTACCCCTAGCTAGGCGTCTCGGGCTTAAACCGAGGAGGCACCAAACTTGTAATCATCTGGCCACTAACTATTATTCCTGTAAAAAAAGAATCCGTTTTTAGACTTTCGTCTAATATGCGTCATCACGAGAGCCCTGAGAAAAGAACTCAGGGAACTTGCGAAATCCTCGCTTGATGTCTTGCAAGAACCTGGTTGTCTCACCGAGGCTTCCGATCTGGAGCACGCGGTGGTTTTTGCCAGACTCAAACCCGACACCGAAACCATGGGACTTGCCCTTGGTCTGGTGCGAGATCTTGCACTCTAGCGGAGAGAATGGGTTGACGTCAATGTACTGACCGCCTGGGCTGTGAACCCTGGCGATGTAGTAGCTGCCAGACTCGTCGCGCCTAGAAAGGAACTCGACGGACATGGTGGTTGTGATATGAATGTATGTTAAAAAATATTAATCCGTTTTTACGAAGCAAAAAATACACACCTGGGCTCACCATGGACTATGTATATAACTCAGAGCTGCGTGCTCTTGTTTAAGGCGGTTGCCCTTGGCCGATAAATTAGCCCGCTGCTGCGATAGATTCAAGCACGAATTTGCTCTATCCACCTGGACTGGGTTATCACTTCCCAGCCTAATAACTGTATTTTTATACAAAAAGAATCCGTTTTTCTACTTTTGATAGAATGGATATATGAATGCTGCTACAAGCACAACCAGAACTACAATATCGAATGCTCTGACAATCTTTTTATACTTTACTGGAAGGTTATCAAACTTTTTCTGATATTCTGTTGGCTTAAAAAATCCTGACATCCATCCAAGAAGAGTTGGTCCAAGCCTATCAGTGCAATCATATATATAGTCGTACCAGGCTAATGCAATATATGCAGCAGTTGCTAGAAGGAATGCTGCAACACATTTGTGGGCAAATGCCTTAGGATGAGGTAGCCAATATACCATAAGAACAAATCCGGAAAAAACTAAACACTTAGGATTCAAATACAATGGTGTTCCAAACAAGCCACCTCCCATTTACTATTTACCAAACAATCCAGGTTCTTGACTTGATGCTGTTCCTTTAAAGGGATCTCCTCCAGATGAAACTACAACTGCCGTTTCCCCATTTGACATTCCTTCACGAGAAAATGGTCCCTTACCTCTGAATATACCAGCAGATAAGATTACAAATGCTGCAGTTAAAATTAGAGATATTACTAAATCCTTAGTTCCTACAAAACATACAGCAAAGATAGCTAATCGTCGAAGAAGAAGATTCTGCGAATATTCGTTATCATCATCACTTAATTCATGAACAATAAATCTGCTTCCAACGTTCAGCAGAAGCAACATAACGCCTGAGAATAGTGTGCTATTATTTAAAAACCCAACAACTTTATGAATATGGTGTAAGACCATTTATTAGAAGAGGCTAAATTTCTCTGTAACTTTAGGATCTGAATGAGGCTTGACAGCATTAGTAGAAGCGGGAGGAGTAGTCACATCCTTGCCCGCCTCTTGGGGTAACTTCTGACCCTTTCCAGTCATCTGACCTTTCCCAGAAAGCATACCAGCTAGCTTTCCAATATCAGCCATACTTGGCTTAGGAGCTCCAGACTTTGGCTGTTCCTTCTTGGGTCCCTGTTCAGTTGCATCCAGGTGCTCAAGAACAGGGTATGAGCTTACCAGGTATGCTACACCGCATAGAAGACCAATCGGCTGACTCTTTATGAATACACCTACAACGCCTAGGAGCACAAGTACCTGGCCTACTGGACTTTCTAGAACTGCTGTTACAAATCTAGGAGGAGGGTGAGTAAAAAACGCGATATATACTATCAGAGCTCCGACTACCAGGTATTCAGTTGTAATCTTCATTTGTCCATTATACTGCTATTTTTTCTATGCTCCTTTGAACAAGATGAACTATTCGAGTCTGGATGACGTATTCCCAGACAAACCATGGCCTAAAAAATCTCATGGCATTGCCAAAACAGAACAAAAAAGAGACGCAGTCCAAGAAGGGCGAATTTTTGCTGATCCTAGAAAACGGGGCGAAGCAAGTGTGGCTGCCATGAAGAAGGGGATTGATGATCTCTCTAAAACTCTTCCAATTGTAACAGATGATGATGAATCAAACTTTCAACCCGAAAAAATCGTATCAAGAGAACATTTTGGAATAACTAAAACCAGTGAAACCAAGCCCTTTTATCGCACAGATGATGGAACCAACTTTGCATATGCTCCCCCTTCTTTTCAGCAAGATGCTCATGAACTAAGAATGGAACGTCTTTATAGACTTCTTGATCAACAGACGGGTTCTGAAACTCCTGGGACACAAGATATGCTTTTATACATTTTTACTGGAGTATTCTTTATTTTTACTTTTGATACCTTCGTAAATCTTGGAAAACTTGTCAGGTAAAAATAGCCATGAGGCTTATGTGTGGTTTAGGGCTGTGTAACCTCCTAGCCAGTCAATGTACTGGATGGTGGTTCTCATCTCCTGGATGATTGCGCTGTTTTCCCGAATCAGATCTTCGTTCTTCGACTCCATGGCAAATGCCAGGGATAGAAGCATGTCAATCTGACGGCCGCGCCTGATGATCTCAGGAATGAGCTTGTCTGGGTCTCCTTCATCTCTTACGAGGCGCCGAAAATCGCAGCGCTGACACTCGTTGCACCACTCAATAGTTGCCAGGACGAGATCGCGAAAAGCGGGGTCCATGGTGTTGTTCAATTAATACTTATACTTTAACATTCCGTTTTCTGTGTTGAGAATATGACCTTTCGAAGGCCATACTCTTTCATGCATTTCTCCAGAAATATGTGGCACTCTGAGCATGGCTTTGAGTTCATAAGCTCATCATGAGCATTATAACGGTAGACGATGAGAGTAGCACCACGAAGTAGTGAAAGATCACCAAGATTTTTCACTACTGCGCGTTCTGCATGGATTGATTGGTGGGAATATGCACACCCCCTTGACCTTGAGCCAAGGGAGTTGTGCCCTATTGCTAGAACCTTATTTCGCTTTATTATCACTGCCTGGTGATAGTGTGTCCTATGCGGAAGAACAGCTGGGCGGCGATTCTCCATATTTTCATATTCTTATATTGTTCTTGCCTCAATCCATTTTACGAACGATCACCAATACGAGTTTCGATGCTTGAAAACTCGTCAAATACGTTCTCAAGCGTTTCAATATCTAAAGATATGCTCCAATCGCCAGCTGACCAGTACATGTATCTGTTTGCATCCATGCCGTGCGTGCGAACTCTGAATTGAAAACGATCAAGTTTTGTCAAAGGAGGAAAAAACTCAATTTCCTGGTGGGCATCTGAGCTCTCGTTATAGATTGTTACTGGGTCAGTTGGGTTAGCGATAACAAACTTAGCAAATACTGAGTTTGTAGATGCAGAGCGGTCAGCAGAAGGCGCCGTTTCATCACACATATTTAGTCCTTTTGCTTCGAGAAAAAAGTAATTGGGAGGAACTGAAATTACACTACCTGAACCGGTGCTATCTGGTCCAACCCAGACATTAAGATTACTTCCTCCTGCGCCAACTACCTGAGGAAACTCGGCACTTTTAATGTTAATTAATGACACTCGTTCATATGCACGGGGAAGATAAACAGTGAAATTTCCATTGTTTGGGAAAAATTGTATATCCCGGTCTCCAGAATCAATATGCAGAATACGGTGACGCTTTACAAGTTTTTGGACTGGCTTAGAAGCAGAGATTTGAACACCATTATAGTCGAATGCTCGATTCATTTGTGTTTCAACACGAATTAAAACTTTCTGTAACGACGAGTCTTCCTTGCTATGCTTCGTGGTTGACGGACAAACTGATGGCCCTGCTTCATACCCTGTCGCTTCTTTCTTGTAGTTCGAGCATACTCTGATGATGATAAATGTTTGATGGCTTTAGCAGGTAAATATCGCTCTCCTGTCAGCAAAGAAGGCAAACCAGACTTTGTTCTCCAATTCTGAATAGTCCATTGATGCAAAGAGTTTTTTGAACTTTTCTGTCCACGATATTTCCCCCCGCGGTCTTTGTATAATTTAACAGATAACTGAGCCTTACGTGCACTCCACTGTCCTGGTAAACCTCCTTTTGAACTTCGGGTTACTTCTGTTTTAACACGTTCCCACAATTCTGGATTTGTTCTGTTCATATTATAAGTATGAAATATCTAATTGTGAAAGGAGCGTGTGGTTTTGGAGATAGATTAGAATCTTTGAAAATGTGTGTAAAATACGCATTAAAACATAATTTACAAATATATGTTGATTGGACTGATAATATATGGTCACATTCTGGTGAAACATTTTATACATATTTTGACCTGGTCAATATGCCAGTGCTAAAATCTATAGATGATATTCCTGAGGATGCAACAGTTTATCCACCCCAGTGGAGAGGTAACTTAAAGGAATCATACAATACTTTTGGAGCAATATCAGTAGAACTTGCCTTGGATTATATCGACGATATTATCTTTGATGCAGATGTGATTGTATACACATGTAATGGGAAGAGATGGACATATAATGAGTCTACCTTTTTTGCAAATGTGTTTCGAGTTGTTGATTCCAGAATAATAAATAAAGTAAAAGATAGACAGCAAAGATATGACCTAAAAACTAAGATTGGTATTCATTTGCGTGGAACTGACCGAGCCACAGAAATTGATAAGAGTCATCGCATGGCTGGAATAAACATTAGAATGGTAGCAGCTGGTATCTTAAATGGTGCTAAATTTATAGGAGTTTCAGACGATCCAGAATACGTAAATTTATGGAGAGGTCGCTTTAGAGAATTCCCGATGCTAACAGAAGTCGGAAACCTGGGAGGAAGGGAAGGTGTTCATAATAAATCCAAAGATTCTCTAACAATATCTAAAGATACTTTAAATGTTGACTTGCTTGTAGACTTCTTTACCCTTGCATCTTGCAAGAATATTATCAGCACATCAAAGGATTCTAGATTTTCGCAGGAAGCTCAGCGCCTTAGTAAACATGTTAATACTATTCTTAGTTAAGAGAAAACGGACTATACATTTAATAATACCTTACTACCAAAAATGGCCCTAACTATTCATGGCTATAGAATTCCTAAACCTCAGAACGCCCACCATTTGAAAGGTGTTCTGACGGTAAAACCATATGTTCCTTCAGTATTTGTAAAACCTCAATTTGTTCCAAGATACAAGGTCTTTCAGGAATCTGAAGAACATCTTTACATTCCAAAACATTATGGTATCCAGGAGTACGGACCATACACAACATCAACCCGAGATGTTCCATCAACTCCTGACAGATTCTGGACATTTAAAGGGTCTTTGAGACCAATCCAAATGCCAGTAGTCGATTCTTTCTTAAAACCAGAACCTCATGACGGTCTTATATCTCTTCAAACAGGTGGAGGAAAAACTGTTTGTGCATTGTATATTGCAAGCCAACTAAAACTTCCAACACTTGTATTGGTGCATAACACATTTCTACGGGACCAATGGCTTGAACGTATTGCAGCATTTCTTCCAGATGCTCGTATTGGCAGAGTTCAAGGTGAAGTCCTGGATATTGAAAATAAAGATATCATTGTAGCCATGCTTCAATCACTTTCTATGAAAGAGTATCCGCCTACCACATTCAAGTCTATTGGCTTAGTAATTGTTGATGAATGTCATCATATTGCCTCAGAAGCATTTAGTCAATCAATTCCAAAAATCACTTCAAAATATATGCTAGGCCTTTCTGCAACACCTGAACGCAAAGATAAGCTTATGCATGTAATCAATTGGTTCCTTGGACCAATGCTATACAAATCTGATACTGCAGACAAAATTGATGACAAAGTTAAGGTTGAATATTTTGAGTTTGATCCACCAGATAAGGAGTTTAATGCAATTATTTACAACTCTGCTAATGTCATGTTCACTTCACTAATGATCAATAAAGTTACAGAATATGAACCACGCAATAAGTTCCTGGTTGAAATACTGAAAGATGTTTACCAGGAAAAGAATAGACAAATTCTTGTCCTTACAGATCGTGTAGAACACACTAAGGTATTATATGACCTTCTTCCAGAAGAGATACGAGAACTTACTGGAATTTTGGGTCGTGAAGTAAAGTCTGAACAGCGAACTATACTTTGTGCCACTAAACGTATTCTGATTGCAACTTATGCAATGTGCAAGGAAGGATTCGACCTGGCTACATTAAATACTCTGCTTATTGCAACATCCAGGCCTGACGTAGACCAGATTGTTGGAAGAATTATGCGTGTAGAAAAGGAAGGACGAAAAGTTCATCCTCTTATTTTAGATGTAGTTGACCCAGCTTTTCGGCGGCAGTTTCAAGAGCGTCTTCAACTTTACAAGAAAAGAAATTATCAGATTGAGAAGGTATTACTAGAGTGACCATTGAAAGAGGCATCCACTCTGCTACAAAATATGTATGATTAGAATTACCAGGCATTAAGCACTGACAATGTGTCGCCGTTGTTGCCAGAACAACAAACTTAGAACCATACAACTTGTGAATTGCATACATTTCCCTTTATAGTATCTGGTTGTCAAAATGGAAAGTTTTTACATAGAAATATGGGATTTACTGTTACAATGGGTTGCGCTTCAAGCCTGCCTGTTGTCACAAGTGGAGCTCCAACTCCAGCACCTTCCCCCAAGCCTATACGTAGGTGGCCAGGGCTGTGTCCTGCAGAAGAACCACATCCAGTCCCTCCATTTATCAACTTTGGGGGGCATCTCGGTGGACCATGACAAGTCCACCATTTTTTACAGATTGTCTTCAAGGTAATACTCATTAGTTGTATAATCATTATAATCTCGAACTGCACGATCCCCATAGTCACCATAGTCAACTTGTAGTTGTGTTCCATCATCTGCTATTGGTTGATCACCATTCTCAACGTAATCGCGTTCAACATTGTACCCTTCCTCCGGTCTGTCCATATCAACTACAGCCTCTTCCAGTTCAGGTTCCTTGAAGTTCAGTTCTTGAACAAACCTTTCGCGATCAACATTTGTAATAATAAAATCAGCCAGGCCAAGTTCTAATAATCTTTGCGTTATTTCACGTTCGGAGTCATTCATTGAACGCAAGGAAGCCTTTAGTGTATTACGCTCTTTAGCTCTGAGCTCAAAGTCTTCTTTTTCAGCGGCATCTTTTGATAGCAAAATCATCCTCAAAGTTAAATCAGTCTTAAGAGCATCATTGACTGCCCTGGTTAGTGGAGGGCTTGCTTTTACAATGTTCATCAATTCAAAAAAGTATCCTTTTGCAATATCACGAATCATAGAATCTGATTCCAAAATATCAATGCGCACCATATGAGCTTGTAAAGCCTTTAGTTGCTTTACTGGTATATTTGGTAAGAATGATAGAAGTCTGGTAGTAATGGTTACAAATGCAGCACCATCTGCTGTTTTTGCAAATTCTGTTAATACGGGGAATCCTGATGGAATTCCGAGAGCGACACGCCTCCGTATGTCACCGTCAGGTACATGCTCAGAAGATATAACATTATTACTAGGAGATACACGCTGGCTATTTGGAGAAGGGTCAATTCTTGATTGCAGGCTAAGTTCAGTTTGTGAAACATTTGGTAGACGCTTTGTACTCCACGAAGAAGAAAGCTTATTCGTTCTACAATCCATATGCTTTTCTTCTTCCAGAGCTTCTCCTGGAAGATATACTGGATCATCAACTGATTCAATAGGCAAAACTAAACTATTCTTAGAGGCTTCTTCTTCTGGAACCTCGTATCGTTCACGAGCATTCTCAAATACAGATTTGTTCTGTTCTGCAAAAAACTTAATCCATTGAAGTGATTGATCACGCAGGTCTTTAGATTTCTTTAATACCTCACGCAAAATAGTTGCTACACTTCCACGATAAGACCCTGGGAACGATTCAAATGTCTTACGCAATAAAACCAGAATTGAGCTCAATACAAAACACTCTTCAGGGTCATCTGAATCTCGTGGATACCCAGCTGTGTTTAGTGGACGATTCCCAACACTTCTCTTTGGAATTAAAAACGGGTTATGAGTCTGAAGCAATACTACAGCCCCAGCTATACCTAATGACCCCTCAACTAACTCTTGCTTTTCTTTTGCTATAGCCTTGCTTGCTGCTGCTCGTGCTTTCAAACCAGCCGATAACTTTCTAATTAACTGAAGGATAGGCATAAGCTGTTTTTCATCAGGTAAGACCTGAAGGAATGTCATGATCGTAAATAACAAAGACTCGCCAGCATTATCAGGATTGAATAATTTTTTAAGTTCTGCTAAAGAATTCACAACATTATCAGTGCTTATTGCAGTCTCTAATGCAGAATAATCCATAACTAAGTGACCATCTTCATCATACTCTTTTACAGCATTAAATGTATCTCCATTAATTTCCTCTCCGCAAAAATGGCATACTCTTTTACCATCAACAGATACTGTCCAATCAGCATAGAACTTAAACTTGTCTTCTAAAGCTCCACGAAGAATCTCAATGGTGTGCAGGCACATAACAAATTGGCCAGGAACATCGTAGTATTTGCGGTTCTCAAGTGTTAAGTCGCGGACAATCCGTTCAAGCGCCTCAGCCTTATCTTCTGGTTCTCTATTCGGATCAGCTTGAATTGCCAAAACATCTGCATGCCGTTCAGATTTTGGAAGATGTTCATACTTCTCATACTTAGGCACTTCAGCTATCAAAGGAATCTGGAAATTTTTCAGTAATTTTTGATACTCAACCAATATATCATGCTTAGTTGATTCTTTCCAGGCTATACGACCTTTATATGCGACAGTAACTTTTTCCTGCATAATTGTGCTGACTGGGATACATTGACCTCCCTTACCAACTGTTCGATAGATGCCACTTGATAAAAAGCTATCAAAGTTAGTTGTTAGGTTCATACAGATTTCAGGTTTTGATTCTGGGAATGAAGCGGTTGGCACTTCAGAAAAAGCAGAAACAGCTAAACTACCAGCTGAACTTGCTTCGGATAATAAAAGTCGTGATACAAAATATCCACCATCAACTTGTTGAGTCAGCCATAAACGTGAATCAAATCCAGGATACCAATCAGAATATACCTTGGTCAAAATCTCACTTGGAGTATCGGGAGAATCACGCCTGAATTTAAGTTCCAAAATAGGCATAGGAACATCTTGGCGTTCAACAGGTGGAAAGCGTTCCTTCCAAGCAGCCCAAGGAATCTGTGACATCCTCACATCATATAATTTTAGAAGTTTCATAGTTGCATATGGGTCTGTAGTGACAGGTATTGCATGTTCCATAATAGCAGTAATACTTGGAAAGGAATCTAGAAGTGAAACATCAGTCTTTACAAATGATGGTTGGTTAGATTTCAAGAAAGGATGTTCCATCAGAGGACGAGGAAGTTCAGGTCTCTCACCTAAATAAAATCCAATAGTTTTGAGCTCATCTGCTGTATTAGGAACTTCGACTGAAATAGTCTCGTAATACCAATCATCTTTTAATATTGTTTTTGTCATTAGGTAATTGCCAAGACCTATAATTGGTTTCTTACCTTCTTCATTAACAAGAGTATCATTCTGCGTCAGTAATCGTCCAGGCTCAGTGCTAATGTATGGGCGTGGTAAAGCACCAATTAGACGAGGGTAATAATTTACAGTTCGTCTATTCTCAAAGATAGGGCGCCATTCTTTATCATATGAGAATTCCTTGTAATCAAAGCCAGCATACACAGGATTAATCCAAGGAAGATGGATAGACTTTTTGGCAGTATTAATGATGTAATCAGAATCTGTTGCAACAATTAATCCTTCATATGCAGTTTTAAACCTATCTTTGAGTTGTTTGAGTTCCTTTATTTCATGCTTGGTAACCTTACCCTTTGGCAAAGTCTTCTCGAAGAAATCAGTTAGCTGAGCATCCAGCGTAAAAAATCTGGTTTCTTCTGGTTTTTGTATTTCTTCTTCGAAGTCGAAGGTCTCTAAAACTTCGAATTCGCTTGGATCAAATATGAGAGCGTCTGCCATTATTCTATAGTCCCTTTTCTACTATCTCACAATATTCGTGAATGGTTTTTTGAGTCTTCTTAAGAATATCTTCAGGCTTCTTATCTGAACACCAACGAAGAACCATGGTTGGCTTCATAGGATGAGGAATATCATATGAGACGAAGTTTACATCTCGTGAGTGATATATAATCTCTTGAAGCAAGGCACCAACAGTATGGCCTCCCTGGTCAAGCTTTACATTGTATACATCTTTCTCTGATTCCCGAGTGATCTTCTCCAAAGCATTCGTCATCCAGGAATCAACTTGCTGTTTAATCTCAGCTACTGCCAGCTTTACAATATCTTTTGCTTGCAAGACACCAACACTCTCAACAGAAACATCAATCCAATTTGGACGTCCAATTTCATCAATTGAATAAGACTTTTGAATATAGAAGTTATCAAACA
>Ga0209087_1000746_pt1 | contig 20089 bp, 30 predicted proteins | sample S_130805_EF_Meta_FD_187321 | JGI IMG/M metagenome (GOLD analysis project Ga0209087, IMG submission 187321) | Freshwater microbial communities from Lake Simoncouche, Canada to study carbon cycling - S_130805_EF_MetaG (SPAdes) (version 2) | ecosystem: Environmental > Aquatic > Freshwater > Lake ... | reverse complement strand
CTGCTTTACAACTCCATACGGGAAGCCATATCTTTCGTTAAGCTCCCAATTTTTAACATTTCCTCTTGTAATTCCATCAATATAGTAGGAAATATCTAAACTTCTTCGTGATATTTGATTAACTTGGTATCCAAAACTACTTTCAAACCACTTTTTCAGTAAAATTTGATATTGTTTTTGTTCCAAACAGAAAAAGTAGAAAAAATCATCAAAAACTTTCGGATTATAATGTAATTTACCTTCACTATTGTATTGAAAATACCAATTTAGTTTATCCAAGTCCAAAATCCATATATCTTTACCATACGGATAGTAAATTTTATCCGATAATAGTTCAAAAAGTCGTTTGTAAATGAATTTCTTTAGATTTACGTTGTCAGTTATATCCACCAAGAAAAAAATAAATAATAAATCATATAAAGAAAATAACTACCCGCTAAAATACCCATGATAAGTAAAAGGGATAAAACAATTTCAAAGAATTTTTTCATAATATCCGATAAATACAAATATAAATAAAAAAACCCTCATATTATGAGGGTTTTACTTCCGGTTTTCTTTTTGTTAAAAAATATCTGATACCTTTAATGTCAAAGAATTCAGTACCAACCTCAAACATAGGTTTTTTCAACGGTTCAAAAGTCAAAACCTCCTCAGGATATTTCAAGACAATTTTATTGGATTCGATTTTAATAAATTTAATATTTTCCATACCCAAAATATAATAAATTTTTTCAATAAAAAAACCCCACTCTAATGAATGGGGTTAATTATTATACCGCTTGTGCTGCTGGTCTTTGTTGAATTCCTTGTTGGGTTGGTAAATTATTTGTTTGAGGTATTTCCATTCTACCTTTTTCTGCCGCTTGTTGAATTGCTGCGTCTTGTGTATTTGTTTGTTGTGTTTCTGTCTCTCTTTTTTGTTTCAAATCCGCTATTGATTTCAGTGCGTTATCCAAAGCAGTTTGAGTTAAATTACCCCACTTCTCATCAATACCATCTCCTTTTGCTCCAAATTTGCCTAAATTAGCGTTATATTTTGTTTTCAGAACAGTTTGAATTTGTCTAATCAAATCTTTAGGTGTAGATGCAGGTTGAGCTGGTTGTGCCGCGTCTTGTTCAGAAATTACTCTACCTCTTTGATAACCCAAGATATATTTCATTTTATTCAATTCTTCGTTAACAAGATTTTTGGATTCAGTAAGTCCTGATCCTCCTTGGTTCAAAGTATTCAATATTGTTTGAAGAGTTGCCACGTCCATCTTTGGATTTTGTATTCCTAAAGATGTTGCTGTTGTGGCGAATCTTTGGGCTGGTGTAGGACCTGCTGGTGTATTAGTATCAGCGGCAGCTCCCGCTGCTGGAGGTACGACCACTGTTGGACAAGTCGCCTTCGCGGCGGCAATTTCAGCTTCAGTAACTTTATTACCGGATACATAAATTTTCCATTCTTTACCATTATACGCAGTATTTGGAAGTGCAACTTTACCATCTTTCACACTACAATAATTAGCGTTAATATTTTTTTGTCTTACTACCGCCAAATCTTCAAATTTTGCTATACCACCACTGTTCAGATATCTTAATCCTATTTTTGATAAAGCGGCATTCAAATCATTGAGTTCGGCCACATCATTACTATAATCTAAAGGTTTTGCCATTATGGCGGTAACATCAAACTTATATTTTTCTTTGAATTTATTTAGAAAGTTTTGAAAAGTATTTTTGTCGGTTGCATATTTTTTTAATATATCAACTATTTTTTTTTCATCTACGTTTTGTAGAAACCCCGTATTGTCTATTATTTCGTCGTGGACTGATACAACATCTGTATCAATTGTTTCTTGTTCCGAAATGACAACTCCGGATTTAGCATAAATAAGATTTTTCATCTTATTTAATTCTTCGAATATATTAACTTTATTATTCATCATATTTTTTATTTAATATAAATACTTTGTTTTTATTATAATTTATTTCTTCAAATGGTTAAATCTAAATGTAACCAATTCTTCATCCTGATTACCCAAGATAGGACCGAGATATTCTCTAAAGTTTTGTCGTAGTTTTCTTTCGACTTCTTTTTCAATTTTCTCTGGTGTTACATTTCCTAATTCTCCTTTAAGGTAATTCTCAGGTGTTGGGATTTGTTTACCATTTTCTGTTTTGAAAACGTCATAGATATCCACGTTCACGGCATTCTTGTCACCCAAATCTTCAATAGAAGAAATTTTGAACTTGATGTTTAGACTTGGAATATCTCCTCTCCAATATTCCGATTTTGCGGTTGTAATTCGTGGAGAAGGTTGAACATCTTTCAACGATTCTTTCTTTTTCTTCATAACATCCTCATGAGAAAATCCAGATTCCAACATCTCCATTTCCTTTTTTGACATTAAATAAACATTGGTGTCTATATCACTATTGTATGTGTACGGTCGGGATCTGAGCATTTGTTTGCTTGTACTGTTACTATATCTGTCAAAATTTTCATACCACTTACCCTCTTTATAAATGTAAACAGGGTACCATCCATAGGATTTCACAACATAATATTTAACTCCGTTCCTATCTTTTGTCCAATATCCTCGCAAGTTTGACCCTTCGAATGGAAGTTGGGCTTTTGTATAATCACCCGCTTGGTAGTTGGCAGTTTTTTTACCACTTTTGTTTCTTGGGTCAATAAAATTATTTTTATTCAGACCAGAATAGTCACCATCTTCTCTATAGTTAAGAAGATAAAGTTCCAACATATAAGTGGCATAAACCTTAGAAATACCGAACATAGGGAGAAATTCCATAATAGTGTTGAGTAATTCTTTTTTGGTTTTGGAGGATTTCTTATATTCATTAAATAATCGGAACAACTTTACGATAATTTTGTCTGGAGCAATCTCATACTCCTCACTCATTACATCAAAATCCTCATCATCGTATTCATCTTGACATGTTGTTTGGTAATACCCCATCAAACCATCTCCGAACCAATCTTTACACATCGTAATCATCAAATGTTCAGTTTCAATAACGGACCAATCACCTGAATGGAAATAGTCCTGCAATTCTTCTTGAAATAAAAATTCTGTGACTGCCGCACCTATGATGGAATCCGCAAATTCGAACTCATTGTCAAATTTACTACATGGATACGGAAACTCTGTTTCAGCGTGATATATATAATCCCGCATGGACTCCACATTAAACCTTCTCCTCAACTTTTCAATAAAGACGGATTTGCTCTCAACAATTGCCTTGAGTTGTGATTCAGTAAAAATATATTCTTTTGCTTTTTTAATATCCAAATCTTGGTATGTATTAACGACTTTCATACTTATAAATACCCAATAAAATCAAAATCCCCTCCATTACTGAAGAGGATTGTTTTATTGTAGGAATTCGGTTGAAATTCTTCCGTTGTCATGAAAGGTATGTATTTTGGTGAGGCTTTCTTCGTAGAAATGCCACTCGAACCTACCAACGAAATTCCCATCATATTTTTCGCGCAACATCGTTAATTTATTAATGACTTCTTGGTCATATTGGTCCCCCCAATTATCTTCGTTGGTTCCAAAAAAAATGATTTGTCCATCCATCAATTCTTCGATTAATAAAGTTTGTTTCAGAATAATTGACCCGTTACTTTCATCTCCCAATTCACCCAGGATATATTTCGCCAACTTTGTTGACTTGGTTGGCACAAATTCTAAACTGATTGAAAACCCATAATTTCCTGACATATTCTATTTGATTAGCTTGGATTTAGTTAATATAAATATTATTTTTATATTGTTAAACCAGAATCACTCATATTGATTAAAATCATGAATTCCAGATTGAAACAAATTATTAAAAATAAACTTTTCGAAGATTTGTCTTCGGTGAGCATAATCGAGTATAATGGTTCTATTTGGTTCATCGATGCCAAATCAAAATATTGGTACCTTGAACTTTACAAAAAAACTAAAACACTATGGTGGAGATTGGATTTTTTTGAAAATTTTTTCATATTGTTCGGTATGGAACAAAATGAGTTTGTTCCAATAATCTCGGAGTGGGTGGAAGAGGTATTGAATGGCAAGGTTGCTTCAACCGAAGGAAGTAGTCCTTGTCCACCACAGTTGGTGGAAATGGTATTGAATGGCAAGGCTGTTTCAATTTCAAGGTGCGGTGCCGCAAGCAAGCGACGAGTGGAAGAGGTATTGAATTGTGAGGTTGAATCAACCCAAGGGACAACTATGCCATCCGTAAGTCTGGTGGAAGAGGTATTGAATGGCGAAATTGGTTCAACGAACCCGTCCGACTTCCCATTCGATAGACAGGTGGAGGAGGCTTTACATGACGGAGTTGTTTCATCTGCAGAACCTGTTTCAACACAACGACAGAAATGGAGACAAGAAAACCAAGTGGAAGAAATATTGAATACTAGATCATTTTCTCACGATTTTGTTCAAGAAGCAATAGTTCAGGAGTTAATAAAAAATATGATTGACAATGTAAGCCCTGACTCGGATCCTGATTATCCCCGTGTAGAAGATGTTATAAGTCATCATAATTCATCGATCAGGGAATAGGTTTATTATGGAGGTTTAATTTTTTTTTGTTATATTTTTGGTTAAGGAGTTATAATTCACGGAAAGGAGACATATAATGAAAATTTGGTTAAATGGAAAGTTTGATGTTTTACATCACGGACATTTTAGATTATTACAATACGCAACATCATTCGGAGGCCAAGTTATAATTGGAATCGACTCCGATGAAAGAATAAGAAAAATTAAAGGAGAACCTTTTCATTCTGAGAATGAAAGGCAATTCAATCTGAAACAAATCAAAGGTGTTGACACCGTAGTTATTTACAATTCAGATGAAATATTACTAGAACTTCTTGAAAGATATAAACCCGATAAGTTTATTGTTGGGTCAGATTGTGATGTGAAGAATTTAGTTGGGCAAGAATTTGCCAAACAGATAGTGATGTTCGATAATGTAGAAAAATTTTCTACTATCAAACACTAAAACTTTCTCCGCATCCGCAAGTCCTCGTTGAATTTGGATTGTTCCATTCAAATCCTTTACCATTAAGTCCATCTTGGTAATCCAACTCGGTTCCAACCAAGTATAAAAGTGAAAGTTTATTGATAATAACCTTAATAGATTCTAAGTCCACAACCGTATCACTTGAATCTATATTATCATCAAATTTCATCTGATAGGATAATCCACTACAACCCCCACCTACAACACCAACTCTTAGGTTATGAGTTTCAGGAGTAATACCTTCTTTTTCCATTAGTCCAACAATTTGTTGGATTGCTCGTTCTGTAATAGTCACCATATACTTAAATACAAAAAACCCTCCGATTTGGAGGGTTTTTTATTATACTTTAACTGGTGAACCTGCTTTTTTCAAAACACATTCACCGACATCTTTCAATTTTCCCATAGTAGAAAAAACATCTTTTCCTATCATTTTGGATAAGTCAGAGGAACATGACGTAAATTTTTTAATATCATCAGGAAGTTTTTTGTTTTCCATAATTTCTTTAGCCATTTCTTCACAACTCATGGGCAATTCCATATTAGAACCCTCAAAATGTGTTTCAAAACATTCGTTAATTGCTTCTGAAAAAGTAGTTCCTTCGTATTGTTCTTTTACAATCGGTTTCACTTCTCCCAATTTTGAATTAACTAATTTTGTGAAATTATCTGTGGAAACTTTCATTCCTCCTGTGTGCTGACCTCTGATAGCGTTTTTTTCTTCGTCGGTCAAATTGTTTAATATATGTTTCATTTTTATAAGTTTTATCTATCAAAAGTTTGTATTATTTCAACATCAGCACCTGTCAAATCGTAAATTAGTTTGGTTAATATTTCTCCCATTTCGTCAAAATCTAATAAAAACAGATTCATAGTTTTATCATAAAGGTCATCATCTATTTTCAACAAATAAGAATTAGTTTGTTGAAGATAAATTAATAAAGCCATTTCCACTCCATTTTTTTTGAAAATTCCCACCTCTCCAATATCTCCATCGATATTAATATCTCCCAAATTAGATATGATAAATTGTGAGGCTAAGGTGTATAATCTTGATTGATTAATTTTATATTTCATCTAAATCAATGTGTTCAAAGGATCCAAAATAAACTCTTTCAGGGTGGGTATCATAATATTTCGACAACCAATCGACAACAACTTTTCTCATTTGTCCATATTCAAGTCCAAACATATTTAGTAACAAATCCCTAATTTCAAAATAAACGGTAACGGCCTCTCCATACTTATCTACCGAAAACACAATTTCACCATCTTTCAGGAAAAAATCAGAATCATAATAATCTATGTTAGCAATAGTTAAATCACCATATGATTGTGCCAACCATTTCAAAGCAATGTCGAGAAGTCTAGATTCAGTTATTATTACCTTCATTAGAAATAAATATCGGGTATTTTTAATTAAAACATTTCAAGCAAATCTACTTCTACATCATCAATATTTCTTGGATAGTCGTCATCCCAAGAAATTTCAATAGTTTTCTGTACTCCACCAGTTTCATTAACCTCCACAGAAAAAGGGTATATAAATCCCTGATTATCAGTATAATGGCCATAGGAAGTTTTCACGACCATAAAATTTTCCTTATCAATAGTAATTCCCATATCTTTTTTTTGTAAAAATAATAAATTATCTTTTAATTTCAAAAAAAAACCCTCCTTTATGGGGAGGGTTTATGTTTTTTAATTTATTTCCAACTATCAAGGTTTAATGTCCCGATTTGGGTGATAATTCTATCATTTATACTATTATATTGATTGAAATGATAAATTGAATTATCAATTAAATTCATAATCGCTTGTTTTCTTTGTTGAGGCATGTTCAAGTTTGAAACTTTAGTTTTCAAAGTTGCCAACTCATTCATGACAGCTACGTTTGGCTCATCCAACTTTTTTAATTTTCTAATTAATCTTTCCAAACGAGACATATTTTCGAAATAGTCCATCCCATAACCTCTCTTAAGACCCTTAACTCCTCTGTATAAATCACCAATAGCGTCCAACGGACCTTCTTCGATTTCGGCTTCTTCAACTATCCTTTTAACCAATTTATTCAAATCCTCTTCGGTTAATCTTATAACTTTGCTCATTTAATTTTCAATTTATTTTTTTTTATTAAAATTATGCCAAGAAGATTTGAGATTCTTCATTTCGTCTTCTCTGTAATCCTCCATAATATTTTCCACTCACAGCTCCTGTTGTTGGCCCTCCTTGAATATAAGCCGCCGCCAACTCCATGTCATCATTTTTGATTGCGTCTTTGATGTTTTTACCATATCCTCTTGCGGTTATAAAGTATGGACCAGCATTATATCCCAAACTTACCAAAGAAGCTTTTTGTTTATCGTTTAACTTATTCCAATTGTCCATTCCAAGTTGGTTAGCAATTGTTGGAGCATAAAAGTTTTTCAATTCATGTTCCAATGTTTTTTCAGCTTCTTCTTGTGTCCAAGTGGTATTTTTGGTAACATCTACCAAACGTCCATTCTCCAATTTTTTGGATGACCCGTAACCTCCTCTATATTTATTCTCATCCCAAGATGCTTTATCGGTAAAACTTTCCCACTTTTTGATTAAATCTTTTGAGATATTCAACCAATCCCCTGCAAGAGAAACCGTAACGGCTCCACCGATAGCTCTTTTATCAATAAGTTCAGTCAAATCTTCCGAATCAACTCCCCGTTGTTTTAACAAATCAATCATTTTGTCTAACATCTCAGGTGTGGCTTTAACCATGTTTGACCCCGAACCTTCACCATCAGTTGTACTTCCAGTGGCATCTGGCATACCGGTGGCCAAATCACTTAAATTACCTGATGATAAGGCAATGTGTACGTGTGGTGTAATTCCACCACCTTGCATGATAGTACCTATAACATCACCTACATTAACTTCATCACCATCACTTAAGTTTGAGTCAATATGTGTATAAAAAACATCTGGACTCCCGTCATTACTTTTTATTACTACTTGGTCTCCGTAAATTTTCTTTACACCACTCTTTACAACATCAGAACCAGTACCCTTTTTGATACTATCAACTACTCCGTTTGTTATTGAATATACTTCAGCCCCCACAGGAGCCTTTACGTCCCAAGCATTATTATTAGCCCAACCACTAGCACTATGTGTACCTTGGCCAGGTTTACCAATTAGCCCACCACCTTGTGAAACAAGTTTAACGTCCTCATTTACTTGTTTACTATCTCCAAGATTATCTTTTATAAATTTAGTAACAGCCTCCGCAGTTTCAGGTCCAAATAAACCATCAACACCATATTTCGGTAAATCATATCCAAGAAGTTTTAATCCAATCTGCATTGACTCAACTTCTTTCTGAAATGTTCTCGACCCTTTTTGTTGTTGAGAAAGTCCTCCTTTCTCGGATGCGGATTCCAAAGTATTAAAAAAATCATCTACATTAGAAGATACTAAATCACTCTTTTTTGGATCGTCAATTTTGGGGAAAATTCCTTTCAATAGGTTATCCAAAAAATCTTGTTCCTCAATAACTTTTTTTCCATAAGTTATTTCGTGGATTCTTTTTATCTCTTCTAATAAAATTTTGTTCATAATATATAAATACCTATAAAAATAAAAAACCCTCCTTTGTGGGGAGGGGGTATTACTCTTTTTCGAAATATTCAATTGCTTTCATTTTAGCAAGGTATTCGAAATAATTCTCCACTTTGTAATCATCTCCTAACACCGCTAATACTCCCTCCTTTGCCCCTTTCACGGTATGACCCATGGAATACCTTATATCAACATTTTGTTTATGTTTATAACAACGGTATTGATCAAGTTCAATATTTCCTCTGTAGAATACAGTAATATGTATACATAGCTCTTGATATCCTCCACTCGCCTCCCCGATACTATCTGGCTCGATTTCGTAGGTAATACCCATAGCGGGCATAAACTTTTCTAATGCTGGATATTTCATATATTAATAATAATTATAAATGCTTGGAGTAGTACCGATAAAATCCAAATTGTATTTTTGTTTCAAATACTCACCTACTTTATCGGCAGCCTCGAACTCATCCATAGAGAATAGGGACATCATTTCTAAAATTATATCATAATTAACAGATAATTCCCCATTATTTAATCCTATTGGCCCTTCTTCATCATTGGGATATGTAAAAACTATATCAGTTGTATAACCTTTCTTTTTTTCAAGATGTCTTAACGTCATATCCAAATATTTGAAAATAATATCATCTAACCGACTTTCTGTGATAATGTATTTCATATCTTATTACTTAATCACTCGTTGGTCATCTCCAAACAAAACGGAGTTAATATCCAAATTATATCTACTTTCAACATACTTCTTAATTAAATCAAGGGTACTACCACTATCTAAAGAAAACATAAGTTTGATTTCCATAAATAATTCACTATCAATGAACAACCCATAGGGTTCCTCAATACCCATTACTCCCATGGTTTCACCAGGAAACCCGAAAACAATATCTGAATATTTTCCCTTCATGGGTTCAATACCAGCCAATTTACTATCCAAGTATTTGAATATAATGCTTTCTAATCTACTTTCCGTTATGATGTATTTCATATTAACGTTTTTTTAGTTTGAACTCGGCCCAATTGCTATAAGGAATAACAGGAGTACGGTCCACTCTTAAATTATATTTACTTTCAAAATACTTTCCAAAAAAGTCACGAGCAGTATCTACATCTACCGAAAACATAGTCATAACATCCTTAACTAAATCCGTGAAAATGTATAAATCGTTGGTGAAGTTATGTGCTATTACCCCGTGTTCTTCACCAGGAAACGCAAAGACAGTATCAAGATACCTACCTTTCTTTTTCTTAATACCCTTCAATTTAGTATCCAAATATTTGAATACCAGGCTTTCCAATCTACTTTCGGTGATGATGTACTTCATATCAATAAATATACGAATAAAACAAATGGAATTATAACAAAAAACCCTCCGTTGTGGAGGGTTTGATGTGAATTACATTCTGTGCTTTATGAATAAAATGGTATCTCCAACTTTACCCCAATCTTCATCTTTAATCGCACCTCTCAACATATGGATAACATAATCTTTTTTCTTAACTATATCACCTCTAAGTTCATCACTATCATCTGATAATTGTACATATTCATCTGGTCCTAATTGGCTATCCAATTTTCTAATTTCGTCACTACCATAAGCAAATCTTTGTTGCTCATCTTCACTAATGATTCTTTTAACCAATCGGGATATATACGATTCGGTCATACCTCTAAAATCTTCCATGTCAGACCTTTCATTTTCAATATAATCAACCAAAAGATCTTTCAACCCAATATCCACGAAATTTAGATTCAAATCATACTCAATCTCAGATGGGTCAACCTCTTGCATCATAGAATTCATGGCAACTAGCGTTCCATTATCTTTTAATAAAACCAAATATAATTCACCAGTGGATTTAATTGAAAAAAATTGTCCCATCTCACTATATCGATTGAACATCTGTTCTGTAAAGCCTCTTTGTCTAAAGAACTTTGGAACTTCTCTAAAAGAATCTATTTTATTAATTCGATTCAGAATATGTCTATCCAATAATCTTTTAATTGTATTTTTGATTGGTCTCATTTTATCAAGAGTTATTCAGATAAATACTCAGAAAAATAAAAAACCCTCCGTTATGGGGAGGGAGTTAAAAGTTAATTAAAGATGTTTTTTTAGCATGTTAATGACATCTTCTTCATCTTTGTTCCAAATGTCCTTAATTTTATTTTTATCAACCAACATTGGTCGGGCATAATATGTCATTTTCTTTACCCTATCTCCAAACCTCTCTTCAAACTTATTTTTAGCATAATCAATCATCTCTTTTGTGAATTGTTTATACTCACGTTCGATATCATTTTCCCACCCCCATTGTTTGCCAGAAATTAAAAATATTTTTTTATCCTTCCTATCATAATACATGATAAACTTGTTTCCGCCAGGAGTTCCGGTGTTGAATGTGACTTTTCCACCTTTTGATGATTTATCTTCGATTCCTAAAAGGCCATTACTTGATACAATCAAAAAGTCTGGAGATGCTTTTGACCCAAATGGTTCTTTAATGAAATATACCGAATCAACATCAATATCATCGAAATAATTCGACAACGTAATTGTGGTGAATTTTGATGGGTCAGATGAATTATAAACCGGTTTCATTTTGGCAACACATGCTTTATTGTCGAGAATAAATTGACCATCATTAATAAAATCCAAAGATGTTACCTGATTGAAAATATAATCTTCTCGGTCTTTTGATGTCCAATTATTTCCGATATTGTTCACCGTATTTTTCAATACGTCAATCAAACCAGTCATTTTTTGACGAGCGATGTTTTCATTGGGTAGTGCCATATACAAATAAATAGTTAATATTCAAAATTTAATATTTCGTTCACGGTAATGTTGGTGCTATTAAAATAATCTTCAAAGGATATATGTCCCCCAACCATCATTTCATATAGTTCCTTAATCATTTCCTTGTTTTCATGAGTAATCACCATAACGTGATTTTCAAACATGTAAGAATCATTATCTTCAATCAGGGCAAATTTCATATTTTTTGATATTACCCGTGGCATAACAATACAATCTTTTGCTCGGATGGTATTATCAGAAATAATATATTGTTTTTTTCCTGGAATCTTGCTTCGAAGTTTACCACCAATTTTGATTTCATTATCTCCAATATTATTTGAATATAATAATATTTTTTGAGAAGAATCATCGGTCAACTTTTCTTTAACATTATACCACAGAATGTCCCCAATTTTACATTCAAAACCTTTTTCCTTTAAGGTCATGCCATTTGAAACATTTTTGGTCAATGTATAATAGTTATTTTTCAAACTTATGAATGAATGACCTTCATCCACCTTTTTTTGTAATATCAAAAGGCAAACATCGATGGATACATCTTTGAATGGAATATCGCAAATGATATCCACAACTGAATATTCATCATAGATTTTTTTCCGAATGTCGTTATACCACGGACTTGATAATATGGTTGAAGGTAAAAGATATGCCAACACCCCATCATTTTTCAATAACTCAAAGGATTTGTCCATAAACAAATGAATCAGATTGATTCGACCCCTTTTTTCAAAATTAAATCGTTCCCGTAATTTACCCTTTTCCTCTTCATTATAAAAAGAATAAACCAATTCAATATATGGAGGATTTCCAACAATAAAATCATATTGTTTATCAAAATCTGTTAAGAGAAAATCCCCCAAGAAACAATTGGCCCCATCAATAGGTGAAAACACCTCAGGGTCAATCTCAAAGCAATCAATATTCAAATCGGTTTTTTTTAATTCGGAAATAAAGTTACCCGAACCAAAACTTGGTTCCAAAACCCATCCCGATAAATCAAACCTTTTTCTTAATTCCTCAATGGTGAACTCACATTCATTCAATTCAGTGTTGAACTGTCCATACTTTGCTCTTTTTGACTTTTCCATAACTAAGACAAATATAACTGATTTATCGTGGAAAATAAAATAATTACATATAAAAAAGGGGTTAGATATTAAATCGCCCGAAATCTTCTTCTACCTCGTGATATCAATCTCATTTTCTCCCAATCATTTCGGTCAAACACAACAATAACATTTCTTCTACGAACAATAACCTTTTTCGCTTTGGGGAACATTTCAAATTTTCTATTAACTGTTTCCTGAGAATCAAGCAAATGATTCAAATAACCCTTTTCCATAGTTTGAGAATTAACTCCCAAACCCAATAACATCATAACAATAAAAATAATCTTTTTCATAAAATATAATATAATAAAAAAACCCCACCGAATAAAGGTGGGGTTTCATTTATTGTAGAAGTTCATCAAAATCGTCCCTCATATTTTTTTGTCTTTCGATTTCCTCCAAGAAAAATTCATAAATATGGGCATCAACGTCACCCAAATCCATTCCTGCACAATCGGGAAATGCATCAGATTTTACAAGTTCCTCCAAATAATCAAAAAATCTATCAAAACAATCCTCAGTATCTTCAGGAGTCTGATTGTTGTTCCAAACATAAAGATCCCCTCCTTCGTGGTTTACATAATTTCCATTTTCATCCGTCTCAACATCAGATGGTTCAAACATGAACTCAATGTAAGACCTAAGACATTCAACTTCATGGCTCATGAAATCAGAATCTCCTGTTTTGTCCAAATCAGCATCAGGATTATCCAATATATATTTTTCAGTTTTAGTTAAAGAATCGATTCCCTGTGAACTAATTTTATCCAAGATAGCGTCAATTATATCTTGATTCTTCAATCTTTTTGCCTCTTTGATAACATTTTTTACCAAACCAAACAATTCTGACTCCGTTAATCTTAAAACTTTTTTCATAACAATAAATATACAAAAATTTCAATAATCACTCATAACAAGAGACCCATCAGGAGAGTAAACCTCAATATAAAATTGGTTATTACCTTGGGGTATTCCCAAATAATATAAAAATTCTCCACTGATATAATGAAAAAGAAGATAAAAAGGATCGAATTTTTTATCATACATATTTTCTGTAGTAATCGAATCATCATTTAGATACACAGCAACTTTGTATTTATAAACCAGTGTTCCACGTATAGTTCCCTCACCAATATAACTAATGTCCACACTATCCACCATGGGATAGATATACTTTAACAAAGAAGAATTTGTAATCCTATTTAATGCCGTTAATTCTTGATTACTTAACATATCAATAAATATAAAAAAAATTAATTTGATTGATATGGATCATGACCAATACCTTCAATCTCAAAATCAGGAAATCTATCTCTTAAATAATTCAACAACAACTCATCCGTTGCGTCACCAAACATAGAATGAAGTGTGTTTTCACCTGAAAAAAACCCATAAAAAAATTCAGAATCGATAAGATACCCAAATATATCTCCGTCCTTTGTTGTAAACTCATCAAAGTCGTAATTATATACCAAATCAAATTGGAAGTCCATAAAGGACTCAAAGACCCTATTTAATCGATTCTCAGTTATAGAATATTTCATAACAATAAATATACAAATAAAAAAACTCCAACCGAATAAGAGAGAGGTTTTTTTTGATTATAAACTATTTATCAATAAACACTTTTTTTATTCAAAAATATGGCGACATCAAGACCCTTTGCGTACAACCCAACTTTCATCACGTCAGGTGTTTCCGAACAATACGGAGCACTTTCTGTAGGTTTTCAAGATCAACCATATGGGGAGAGTCCAAGTGGTCTTAAATGGTGGGAAGGACCTGATGAAGATTTAGGGTATTGTATTGGAACAAGCTTACCATCAGGAGGTCGTTTAGGCCCCGATGGAATATATGGAGACGTAACATTTTGGAGAACCCAAACTCTTTCTGATTTACAATTTATCATCTTAGCAAATAGAATTACTGGACAAAATTTTAATTCTTCATTAGAAGCCGTAACTTGGTTAAATGCTAATGGGTATTGGACAAGTTATGCTGGTGTGCCTGCCATTGGTGCTTGGACCTCAAGTAATTCTATGATTACCGCTAGACAAGGTTTATCAGGAGCAGGAGAACAAAATGCCGCACTCGCTTTTGGTGGTAGATTTAATTACTGTACTGAAGAATACAATGGTTCAACATGGTCCGTAGGTGGAACTTTATCAAACGGAAGATATGTTATGGGGGGAGCTGGAACACAAAATGCGGGGCTTGCTTTTGGTGGTAGTGTTAGTGAGTTGTTCTATGCAAATTGTACAGAAGAATACGATGGTTCATCATGGTCCGCAGGAGGAGCTTTAATAAATGCTAGCTGTTGTTTAGCGGGCGCAGGAATTCAAGATGCTGCACTTGCTTTTGGTGGATCAGGATTATACAGCACTTTAGCGTCTACAGAAGAATATAATGGGTCTTCATGGTCCGCAGGTGGGAATTTAATAACCGCAAGTCAAAGCTTAGGCGGAGTAGGAACTCAAAACGCTGGACTTGCCTTTGGTGGTCAAGGAGATTCAGGAATATTATCATGTACTGAAGAATATAACGGTACCGCATGGTCCGCAGGGGGTGCTTTAATTGCCGCGAGACTTTATGTCGCAGGGGCAGGAACTCAAAACGCCGGACTTGCTTTTGGTGGACTAGATACTAGTATTGCGGTAGTATCATGTACCGAAGAATATAATGGATCATCATGGACTGCAGGTGGAGCTTTAATAGTTGCGAGATTTAATTTAGGAGGTGCAGGAACACAAACTGCCGGACTTGCTTTTGGTGGATATAATGCTGGATCTAATCCGGTATCATGTACCGAAGAATACAATAATTCACCAAGTGTAACTCCAACTCCTACGGGAACACCATCAGTAACTCAAACTCCAACTCAGACATCAACTCCAACACCAACCGCAGCTCCCGTTATCGGGGCTTGGTCCGTAGGTGGATCTTTAATAACCTCTAGAAGCGCTTTAGCGGGCGCAGGAACACAAAACGCTGGACTTGCTTTTGGAGGAAGTGGTTCTTATGGATCATGTACCGAAGAATATGATGGGTCATCATGGTCCGCAGGTGGATCTTTAATAGCCGCAAGAGGTCAATTAGCTGGCGCTGGAACACAAAATGCGGGACTTGCTTTTGGTGGGTATGCGGCACCTTCTACATTATCATGTACTGAACTATATAATGGTTCATCATGGTCCTCAGGTGGATCTTTAATAACCTCCAGAACTGGTTTAGCAGGAGCAGGAGAACAAAATTCAGGACTTGCTTTTGGTGGTTTCCTAACATTATCATGTACCGAAGAATACAATGGTTCATCATGGTCCGCGGGTGGTACTTTAATAACCGGAAGAAGTTATTTAGCAGGATCGGGAACACAAAATGCCGGACTTGCTTTTGGTGGACAAACACCTACTTCAGTATCATGTACAGAAGAATATAATGGTACATCATGGTCCTCGGGTGGATCTTTAATAATTGGAAGAAATCGTTTAGCAGGTACAGGAACACAAAATGCCGGACTTGCTTTTGGAGGATTAGTATCTCCTTCTTCAGTATCATGTACTGAAGAATATGATGGTTCATCATGGTCCACAGGTGGAGCTTTAATAACCGCAAGGCGTCTTTTAGCAGGAGCAGGAACACAAAATGCCGGTTTAGCTTTTGGTGGTTTCCCAATCGGATCTGCGACTGAAGAATATAATGACTCACCAGATATAACTCCAACCTCTACAACCACATCGACCCCAACTCCAACCTCTACAATCGCACTTACCCCAACCAATACCGCAACTCCAAGTCCAACTCCGTTTCCAACAATCTTTACTCACGGATCGGTGAGAGCAACTTGTTCAGATTTTTGTACCACAAACTATAATATAACGACCTTGACTAGTGCGAGCGATACATACGCAGGATTAGTCATAGGAGATTTTATTTATGGAATAAGTGGAGCAGGGTTTATAGCATATTCTAACGTATCAACAGATACAACAACAGGTCCATTCAGAATTGCCCAAATTGATTCTAATGGTGAAGTCATTGGTATATTCATCTGTAATGGCGTAACTTGCGAACCACTTTAATACTTACCTACCGAATAATACGGACTCGAATATCCTCAACGATTTCTTCCTTATTGTTCAGAACCCCTTCCAAAACGGATAGACGTTCACCAAGAGTGGGAGATGCTGAGTCCACCTTATAATTCAATACATTTTCCACCATTGGATCGAATTGACCCGTTAAAGGTCGATTTGAATCCACTTTTATAAAAGTGGGGGCAGTGTCCCCACAATTCAAAACCTCTTCAACCCTGCATCCATGTATAAATCCCCAGTCACTAGTTGTAATAACCTTTGAATTCAAAACTTCTTTAACCCATTCTGCCAAAATCGGTTGAAACTCATTGACTTCAAGAGAAAATAAAATAAAAAAATCCTCAAAGAAACTATCCCTCCACCATAAAAATTCCATCTTGGGTTCATATTCGAAATACCAATACTTTTTATCCCTATCGATAAACCATATTGAATCTACATATGGAATTATCTCCACATGAGACAAATCATCATATAACTTACGGAATATTATCTTTTTAAGCCTATCAGGTACCATATGATAATGATAATAAAAATAAAATTAAAAAAAAATCCCCACCTATAAAAGATGGGGTTGGATAATCAAATTCTTTTATTGGTCAACATTTGGATAATTACCTAAAAACGTGATTGGTTGTGGATTTTTAATTGATGCCAGTATGGATTCTTCAATTTTGTTCGCAGGAAATCTAAAATGTATTCTAATTAGTTTGATTCCATTTTCCAAACAATATTTATTTTTTAGCTTATCGTTCCTTTGAGTTGCTTCAAACTTTTTTCCCTTGTATTTAGAACTTTCCCTGAAATGTTGGTCCCCGTCGTACTCTATAATGGTGTTCAATTCAGGGATATAAAAGTCAAACTCAAGAAGTCTACAATATTGACCTTTAATTGTGTTTGTACAATCATTAAAAGTTTTTTCCCTATTCTTACATTTTTTTGTTTTCAAACAATTTTCTTCAATCAATCCATTTTTTACCAAAATTTCGGCGACAAATCTTTCACCGAAGGATTCTGGCTCTATATCAAAATGACTAGTAATTTTATTATAAAATTCACGACCCTTTTTTATTGCTGCATTAAAATAAGGAAATGCCAATTTTTTGAATTCTGCAGTAGTTTTGTATTTTTTTGCTTCATTCTCAATGTCCTCCTCGGGATATTTTGTATATCTTTCCGCATAACAATACCTACAACCCTGACCTTCAAGATGTTTAGATGGAGTCATTTCAAAGTATTCAACCCCTTTTTCTTTCAATCTTTTTTCTCGATGTTTTGGACAAATAATTTTAACATTCGTCGTTACATTTTTATAATCAACAAGTGAATAATCGTATTTTGGATTTCCATTTTCATCTTGGTGAATTTTTTTGGCATTGTCCAAAAATTCTTCTTCAGTTTTCTTTGGGAAACGTTCAATTAATAATCTGTATTGATCTTCTCGTATTATGATTTTCATTATCAATAAATATACAAACACATATAAAATAAAAAACCCCACCTAATAAAGGGTGGGGTGAATAATTAAAATCCCGTAATTCTTTTTTGGTCTTGGATATGTACAATATGTAAAAATAAATCTTCAAGGGATTCTTCTCCTGATTCAATTCTTTCAATAACATCTTCCTTTGTATAAAGAGTGTTTTTAACAATATAGTTAATCATTTCTTCATCTGTAATTCCTTCAGGTTTTACAGGTTCAGGAATACACTCGTAGTCTCTATCCGATGAGCTAATGTTTTCAATAGATAATCCAGACTCCCCAACAATTTGTTCAAACTTCGGAACCATCGTCTCATCATACCATTCAAGAATTACATGCAAAACATATGTCTTTCTTATACTCAAAAATTCTGAAAGAGTATTAACAAGGTTTCTGGATACCAGCAAGTTACCTCGGTCAAATTTACCATCATTAAAAAAATAAATTGCGGTAATTGTTTCCTTATCACCTACACACCAATCCTCACGAAGATTTCCGTAATTACGAGACTTTGGAGTAATCTTACGTTTACCTCCATCAATATATTTATTCAGATATTTGATAATAACATTAGTAATGGACTCACTACTCTTAACAAGTTTCTTATACTGATTTTCAGTTATAATATATTTCATATCTTATAAATATCCCCAATCATTTATTACATTCACCCTTCTTTCCACATACCTCACAGACATTTCCCTGTGAGGAGCAAGTTCCCTTAAACTCACCACCCTTAAGAAATATCAATCTCACGGACATCAATATAAAAAATAAAGAAATAAATCCAATCGTTATTAGAAACACAATCATATCTTATGAGTTTAACTATCTACTGTCAACCTGCTGGTACCTATTTGATAGGAAAGCCAGTTTTTATTTACCTTCAAATTGTATCTACTTTCAACATACCTTCCGATGACATCAAGAATATAAGATCGTTCAATTGAAAACATAAGTTTAACGTCATTGATCAAATCCACAAAAGTGAATAATTGATCGGGAGAATTCCATCCTATTAACCCAAATTCTTCATCAGGAAACGCAAAGACAATATCACAATATTTTCCTTTCTTTTTTTTAACTCCATCCAACTTATTATCCAAATATTTGAATATCAAGTTTTCCATTCTGCTTTCCCTGATGATGTATTTCATATCTTATAAATATAAGTTATCCAATTTAGGATTTTATATAAACCCCATAATCGTTTCTATATTCCAACGGCTTAAACCCCTCATACTTTTGAAGAAAATCCTCATGAGTTAATTTGGGTTGAAGATGGGTTTCATAGATATTACCTCCCCACTCACCTTGTGGAGCATTAAACGGAATGGCAACAACCAACTCATCGCATTTTGAATATAACTTTTTAATTATTTCAATTCCTTCACCCTCCTCAATATGTTCCAATACATCCCCCATCAAAATAATATTATAATAATCAAATTCAAAGGTTAAGATATTCGCATTCCAAACATTATTGTATTTTGATTTCAATCCATACTGACCAATATATGGTTCAAATATTTCTATTGCATCCATGTTAGGAAAAATCCCCTTAAGCAATTTGGAATAATAACCCGCACCAGCTCCAACATCCAATATCGTAGACGAGGGGTCAAATTTATCCACCAAGTAATCAATGGTTTCTTGCTTAAAGACAGGAGTAGAGTATGGCATAATATATGTTTAATATAAATAGTCAAAAAAGGGGTTGGGGATTTCAACGACCGAAGGGAGAACGGACCGCCGTATACGAATATCCCCATCACCTGTTAATTAACAAACATTTTCCCCAACTCCTCACCAAGTCCATCAACCACAATTGGATCAGAGAACTTAACCTCATGGGAGATGTACTCATATAGAGAATACTCATTGCTCTGAGCCTCCACCATCTTGATGAGAGCATTCTTCAAATCCTCCTTA
>Ga0209087_1000745_pt1 | contig 20120 bp, 21 predicted proteins | sample S_130805_EF_Meta_FD_187321 | JGI IMG/M metagenome (GOLD analysis project Ga0209087, IMG submission 187321) | Freshwater microbial communities from Lake Simoncouche, Canada to study carbon cycling - S_130805_EF_MetaG (SPAdes) (version 2) | ecosystem: Environmental > Aquatic > Freshwater > Lake ... | reverse complement strand
TGCAAAGTTTTGGTTGGCTGTATCTGCTTCGTTGGCTGGCATATTGTTTGTTTTGTTTTTTAAATTGAGACTCTTATCGCTTCAAGTTCACGATTTCCTCCATCACGGAATCGGAGACGGTAATCACGCGCGACCCGGCTTGGAAAGCACGCTGGGCAACGATGAGGTCGGAGAATTGTTGGGTCAAGTCAACATTGGAGAGTTCCAGTGTGCCTTGGATGATGTCACCGAAGAGCGTTGCGTTCGCAGCGGTGGCTTCAGTTGCTCCTGCGGCACCAACTCCGCCAGCTTCACCTCCAGGGTTTGTGAGGAGGTTGCCCGAAATTCGCTCTAAGGCATTGGGGTTTGCAAAGGAGGTCAGGAAGATTTGGCCGATCGTTGTGGCGGCTGTGCCATTTGCATAATAAGCCGCAATTTCTCCATTTTTATCGATTTTATACGACTGAAGTGGGTTGGCCCCTTGTGCCGGAGGGATTACAACTGGGCCACCGCCCATCATCACATTCATTCCATCGTTGGTCAGGAGGTTGCCTGTGTCATCAAGTCGAAAATCACCAGCTCGTGTGTAGTAGAAATTTTGATTCTCAGGATCTTGAACCTTGAAAAATCCCTTGCCCGAAATTCCTAAATCCGCCGGTCCACCGGTTGTGCTGAGAACTCCCTGCGTAAAGCGTTGGCTAACACTTGCAACACTAGTTCCTTGACCGATTTGCATCGTGTTTGCTCCAGGAATATCGCCATTTGCAGGGGCAGAACGGTTCAGAGTTTCGCTGAAACTATCTTGATTGGTCACACGGGAACCTTTGAAGCCCGTTGTGTTTACATTGGCGATGTTGTCGCCGATGACTTCGAGGCTTTTACTAAAGGTTTTGACGGCAGATACGCCGCTATTAAATGAGTTTAAGAGAGCCATAATATTATTTAGTTTATTAGTTTACGGCAATAAGATCACAGTTGTGTCGCGACTGGCGTCGGGGTGTTGGAAGCTGGAGATTCCGGAACTGCTGGTGGTGGCGGAGTCGAAATACCTGTTATCAGTTTGGTCTCGTAAGTCTTTCCATTGATAACGATAGCCGGCTTGCCATCTTTGAGCTTGATTGCTTCGACGATTCCTGTGGTGTCACCAGTTGCATCGGTAATTGTGACTTGTCGGCCAAGATAGGAAGGAGCCGATGCGAGCTTTTGATCAGTTGTGAATGATTCAAAGGATTTGGAAAGAGTCCGCATCTGCTCCAGAGAAGTGAAATTCGCCATTTGCGAAATGAACTCCGTATCCTTCATAGGATTCATGGGGTCTTGGGAAGTGAGCTGCGTGGTGAGCAGCTTCATAAAATCATCCGCGCCGAGCATTTGCTTGCCTGCGGTCTTGTTCATGGCAAGTCCGGTGATCGGATCCTTGGTGGCTGGAGTTGGACTGGTTACGGATGAAATAGCCATAAAAATTATGCCCAGAGGTTTACCTGTCCCTGTCGGGTGGTATTTGAGGGGTTTTGTTGTTGGGGTTTGACAGTGAAAGGCTTGATGCCAGTTGTTTGGAAGTCCGCATCTTGTTGATATTGGCGTCTCCTGCCTTGATCAAATGCAGCATCATTTTGACGGGAGAGACCGTCTTGGAAATTCGACTCGCCAAATTGTAGGGTCGGGGAGCGGTGGGTTGCCGTGAATTCAGGCCAAGCTTTCTGAAGGGCCTCGCGGAGTTCGGGCGATTCGGTAATGAAGGTCGAGCGGATTTCTCCGGCGCGGATATTGAGTCGTATGCGAACCGATTCGTTTTCGCCCACAGGGAGGTCGAGTTGGATTTGGGATTGCCCAGACTGCTTGAATTTTTCCAATTCGATAGGAAGAGATTTGAGAAGGGACGTCGCCTTTGCCGTTGGACTGGCTGATTGTGAGCGCGCCTCGGAAGGAGTCGGCAGGGACGGGTTGCCGGATGTGAGTTGGGAGAAATTGGAATCCGCAGTGTCACCTGAGATGGATGTTACAGCCGAGCGATCCAATGCTGCAACGGAGGCGAGTCGACTCACCGAGGTGATGGATGACTCTCTTCCCATTCCGGGAATCTGGCCACCTTGCATTTCATCGACTGTTTTCAATGAGATCATCTCATCATCTATCCCAGCATTTTCCATGCCATCGGCAGTATTTTTGCCTTTATCAAGAATGTTCGAATAGGTGGAATCGGCTTCCTTTTTTTCCGAGGAAATTTCGGCTTCGATTTCCTGCTCGGCGTTGTCCTGATTTTCTTTTTGCTTTAGACTTTGGGTAGCTGGAGTGAGGGATTTGGAATGGGGTTGCTCGGTTTGCTGCGTTGGCTGGTTGGAGATTTCCGCATCGGCTTGAGGCTTGGTATCCAGCGGGTTTTGTTGCTGGGTTTGAGCCGTAATCATTGCAGCATCTTGGGCCTTTCTGCGTTTTTTTGCCGCTTCGGCTTCCTCCAACTCCTTTTCGCGTTGCTCACTTGGATCATCCTTTGGAATGAGGCTCTCGAAGGGAGCGAGTTGCGCGCCGTTTGCGGGATTCTGAAATTGAAAGAGTCCCTGTCCGTCCAAGCTGCGTTCCGGCGAAGTGCCGGGCTTGGTTTGTGAGGTTGGAAGCGGGGAGGTCATTGGGTTGCCTGGGTGGTCTCGTTTTTGAAGAGGCGGAGTTGGTCGCTGATGGTGGCGGCGCGGTTGGCGAGGGTGGTTTTGGAGTCGGCTGGAGCGGCGGGGTCTTTGGTTTTTGCCATTTCGCCGAGAATTTTGGCAACGATATCGGCTTTCATGGTGGCTAGAAGTTTGACGATGTTGGCGTCGGACATTTCGGAGAGAATAGCGACGGCTTCGGCGGGTTTCATAATCGCGTAGCTGCGGGCCAGATTGCGGATATTGGATTTCTCAGTGCTCAAGAGTTCGGTGGTCTGGGTGGTAAGGTTGTCGCGCATTTTCTCAATCTCGCCGCGCAGGCGGAGGAGTTCCTCGCGCAGGCGGAGGAGTTCCTGTTTCTCGGCGGCGATGCGCATTTCTACGGCTCCGAGGTCTTTGGTTTTCACCTCATAGCCGGTGCGTTCTTTCTGCAGTTCCTGAATAAGGTTGTCGATTTCGGCGGTGTAAAAATCCCAGTCTCTGGATTGGGATTTGATTTTTGTCCGCGTGGCTGGAGGCTCCGGAGGCAGGGTGGTCACGGATGGCCACTTGAGCAGGAGGACGCCTGCGGCGGTGGCTGTGCCTAGGATCACGGCGAGGAGGATGAGGCCCCAGCTGGAGGAGGGCTTCTGGTCGGCTTCGGAGAACGGATTGAGTGTGGGTGTGTTGGCGTTCATTTATGGGATGGCGGTTTGGAGAAAGCGGGTTGCGGTGACGAAATCTTCGAGTTGTTTTTCCTCGGCGCGGGCGGCTTCGAGTTGGATGTTGGCGAGCCATTTTTCGCGGAGTTTGAGCACGAGTTGGTGGTCGCGGTCGGCGGCGATGAGGAGTTCGCGTTTGGCGTCGACTTTTTGTTCCTCTTGCGCGAGACGGTTTTGAAGTGTCCGGAGGAGGTCGCGTTGTGCGTTGAGGGCGTTCCAGCCTTGTTCGCGCACCCAGGCGGGGAAACGCTCGCCGCTGATCATGCGGGTGAGTTCTTCCAAGCGGGCGATGGCCTCGGTGACACGGGCTGCGGCTAGATCGCGGTCGCGCACGGCGGCGGCAAAGATTTCCGAGGCCTTGTCTTTGGCCTTCTCGCGGAGGTCGAGCACGGTCTGGAGACTGTATTTTTTCCGGGTCATGCGACGATTTTTGCGAGTTCGGTGAAGCTTTTATCCCTCGTCCATTTGTCTTCGATGGGTTGGCGAAGGAGGTTGCGCAGGAGCGGGGTTTTCTCGATGGCGAGGTCCACATGGGCGTTGCTGCCCTTCGTGTAGGCGCCGATGGTGATGACATCCTCGTTTTTGCGGTAGGCAGCGAGGAGGTCGCGCGCTGTGCCGATGGATTGCAGTTCCTCCTTCGAGCAGATTTCGAGGGTCACACGGCTGACGCTTTCTAACACATCCACTGCGGGGAAGTGGTTTGCAGTGGCCAAGGCCCGGCTGAGAACCACATGGCCATCCAAAATACCTCGAACGGCGTCGGCGATCGGTTCGTTCATGTCGTCGCCATCGACCAGAACGGTGTAGAGGGCTGTGATCGAACCCTGTTCGGCATTGCCCGTGCGCTCAAGCAGGCGGGGCAGGACCGAGAAAACAGAAGGCGTGTAGCCACGGCTGGTGGGGGGTTCTCCCACGGCCAGACCGATTTCGCGCTGGGCCATGGCGTAGCGGGTCACGGAGTCCATCATGAAGAGGACTTTTTTGCCTTCGTCGCGGAAATGCTCAGCGATGGCTGTGGCGATGTGTGCGGCGCGGCGGCGGATGAGGGCCGGTTGGTCGGAGGTCGAGACGACGATGATCGAGCGCGCCATGCCTTCCGGGCCGAGATCTTTTTCTATGAACTCGCGGAGTTCGCGTCCACGCTCGCCGATGAGGGCGATGACATTGATGTCCGACTCGGCTCCACGGGCGATCATGCCGAGGAGGGTGGATTTGCCGACTCCCGAGCCGGCAAAAATACCGAGGCGCTGACCACGGCCCACAGGGGTGAAAAGGTCGAGGGATTTCACGCCGGTTTGGAAGGGCTTGAGAATCCGCTGGCGGGTGAGGGGATTGGGCGGTTGGCAATGCAGCGGGCGTAGGGTGCCGCCAGGAAGTGGGCCTTTGCCATCGATGGGACGGCCTATGCCGTCAACGATTCGGCCAATGAGGGCATCGCTGACATTGATGCCCGCCGCACGACCTGTGGCGGCGACTTCGCATCCAGCGTGAATCTCCTGCATTTCGCCTAATGGCATGAGAAGAACGCGGTGGTCGCGGAAGCCGACCACTTCGGCCTGAAGGCCGTTGAGGCGGGGAGAGCGAATTTCGCAGATGTCGCCAAGGGAAACATTCGGCCCGACGGATTCGATAACAAGTCCCGTGACCTGCACGACTTCGCCCATCCTCACCAGCGGGGTGGTGGATTCGATGCGACCGCGCAGGTTTTGCATGAGCGCGGGCAGAATGGGCGAGCGTTGGTTCATTTCAGTGACTTGGCCACATTTTGAAGTTTCGTAAGAACGCGGGCATCAATCATACCAAACCGGCTCTTTGCCACGCAATCGCCTGGAGTGAGTTCGGGGTCCGCTGTCAATTTGATGCCGGGGTATTTCTGCTCCAGTTCGGCATCTACCCCTTTGACCAAGGCGAGGTCTTGGGGATGGAGGCGGACTTCGACATCAGTCGAGCCGGGGGCTACTTCGGCGAGGGTTTCAGAGATGGTGCTGCGAACGGTTTCAGCATCCGGCTTGAAGCCTGCGAGCACGCGGTGGGTGATCTCGAGGATGAGATCCGGCAAAATCTGGGAAACTTCGTGTGCGAGGGTTTCTGACTGTGCGGCAAGGTTCTTGAAAACGGCATCCTGTAGCTGGGCGACTTCGGCGCGCTGCTCGGCGATCTGGGTTGTGAGCGCCTCGGTGGCCTCATGGAAGCCCCGGTTGTAGGCCTCCTGGCAGGCGGCTTCATGCTCTTCGAGGCTCACGCGCGTGTCCACCGGCTCCTCAGCAGCGGCAAGAATTTCCTGCACGATGGTGACGGCCACCGGCACGGCGGTGAAGTCGATTGCTCTAGCCTGCAGATTCACTGGAGTCCTCCTGGGAGATATCAATCTCTCCAGCCTCGGAGAGTTGCATGATCTGAGCGATGATGCGGTCCTGGGCCGCCTCAACATCCTTATTGCGGACGGGGCCCTGGATTTCGATTTCTTCCTTGAGTGACTCTGAAGCACGTTTCGACATGGCTCCGAAGAAAACGCGTTTGACGGCCTCGGATGCGTTTTTCATAGCAATAGCGAGTTCCTGCGTTTCCACATCGCGCAACAGGCGTTGCACATCGCGTTGCGTGAGATTGGAAATATCTTCGAAGTTGAAAAGTCGTTTGCGAATCGCTTCGCCCAGTTCGGCGTTGCGCTCCTCGATGCGGCCGAGCAGGTTTTTGCTGAGTTCCTTGTCGAGGGACTTGAGAAGTTGTGCTGCTGCCTGCGCCCCGCCGCGTTTGTGCATACTGTATTGCTGCGGACCGGTGGAGAGGTGCTTGCCAAGGCTGCGGAGAACCTTATTGATCAGTTCGCTGGAAATGGAATCCATCGTTCCCAAGCGCTCTACGATTTCTTCACGGGCTTCGGGAGAGAAGAGCGGGATGATCTGTGAAACCTGACGACCATCGAGGTAGGAAAGAATGAACGCCACCGTCTGGGGTTGCTCATTTTTGATGATGTTGAAAATCTGCCGCGTATCCATCTGGCTGAGTTCGCGGACGGCATCGATCGAGTTGCTGGCTGGAAGGGCCCGCAGAAGGATGCTGGAAGCGGCTTGAGGACCTCGGGCTGCCTCGAGGGCGCGCTGGGCAAACGCCATGCCTCCTAGGGCTGTGGAGAGGCCGTCGCCGATTAGGCCGCAAAATTCGTCGAGGACTTTCTCTTGGAGCTTGAAATCCACGACATCCATCGTGGCCATTTCGCGTGCCACGGCTTCGATCTCCGGGTCGCGGAGTTGCTTCATCAGCTCAGGAGCCAGATCGGGGCCGACAATGATGAAAAACGCAGCGAGTTTCTGCGTTTTGGACATTGCTTCGAATTCAGCAGTAGGCATGGCTTAGGAGTTGTTTTTGTCGATGAGCCACTCGCGGAGTGTGGCTCCCACATTTTCCGGTTTTTGGCGGATGAGTGAGTTGAGAAGTTCCGGCGAGACCTTGAGGTTTTTGGCGGCCGGTAGGAATGATGCGGGGTCCTCAGCGCCGCCGATGTCCGGCAGTGCGCCCGCTGGTTGCGGTGTGTTGGGTTCTTCGTTCACAAGTTCAAAGGAAATCTCCTCGGGTTTCGCGCGGCGCAGCATGAAGAAGAAAATGGCAAAAACGATACCTGCGATGGCCAGAGCGGCGATCGGGCGGATCATTTCGACATAGCCGCCCACTTGGTCTGTGAGAGGCGAACCGGCGGTCACGGTGGATGGGAAGGCGACCTCCTTGATGGAAACAAAAGAGGCAGGATTTTCGTTCTTGGGAACTTCAATGCCCAAGGCATTGATCACCATGCTGCGCAGCTCGTTGATTTGCTCGGGTGTCCTTGGCGTGAGTTCACCGGTCTCAGAGGATTTCTCTGCCAGAAAGACAGCGGCACTGATGCGGGTGATTTCGCCTGGGTTCTTGACCGTGTTCGTGAGTGTTTTATTGATCTCGTAGCTCTGGGTTTTGGACGAGCGGGCGGTATTGCTGGACTTCGTGGGGCCTGTTTTGTTCGCTTGAGCGGGCTGGGCGGCAGTATTTGCCGCGACTCCCGCGCCTTGGGATGGCTCCGCATTGGTTTCGTTCGTTGAGCTGGTGTCTTCCACCATGACCTCCTGTCGTGGAACCTGACCCTCTGGGTCGAAGCGCTCCTCGGTCATAGTTGCGGCCTCGTTGTTGATTGTTGCGGAAACGCGAACAACGGAATTTCCCGGTCCGAGAACCTTCGCGAGCATGGTCTCGACCTTGGAGGCAAGATATTCCTCGGTCTGCTGCTTGTATTTCACGACACTTGCTGCATTGCCGAGTTGGGGATCGGATTTCAAGTCTTCGGAAAGAACATTTCCGGCGTTGTCGATCACGGCGACATCATCGACTTTCAGCCCCTCTACCGAGCTGGCAACCAGCGAGCGGATGGAATTAACGGCCGCCTTATCGAGTTGGGTGCTTCCCGTATCCACAAACACCGATGCAGTGGGGCGGGAATCGGTGGTGCGCACGAGGAGACGGCTCTCGGGGAGCACAACCATCACGCGCGCAGACTTGACGCCCTGCATCTGGGCCACCGTGCGGCTCAGTTCACCTTGGAGGGCGCGGGTGTAGTTTGTGCGCTGAACAAAGTCGCTGATGCCGAAATTGCTGCGATCGAAGATTTCAAATCCAACGCCGTCCGCTGTAGGCAAGCCTTTCGCTGCCAGATTCATCCGGACGCGGTAGACATCCTTCGAATTCACGAAGATCGAGCTGCCTCCTCCGCCGATTTGGAACGGGATGCTTTGGGCTTCGAGCTCTTTAACAACTTCGGCGGCTTCTTTTTCGCCGAGTTTGCCGTAGAGGAGCTTCATATCAGGCCGTTGGGCCCAGTAGAGCATGGCTCCGATTCCCAGAGCCACCGCCACGCCTGCGGCGGAAACGATGACGCGATGGGTCATGCTCAGTTCGCTCCAAATTTTGGTAATCTGCTGGAGTAATTGTTTCATCCTATCGAGACAACGAGGAGTTTTTTAAGTGTCACGGGGCTCAGACTTGAGCGCGCATGAGTTCCTGGTAGCTTTCCACGAGCTTGTTGCGAAGCTCGACCATGAGAGTGAAAGCAACACTGGATTCTTGGCCAGCGATCATGGCTTGGTGAAGATTCGTAGCCTCACCGCTGAGAACTTTAGTCTTCTCAGTGGCAGATGTTTTCATTTTGTCGTCCACATCGGTCACAAATTTTTTCATCATGGAGCCAAAAGGATCGGGTCCGCCGACTTGTGTTCCTCCGGCGGATAAACCAGCTTCTTTCAGCGAGTTGGTGCGCTCGATGTCGGGCTGGAAATTCCGCATGGTGAGCGGGGCTGTCATAGTAGGAATGTTGGAGGGGATGGCGGAGATGTTCATATTTAAAGGTTTCTAAAAGGTTAGCGGCCGATGGAAAGGGCTTGGGTAGCCATCTGGCGCGCATTGCGCACGACGGCGAGGTTGGCTTCGTAGGAGCGGGTTGCTGTGACCATGTCCACCATTTCAAAAGGGATATTCACATTCGGCATAGCGACATTGCCGTCTTTGTCAGCATGGGGGTGCTCGGGGTTGTTGATGATTTCGCCGGGGTTTTCGTCGCGCTTGATTTCAGAGACCCGAACGCCCTGCATGTTAGGTCCGGCGGCGGCATCGAGGAATGATTCGAAAGCCACGATGCGGCGTTGGTAGGCTTTGCCATCGATGCCCTTGGTTGTGTTGGCGTTCGCGATGTTTTGCGAAACGATATCGACACGCATTTTTTCTGCGTCGAGAGCGCTGCCGGTGATACTGCTGGCGGAAATGACATTCATCATATGAAGTTAAGGCGAGGGTTGGTATTCAGGAAAATCAGGCTGGGCGGCCCATGATGGCGTGACGGAGTTGTTTCAACGAGCCGCTGGCAAAATCTGTGAGCACATTGAAATTCATCGTGTTTTTTGTGAGGCCAAGAAGCTCGCTATCAATCTGCACATTGTTGCCGTCGGCGCGGGTCGATGGGGTGAGCGTATCCACTTCTGTGCGGGGCGATGCCTCCGCAATTTCATTGGCATTGCGGGATTTGATGCTGGCGCGGAGTTGATCCTCAAAGGATTTGCTCAGATCAACACGCTTGTAGCCGGGAGTCGAAACATTGGCGAGGTTGCTTGCGATGGCTGCATGGCGAATTGCCGAAACATCCATCATTTTTTTTACAGCGGTGTAATTGTCGCTGCTAAAGAGAGAGGCCACCATTTCCATGACTGAATGATTAGCAGAACCTGTGCCAGCTTCCGGAGGCCCCTGGAAATGGTAGCTGGGCTCGCTGGGCGCGAAGGCAGTCGACAGCATAACATCTTTTCGCAGCTTGAAAGGCGGCTCCGCAAAACTCAAGCGTCAGGCGTGGCAGAAGATGCCATCGCCGATTTTTGAAAACGGCAAAACTTGCCGAGTCGGTTTTTTTGCGGGATGGTGTCCGCGAGTGGCTTGGCTTCTTCCGTGGGGATGTTTGGGTCAAGCCGGAGGTCGACCCTCCAAGGATTCCCGCGCTGCCGCGCGGGTCTTGTAGCGGCGTCTCTGTGAGCGCCGGAGGAGCGCGCATCCGCGCATACGACCTTTGAAAAAGCGGGAAAAATCCGCCTCAAGCCTGCAGCGTCGCCTTCGAGCCTGGAACGATGTGCAGAGATCCTCCGGGTTCCTTTGATGAGGCTACTCCGCTGGGGTAGGCGATCTTTGCGCTCTCGATAATCGAAACGGCTTTTTGGGCGGTCTCTTTGAGGTTCCCATCCAATTTGAAAATCCGCTCGGTTCCATCGGCCTTCTTAAGGGCCACATTTCCATCAGGCAGGAATTTCAGGTCGAAAGATTCCGCCCCTCCTTCCAGCGCCTTGGCGACTTCGGGGGATTGCAAAATTTTCTGAGACATCTGCTGGAGGGTCATTTCAACATCCGAGCGGCTTCCGATCCCCTCGGCGCTGAGGCGCTGCATGTTTTTGTATTCAGGAGTGTTCGTGGCCTTGGCCAAGACCTGTGCAAATGCGGCTTTTTTCATTTCCGCCGCGCTCTGCGCCTTCTCGGAGGAGTTTCCGGCGATGCTGCCCAAAATATTGCTGCCCAGTTTGGCCGCAGTGATGGCGAGGAGAGGATTCATAAGGTTATTTAGTAGTTAGCAAATCCTATGCCATGGGCAAACTCACCGCGCCATCGCGGCAGGCGGGGCGATTTGGTTTGCGGCTTGCTGCGTGGCCTGGGAAGGGGTTTGTGGAGTGGCGGCGGGTTTCTCGGTTTTCAGAAACGCGGGTTGGAGGTCGCTGGCTGGGGTTTCCTTGTCAAGGAGTGGGTAGAGAGCTTTCTCGGTTTTTTCGAGCCAGTCGAGGTTGTCGAGACGCCATTGGGCCATGTCGCGCAGCGTGGCGAGGTTCATGCCGACCATCGCGTCACCTTCCGCAGCGGGCGCGCTGGCGGGGATTTTATCGATGATGTAGCGGTAGGCTTCGCGGGCACGGGCGTGGTGGCGGAGGCGTTCGAAGCAGAGGCCGATTTGGTAAACTGTGGGGCCACGCCAGTTGGGGGCGTCATTGAGTTCGGCGAGTTTTTGATAAACCGAGAGGGCGCCCAGTGTGTCACCGGTCTCGTAGAGTTCGTTGGCGATTTCGTTTCCGGTTTTGCGCTGCCAGTAGGCCCAGACGGCAGGTTTTTTCTTTCCGAATTCGCGGCCGGCTTGCAGAAGCTTGATGGTTTCCTTCATGGCCTCCTCTTTGCGGCCGAGGGCGCGCAGGGACTGAACGCGCAGATACTGGGCCTCGGGGGCGAGGGGACTGGTGGGGTAGGTGGCGAGGAAGCCTTCGGCTCCTGTGAGGGAGTTTGTGTATTGGCCGGACAGGTAGGAAATGTAGGCGGAGCGGAAGGCGACTTCGCTGGCCTCGGCTTGGGTCATCTTTACGAGCTTGAGGCGGGAGTAGAGTTCGGCGGCAGCCTTGTAGTCGCCGGCGGCAAAGTGCGTGTGGGCGATCTCCATTTTGGCGCGCAGGGACGAGTCGGTGTATTCCTCTCCGGTTTTAACCTGAAGTGCTGAGTAAAGGACGCTGTAGAATTTGTTCAGTGCGCTGGCATAAGCACCGTTCTCGCGGTAGATTCGGCCGAGCCGCAGAAGTGTCTCGGGAGCATCTGGATCGCTCGGAAAGAGTTTAACGAACTGCTCGTAAACCACGGCGGCTTTGGCAGGTTGTTTTTGTTTTTCCTCGAGATTCCGGCCCATGATCAAAAGCGCGTTGCGCTTTTGCTTCTCGGGAGCTGCGAGGTGGAGGACTTGGTTGAACAATTTTTCCGCTTGCGCGGGGTCGCCGTTTTCCAGGGCCAGCTGCATTTCCTGCTCAAGAGCCTCCACACCGGCTTCGCTGGCCATGAGGCTGGGTGTATAGGCCGGATTTTCCTCCAACTCGACTTCCAAGGCATCGAATTCAATCGGTTCGGCCATGCCCGTCGGGTTTCCCGTGGGAGTCAGGCTGTTTTGGAGGGGAGGCGCGGCGTGGCTTTCCATCATTACGGAGCCAGCTTGGGCCTGCGGTGCGGCTCCGGGGGTGATTGGCGGCGGCGCGGCTATTTCCGCGTGGGCGGCGGCGGTGAATAAAAGTAGGGAGAATCCGGTGAGGCGGCGCATGGTTATTCGACTTTGTAAGAGGTGCTGCTGACGGGTTGGTTGGCCGCATTGGCGGGCCGGAAAACGGTGTCAAAGAACGAGCCAAGAACGGTCTCGCCGGCGGGGCCGTCGCCAGCTCCCTGGAAGAAATCCTGCGTCTGCTCGTTGTTGATAAATTTCGGAGTGGTGCTGTCCACGACCTTGGATTCGCTTGCGGGGGAAGAGGTATCGGCTAGAGAAGATGTATCATCGTTTTCCGGGATGTTGACGATGGTTTTTGGCAGGAGAGGAGGTTTCCGGCGGGAGTTGGTATCTTGCGCGATACGCATTGGGGCTGGCTTCGGGAGCTTCTGCGGCAGGGCGGAGGCCTGGGCGGCTGGCTTCTTCTTCGGGGTCGAGGAGCAGGAACTCAAGCTGAGCGATGTCGCGACGCAGACCAAGGCCAGGGTCACAAGACAAAGTCCGCGTAGAAACACGGCGGAAAATGTGGATTTTCGGTCGTTTGATGGGATGGGGCGCATATGAAGTTCAATATGTTCAGCAACTCCCGTGCCATACGAAGAGCTGCCTGAGGTCGCCAAAAACCTAAAGAGAAAGCCAACTCCGGCAAGCCGAAAGTTCCAATTCACTTGCCCTTGCAGCCATCGAAGCCCTGCGGGTGTTAGAGTGTTTTTGCTGAAGGCATGAAAAATGCTGTGCATTCTGGCATGACATTCCGAATCCTTTGTCTCCTGGCTGCATTTTCTCTCGTGGCCTGCACGCAATCGACCTCGCGGTCGGTCAATGACAAACCCAATCGCTCCAGTCGCATCCAGCAGATTTCCCAGCCGACAATGTCCCTTCCGCCACAGGATCTCTCTGCCAATTCCGGAATCCGCTGGCCTGCGGGAATGCGCCGCCTCGCCGTTCTCCCCATCTACTCGACGCGCCCGATCGACCAGACCCAGCGTGACATGGATGGCATTTTCCGCGCCGAGTTGTCAAAGGTCGTTAAATACGAGATCGTTCAAGTCAGTCGCACCGACATGGCCTCCCTCATCAATCGCGAAGCGGTTTCCTCCTCCGAGATCATTCCGTCATCGGTCATGGCCATGTTGCGCCAGAAATATGGTGCCGATGCCGTTCTTTTCACGGACTTTACGCTCTTCCGGCCCTACCGTCCGATCGCGATCGGCGTGAGATCGAAGATTGTGGATGTGAAAACCATGGACATTCTTTGGATGGCTGACGGGATTTTGGATTCCGCCGAGCCAGATGTTTCAAATCTGGCCACAAGCTTTTCAGAATCAGGCCTCCAGATGCGCTACATCAGCGACAAGATTCCCAAAGGCAAACAGCGTGAACAGGGCAGCGGGAATCAGATTATTCTCCAAAGCCCGCGCCTCTATGCCGGCTTCGTTGCTCACGAGGCTTTCTCAAGTCTCGCACCACCCGCGCCACAGCAGCAATGAGCGCCCTTCTTGACCAACCCGCTTTCAGCAGCGATCCGGCGGAGTCCATTGAAAAAAAAATCCAACGCCGAGCCTCGCACGAGATCAATGCCTCGCTGGCTCCCGGACTCATCCACGAGGTCAACAACATCCTGACCGGCATCTATTTCAATCTTGAAGGCTGCCGCGAAATCCTCGACGCCTCGCATCCCCTTGCGGAAAGTGTCCAAGAAATCCAAGTCGGGGTCGAACGCATCAAGGAAGTCCTCGGCCGCATCACACAAGTTTATCTGAACGCCGCCGAGCGCGAGCAGACATACCACGAGGCCCAAGCCCTCGTCGCAGGCCAAATCGACCTCTTGCGCATCATTTTTCCCAAAACGGCCAGCATCACCCTGAAATCCCCCGAGGCGAGCCTTCATCTTTTCATTTCGGAATATTCCTTCCGTGTCGCCCTACTTACCCTGGCTTTCTGCCTCAGGGGCCTCTATCCCGAGGGGAAAATCGACATTCCCATGGCGGTTCTGAGCCCGGAGGATTTGGCGAAAGTGGATTTTGTAAAAGCCGCGACTGCGGGCGACTCCGTTGGCGTTTGCTTCCGCTTGCCTTGTGTCGCCCTTTCCACTGTCGAAATTGACGACTTCCACGCCCGCGAGAACGATTCGGATCTTTCCATGGCTGCCGCCGAGGTTCTCGTTGGCGAAGCCGGCGGGCGTCTGCTATTCTGCAGGGGGTCGGAACCGCATACTTCTGAAGTCATGATGGTTTTCCCGCTGCACAATCTCAACACCTGACAACTCTCCCGTTCCATGAACAAATCCTCCTACTCCATCCTCTCCATCGATGACGACCCGATCATTCTCAAGGTTCTTGAGGATCTGGTGACACGGGCGGGCTATCAATCCATGACCACCACCAGCGGTGAGGAGGCGCTGCACTTGGCGGTGGACCGCAAATTTGCCGTCGTCATCGCCGACCACAACATGCCGGATATGATGGGATCCGAGCTTCTGAGCCGTATTGCGCGTATCCAGCCCTCGGCGTCGCGCATTCTCATCACTGGCATCAAATCATTGGATGTCGTGACTTCGGCGGTGAACAGCGGGGAAATTTTCCGCTTCGTCACCAAGCCGTGGATTTCCGCCGAGATGATCGCCACTTTGCACAATGCCGTGCAGCGTTACGATCTCATCGAGTCCAACCGGGTTCTCGAAAAAACAACGCAAGAACTCAACGACCGCCTCTCCGCAGCAAACCTCCAACTCGAGCGCCAGCTCAAGGAACTTGAGGCGGGTAAAAAGGAAATCGACCTCTCGCACGAGGCCCTCAAAACCAATTTCAGCCGCTCGCTGGAGCTCTGCCAGCGCATTCTCACGACATTCAATCCCCTCCTCGGCGAGCAGGCTAAGGCCGCCACGGGCATCTGCCAGCTCATGGCGCAGACCCACTACTTCAACGAGGAGCAAAAACATGTGCTCGATGTGAGCGCCAGACTCTACGACATCGGCCTCACCGCCGTGCCGCACGGATTCATGTCTGCCGTCCAAAACAACTCGGAGGACATGTCGCCAGAGTTGAAGACCGTTTTTCAAAACCACACGATCCATGGCCAGACGCTGGCATCCTTTGTGGATTTGCTGAAGCCGGTGGGCGAGACCATTCGCGCCCATCACGAGCGCTTCGACGGCACCGGCTTTCCCGATGGCCTCGCCGGCGAGATGATTCCCTGGACCGCCCGCTGCCTTGCCGTGGTTGTGTATTTCGTCACATGTGGACTTCCCCAGGAGCAGGCGGTGGACCGCATTCTCGAGCAATCCGGAACGGCGTTCGATCCAGATGCAGCCAGGCTTTTCCTTAAGTGCGCGCAGGCCACACCGCTGCCGCGTCTCGTGCGGGAGGTGATGGTCGACGAGCTGGATGTCGGCATGCAGCTCGCGTCCGGCATCTATAGTCCCACAGGCGTTCTTCTCGTCGCCGAGGGCTATCATCTCGACGAAAACACCATTTTAAAAATCCGGAACTACAATAGCTCCTCGACGCTCCTGCGCCAGTTGCTCGTTTACTGCTGAGAACCACGGCCCTCGAGCAGGCTGCCGACCTTCGAGATCAGGTCGCCCACGGAAAACGGCTTTCTCAAAAACGCGAAGTCGGATTCGTTTTCCTTGGCGATTTCCTGCTGGTCCGGGTAGCCCGAGGTCAGCAGAAAAACAGTGCCCGGCCGCTTCTTTTCGATCTTCCGGGCCAATTGAAGCCCGCCCATGCGAGGCATGACCATGTCGGTGAAAACCAAATCCGGCGCGAATTTTTCGCTGTCCTCAAAATAGGATAGAGCCATGGCGCCATCTTCCGCTTCGATAACCCGGTGCCCGAGGCGCTGCAGAACGGTGCGGGCGAAATGGCGGATCGCCGAGTCGTCCTCGACAAGCAGAATGGTCGCCGGGGAGGCGGCGCGCTCCGTTGTCTGGGCGCCGACGCGTGGTTGGGTTTCCCGCACGCCGGGGAGAAAAATGTCCAGGCGGCTCTGCGCGCTTGCCGGGAGTGACGGAATCTCGAGCAGGCCTTCGTTCTCCTCGAGCACGGATGCCGCAGTGGCGATGTTGCGGTTTTTTTCGAGGGTCTTGGAAACGCTGCGGCCTGATCGCGGCGTGAAAGTCAGCGACACGCGGGCATAGCTGCCCGGAGGAAGGGACTTTTGACCAACCATGCGGGCCTCTTGGATGTTCTCCTTGGTGACTTGAATTTTCAGCTGGCCGCCTTGACTCATCGCCTCGCGGGCCGCCACGGCGAGGTTGATGAAAACCTGCTCGACCTGGCTGCGGTCGGCCTGCACGGCAGGGAGGCCTTTTTCGAGTTCGATGAGCAGTTCGATTTGCTCACCAAGAAGACGGTTCAACATCTTCACAACATCGTTCAAAAGCTCGCCGACATTGATGGAACCACGCCGGATGGCTGGCGGTTTGCTGAAGGCCAAGAGCTGGTTGGTGAGCGAGGAGGCTCTCAGGGCAGCTTTTTCGATTTCCCCGACAAACCCCGTGAGCTCGCTCTCTTCCGGCATTTCGTCCATGAGAATTTGCGAGTAGCCGATCACCACGGAGAGCATGTTGTTGAAATCATGCGCCACGCCGCCGGTGAGCTTGCTGAAGGCCTCGGCGCGCTGCGAGCGGCTCAGGCGGGCTTCCATCTCTCGCAATTCCGTCACATCCGAAATCACCGAGCAAAGCGCTGTGCTGCCCGCCTCCGATGCGGCGATGAAGTAGCCTTGTTCGAGCAGAACGGTGTAATGCCCGCTTTTCTTGCGTGCCCGGTATTCCACTTGAAATGGACCGCCCTCCGTAAGAACGCGCTCGATCTCCCGGCGGTAGGCCATGCGGTCGTCGGGATGGATGAGTAACATCCAAATTTCAAATTGGCCCGCAATCTCGTGCGGGAAAATGCCCAAAATCCTCTCCATTGCTCCCGAGTAAACGCTCTCGTCCGCCGCAGTGTCCCACTCGCGCAGGATCTGCGTCGCCGATTGCATCGCTCCCTCCATGCGTAACTTCCACTGCCGGAGTTGGCGCAATTCCAAGGTCAATGCTTCTTCCTTTGATGCGGGTAAAAAGGAGTCTTCGGGAATCTCTTGTTGTTGTTTATGCATCGGACGATTCGGCGCAGTATGCTAATTCACAAGGTAATTTCGCAAAAGGACTATTTTCCGGAAAGGAGGGCCTTGGCGTGCTTGCGGGCGGATTCCGCCTGTCCGCCCAGCATGCGAGCGATTTCGCTGATGCGCTCGGCGCCGGCGGTTGATATCAGACTCGTGCGCGTGCGCTCGCCTGTGGTGTTCTTGGAGACCATGAATTGTGCCGCCGCCGCCGCTGCGACTTGCGGCAGGTGTGTGATGCAGAAGACCTGATGCGAGGCGGCGAGCTCCTTCATTTTGGCCCCAACCTTCGCCCCGATCTCGCCGCCGACATTGGCATCGATTTCGTCGAAGATGAGCACAGGCACGCTGTCCTGCGCAGCCAGCGAGGTTTTCAAAGCCAGCATGACACGCGAAATCTCGCCGCTGGAGGCAATCGCGCGGAGCGGCCGCTCGGGCTCGCCGGGATTCGGAGCGAAAAGAAAATCCACCTGCTCGAGTCCAAGCGGAGAGGTCTCTTCCAGCTCTTCGAAAACAATCGAAAATCCCGCCTTCGCAAATCCCAGATCGGCCAGATGCGTTTTAACGAGATCCGCAAGCTTGGGAGCCGCTTTGCGGCGGGCCTGCCCGAGCTGCTTGGCTGTCGAGTCGAGGGATACCCGCGCCGCCGAAATTTCATCATCCAAGCCCGCGCCCCGCTCTTCCCGGTTTTTCAACTGTGCGAGTTTCGCCGAGGCCTCCGCGCCAAAGGCGATCACCGCTTCGATGCTCGATCCGTATTTGCGCTTTAGATTCTGGATCGTGTCGAGCCGCGCCTCTGTGGCCTCCAGTGTCTTGGGATCCGCATCCAGCGCGGACGCGTAGCGGTCGACATCCCTCGCCAGATCCTGCAGGGATTCAAAAATGCCCGCCGCCGCCTCGACCATCGGCTCAGCCTGGGCATCCAGTCTCTGCAGTTCCCGCATCAAACGCGACACATCCCCCCAGCGCGATGTCAGCGAGTCCTCTGACTCCGAGAGCAGGCCGGTGAGGTCGGCGCAAAGCGAGCACAGGCGGTGGGCGTTCGCGCCCGTGCGCTGGCGTGCGAGGAGTTGATCCTCCTCGCCGGCTTGCAGCGCGGCTTCGTCGATTTCCGCGACCTGGTGGGTCAAAAGATCAAGCTCCCTTGCGAGGGCCTCGGCATTTTCCGTTAGGCGTTTCTTTTCCGCTGTGAGTTGCATCCACTCGCGGCGGCGAGCGCCATACTCGGTCCGCAGCGCCTCCGCTCCGGCGAAGGAATCGAGAACCAACATTTGCTGGTCTCTGGAAAAAAGGCTCTGGTGGTCATGCGGGCCGTGCAGGTCGACCAGCAAGTCCCCGAGTTGCCGCAGAAGCGCCAGCGTGCACGGCGAGCCGTTGACGAATTGCTTGCCCGCTCCAGCCGTCGAGACCGTGCGTTTGATCACCAAGGCACCATCCTCGCAGGCTTCCGCGCCTCCCTCCTCGAGCACGGCATGCACACGCGAGTCACTGGGGATTTGAAAAAGACCCTCCACCGCGCAGGCATCGGCTCCCGAGCGGACGAGGGACTTCTCCGCCCGCTCGCCGAGCAGCAGTTTCACTGCTCCGAGGATGATGGATTTTCCAGCGCCGGTCTCGCCGGTAATGGCGACAAAGCCAGAGGGCGGCTCCCAGAGGAGATCCTCCACGAGGGCCAGATTGCGGATGCGAAGAGATGCCAGCGTTGCGGACATTCGTCGACTATGCCACCCTCCGCCTGGAATTCCAAGCGATGCAAGAGATGCAAATCACATTTTTAGGAACAGGGACCTCGCACGGGATTCCAGTGATCGGCTGCGGCTGCGCCGTGTGCAAATCCCGCGATCCACGCGACAAGCGCCTTCGCACATCGATCCATGTCCAGACGCTCGGCTTTTCCTTCATTGTGGACACCACGCCGGATTTCCGCACCCAGTGCCTGCGGGAGGAGATCGCGCGCGTCGATGCGGTGCTCTACACCCACGCCCATGTCGACCATATCCTGGGATTCGACGACCTGCGGCGCTTCTGCGAGTTGGAAAACAAAAACATGCCGATCCTCGCGTCCGCGCCGACCCTCGAAAGCCTTGCCCGCGTCTTCCAATACGCCTTCGACGGCTCGGCCAGGTTCCCGAATTACATCCGCCCCGAGCCCCGCGTGGTGGATGGCCCCTTCTCGCTCGGAGGGCTCGATATTGTGCCCGTCGAGTTGCCCCACGGTCGCATGACCACCAATGGCTTTGTCTTTGAAAAAAACGGCCGCCGCCTGTTTGCCTACTACACCGATTGCGCCGAGGTGCCGCCTGCGGCCGAAGAAGCGGCGAGGGATGTCGAAGTACTCGTCATCGACGCGCTCAGGCACCACTCGCACCAAACGCATTTCACCGTCCAAGGCGCTCTGGAAGCCGCCCGCCGCATTCGCGCACGCCAAACCTATTTCATCCACATGTGCCACGAACTCGGTCACGCGGAGACCGAGGCCGGCCTTCCGACGGATGTTCGACTCGCCTACGATGGTCTTCGCCTCGATTTCTAAACGCATCCTCCTACTGGCCTCGCTGCTCTGCCTCGCGCTTGCTAACGCTGCGGCGGGCGACAGCCTCTCTGCGGCCACTCTGGTTCTCTTCAACTCGAGCGACCCGGAGTCCGCCGAGCTTGCGCGCTACTATGCCGAAAGAAGGAGCATACCACCTGCGCAGGTTCTCGGCCTCGCTTGCCCGGCCTCGGAGGAAATCACCCGCGCCGACTTCGAACTCACCATCGCCGCCCCGCTTCGCGAGAAAATGGAATCCAACGGCTGGTGGAAAACCGTGCGCGTTACGAACAACAAAAAAGCGGTCGTTGAGACATCGATCCGCTTCGTCGCCATCATGCGGGGCATGCCGCTCAAGATTGCGGCGGACTCCTCGATTCCTCCACCGGCGGACACGCGCAACATCCCTCCGGCGATCTCTTCGCGCAACGACGCTTCGGTGGATAGCGAGATTGCCGCGCTGGGCTTGAGGGACTGGACGCCCGCCAGTGTCGTGGAGAATCCCTACTTCGGCCGCTTCACACAGATTCTGGATGACTCGGTTTTTCCCGGAATGCTCCTCTCGGCGCGCCTCGACGCGCCCACCGGATCCATGGTGC
>Ga0209087_1000744_pt1 | contig 20121 bp, 19 predicted proteins | sample S_130805_EF_Meta_FD_187321 | JGI IMG/M metagenome (GOLD analysis project Ga0209087, IMG submission 187321) | Freshwater microbial communities from Lake Simoncouche, Canada to study carbon cycling - S_130805_EF_MetaG (SPAdes) (version 2) | ecosystem: Environmental > Aquatic > Freshwater > Lake ... | reverse complement strand
AGGCGGAGCAGCGCATCTATAACACGGTGCAGATTGCCAACTTGCGTAAGAATGTCACGGGTGTACTGTCTACCGGCAATAAGTACTTGGCCTGTCCAGAAGACTTCCTGTCGGTATACAGCCTTGCTATATACCCATACAACGCAACCACAGCCACCGGCACATCAGGCGCAAAAACTATTGTCGTGGCTAGTGCCACAGGGATTGCCGTCGGCCAACAGGTCACTGGCACAAACCTTGGCACTAACGCTTTGGTGCGTAGTATCAGCGGGACTACGGTCACCTTAACTGTAGCCAATAGCGGCACGGTAAACGGTGCTGTAGTCTTTCAGGGTGACTACCTGTACCTCCTGAACAAGGATGTAAACTTTGTCCGTGAAGCGTATCCATTGAGCGCGGTGGCATCTGAGCCTAAGCACTATGCCATTTTTGGCCCACAGTCAGCCAATGTGAATGAGTTGTCGTTCATCCTTGGCCCTACGCCAAATGCCAACTACTACGCTGAACTGCACTACTATTACTATCCAGAGTCTATCTGCACCACCACAACCACATGGCTGGGTGATAACTTTGACTCTGCATTGCTGTACGGCACGCTGTGCGAGGCCGGAACATACATGAAGAGTGCACCGGAAGACGGTATGTACAAGACGTACCAAGAACGGTACGTTCAGGCTATTGCGCTTCTCAAGAACTTGGGTGACGGCAAACAACGTGCTGACGCTTACCGTGATGGTCAGATTAGGGTTCCTGTGGCATGAGTTACATCTTACAAACCCAAACAACCAGCTTCAAAACAGAGCTATATACGGCAGTCCACAACCTATCCACGGATACGTTAAAGATTGCCCTGTACACGGCCAATGCTGATTTAAACGAGGCAACCACTGTTTACACGACCACCGCAGAGGTGACGGGTACAGGATACGTTGCAGGCGGGGTGGCCTTGACTGGCGTAACCATTAACTCGTCTGGCTCTACGGCCTATGTAGACTTTGCCGATGTAGTGTTTAACGCATCAGTTACCGCTCGTTGTGCGTTGATTTACAACGTCACGCAGGGCAACAAATCCATTGCTGTGTTGGACTTTGGGTCTGACAAAACCTCTACCAATTTCACCATCACAATGCCTGCAAACACAGCAACGGCAGCATTGATTCGTTCTTCTAACTAAGGAGTCACCATGACTATTGAAAAAATGGCTGCCACCGACATGGTGCAAGCGTCCACCAAATACAACACAATGCCTGAAGACACAATGTCTATTCAAGGCCATTACACTGCTGTCTGCTATAGCGTAGACGGTTTTGTTAAATGGGCTGATGATATTGAGAACCTTGTAACTACAGTGGGCAAGAACTTTACACTGGACACCACGCTGGGTAACACCGCTGGCGGTGCAGTTGTCATGGGTCTTAAAGGTACAGGTACAGCCGCCGTGACTGACACTCAGGCTTCTCACCCCACATGGTTGGAAGTTGGTTTGGCTAACGCTCCTACATACTCAGGCAATCGTCCTACACCATCTTTTAGCGCAGCCTCTGCTGGTAGCAAGACCACATCTTCTGCGGTGTCGTTCTCCATCACGGGCACAGGCACTGTTGCAGGTTGTTTCATCAACATTGGTGGTAGTGCAACAAAAGACTCAACGACTGGCACATTGTTTTCCGCTGGAGACTTTTCTAGTTCTAAGTCTGTTGTGTCTGGCGACACTATTGCTGTTACTTACACTGCTACATTGACTTAACATGGCTGCTGGATGGGGCGACAATACCTACGGCGAATTTGGTTGGGGCGGTGTTACTGCCTACGAAGAGAGCGTCACTGAGTATTTAACTCCAGCTACAGCTTGGGGGGATGACACTTGGGGATCTAGTCCTTGGGGCGGCACAGTCCCCATGTTTGAAACTCAGACAGCCACAGTAGCGTTTGGGGCCTCAATTACTGAGACAGCGGCTATTACAGATAGTCAAACTGCGGTATCAGCCTATAACGAAACTGTTGCAGAAACCGCAGCTATTACAGACTCCAATACGGCAACAACGGCTTATACGAGTACGATTACCGATAGCTTTGCTATTTCCGTTACGGAGTCAGCCACAGCCAATTTTCCCGCGTCGGTTACAGAAACGGCAGAAACGTCAACAACCGAAAGCGTAGCGGCAACATTTGCCAAAGATATTACTGAGACTGCGGCTACATCTACAACAGAATCTGTTGCGGCTACGTTTGCCAAAGATATTACAGAAACTGCGGCATTAACAGATGCAAATACGGCTATTACGGCTTATACCACTACAGTAACAGATTCAGTAGAAACAAATACGGCTGAATCTGTACAGGTTGACTACACTGCTTCTGTTACAGAAACCAACCCAATCGTAACGGTTGAGGAGGCTGTAGCTATTTTTGTAGCCAGTGTGACAGAATCGGCAGCTATTGTAGAAGAACAGCTTGCTACCCTGATTATGACCATCACAGAAACGATGGCTACGTCTGACTCTACAACGGTTGGAACATACTACATAGAATTTATTGCAGAGCTTGCGGCTATCGCAGATAATCTACAGGGTGGCGCAAACTATCAAGTAAGTCGGTCAGAAACGGCGGCTATAACAGAAACAAACGGTGGGCGATATTTGTGGGAAATTATTGATGACACAGAGGTCGCAAACTGGCAAAATATCAGCAATCCACAAACACCGGGTTGGACGGCTGTAAACAATACAGAATCACCCGGTTGGACAGTAATTTCTACACAGTAGGAGCATTAAATGGCAAATACGGCACTAATCGGCCTCACGCTACCAGCCACGGGCACACTGTCCGGGCAGTGGGGCGACACAGTTAACAACGCTATCTCGCAGATTATTGACGTTGCTGTGGCTGGTACACAGACACTCTCTACTGATGCAGATATTACGCTGACCCTAACCACGGGTACTTATGCAAGTACAGGTCTGACGGCTAATAGCTCTCAGTACGCCATTTTGCTATGGACAGCGGGCGGTACGGCTACTCGCACAATTACAGTTCCATCAACATCTAAAACGTATGTGGTTATCAACAATACTACTAGCACCCAGTCAATCATCATTAAAGCAGCGACCGGCACGGGCGTTACTGTGGTGGCTGGTACTAGAGCTATCGTAGCTTGGGACGGCACTAACTATGTAAATGTGGGCGGTGGCTCTGCTGCTGGCTCTAACACGCAGGTTCAGTTTAACAGTTCTGGTGCTTTTGGTGCTTCTGCTAACCTAACATGGAACGGCACTAACTTAACGTCTACAGGTTTTAGCGGCCCACACAACGGTACTGTGGGTGCAACCACTCCTGCTTCTGGTGCGTTTACAACCTTATCGGCTACAACTGCACTTCCTAACACATCAGGCGGTACAGGACAAAACAGTGCGTTTACACAATATGGTGTAACTTATGCCGCTACTACAACCGCACTAGCAACCACAGCGGCGGGCACAGCAGGGTATGTATTAACTGCTAACTCTGGCGCGGCCCCCACTTTTCAAGCAATTCCAGCCGCTGGCACATCTCAAGCCAAAGCGACTATGATTTCATTTATTTTCGGATTCTAAGGAGCTATAAATGGCAAACCCCAATCTCTTAGCCGCGACCACAGCATCCGGCACAACTACGTACTACACACCCGGCGGTACATCCGCAGTGGTTCTTGTCCCTAACGCAGCTTCAAGCGGTCAGGTGTTTAAGATCAATCAGATCGTGGCGGCTAACGTAAACGGTTCTGCGGCTGTAGATTGCACAGTGGCTATCTATACCAACGGCGCAGTGGCTCAAGGCTCTGCTCCTTCTAGCGGTACGGCTTACCCTATTGTGTCTACAGTGTCTGTTCCTGCTGACGCTTCCTTGATTGTGGCAGATAAAACAACCGCCATCTATTTGATGGAAGGTTCATCAATTATTGTGACTTCGGGTACAGCCAGTGGTATTACATACACAATCAGTTACGAAGTTATTTCTTGATCGGGGCGACAGATGTCCAATCGCTATCAAGCCGGTATTATTACTGCTTCCTATAACGGGTTAAAAGTACCGAATGCACCTACCATTGGTACGGCAACTGCATCGGATGCAACCGCATCTGTGACTTTTACTGCCCCATCTGATATTGGTGGCAGCGCTATTACAGGCTATACAGTTACTTCTTCCCCAACTGGTATTACAGCGACTGGCACATCTTCTCCAATTACGGTAACAGGGTTATCAAACTTTACCGCCTACACATTTACTGTTACTGCAACCAATACTTACGGCACAAGTGTAGCAAGTGCGGCAAGCAATAGCGTCACTCCAGTGCCACCCTCTCAAGTTGCGTATACAACGCCCGGTACATATACATGGGTTGCTCCTACTAATTTAAATCCAGCAACTGTTTCTGTGGTGTGCGTTGGTGGTGGTGGCGGCGGTTATTACACAGGTGCTGGCGATGGGAATTACAGTGGCGCGTGTGGGGGTGGTGGTGGTCTTGGATACAAAAACAGCTACTCAGTCACAGCGGGTAATTCATACACCGTTGTTGTGGGTGCTGGGGCCATAATGTCAACCACTGGTACTGGTGTTACTAATGGTGGCGATAGTTATTTTGTAAGTACTAGCGTTGTCAAAGGTGGCGGTGGCGTTGGTGGTTCTAGCAATGGATACAACACCGGGTCTGGCGCAGGCGGAACTTATGTTGGCGATGGCGGCGGTAATGGCGGTCGAGGTGGAAATTCTGGAACTTTTAATTCGTCAAATTATTTCCCCGGAGGCGGAGGCGGCGCTGGTGGTTACGCTGGTAACGGTGGCGCTGGAGCAGATTCATCAAGCCCTTACGCAAGTGGTAACGCTGGTAGTGGCGGAGGTGGGGGCGGAGCCTCTTCTGGCTACGGCTCAATTGGTGGATACGGCGGTGGCGGTGTAGGTATTCTTGGACAAGGCTCTAACGGCGCTGGCGGCACTTCGCCTAGTGGCGGTGGAGGCGGCTCTGGAGGCGCGTCAGGTACTGGTTTTGTGTATCCAAATTACGCAAACGGCGGAGCAGGTGGCGCATACGGTGGCGGTGGCGGTGGTGGCAACCCATCTACAGGTAATGGTGGTACACACAACGGCGGTGTAGGCGGAGGCGGCGCGGTACGCATTATCTACTCGTTCTCCGGTACAACACGTTCATTCCCATCTACAAATACGGGGGACTTGTAATGCCTGTTTTTTCAGGATCATGGACATCAAGACAGCAGATGCAGGCTGTAGCGGCTGGCACTTGGACTGCGCCTCCCGGAGCGCCCACTATTGGAACTGCTTCCGTTTTAACAGATACTACAGCATCTGTTAGTTTTACAGCACCAAATTATACTGGAAATCCAGCAGGTGTGACTGGATACACAGTGACTTCAAGCCCCGGAGGTCTTACGGCTACAGGCTCTTCTTCGCCACTTACTGTTTCTGGCTTAACTACTGGCACTGCATATACATTTACTGTAACCGCAACAGGAGCAAGCGGTACTGGCCCAGCAAGTGCGGCATCAAATAGCGTAACTCCTTCTGCCCCAATTACCGTGGAATATTTGGTAGTAGCTGGTGGTGGCGGTGCTGGTGGAGATCGTGGCGGCGGCGGCGGTGCTGGTGGTTTTAGAACTGCGTCTGGGCTTAATGTTTACTTGTCTTCAAACTTTACTGTTACTGTTGGCGCTGGGGGTACAGGTGGCGCAGATTACTCTACCAAAGGGGCTAATGGCAGCAATTCAGTATTGTCCAGTATTACATCACTTGGTGGTGGCGGTGGCGGTGCGGGTAGTGGCGGTCAACAACAAGGACTGGATGGAGGTTCTGGCGGCGGGACATCAGGTAATTCAGGCACTCAATTGGCTGGTGGTTTAGGTACTTCTGGTCAAGGTAGTAACGGCGGCTCTGGGCTTGCTGGGGCTAACTATTCCAGCGGTGGTGGTGGAGGTGCTTCTGCGGCGGGTGTCAACGCAGTTAATGGTCAATCTGGCAATGGTGGAAACGGTTCGTCTTCAAGCTTAAGTGGATCAACCGTGACTTATGCGGGCGGCGGCGGTGCTGGCGCTAGTACCCAAGGTGCAGCACGAGGTTTTGGCGGCACTGGTGGCGGCGGTGACGGCGGAACTGGCAATAGTTCAATACAAGGAACTAATGGCGGCACAAATACTGGTGGCGGTGGCGGTGGTAATGGTAATTCTGGCGCATATAATTTTGGTCAAAACGGTGGCTCCGGAATTGTTATTATGAAATATTCCGCTTCATACACGGCCACAATTGGCGGCGGCTTAACCGCATCAACTTCATCCGCAGGCGGTTTTAAAACAACAATATTCACCGCTGGTACGGGTAACGTTTCTTTGGCGTAAAGGATAAACATGGCACATTACGCATTCTTAGATTCAAACAACATTGTTACCGAAGTTATCGTTGGTAAAAACGAAGGCGAAGAAGGCATTGACTGGGAGCAGTACTACGGCAACTTTCGCGGTCAAACGTGTAAACGCACAAGTTATAACGGAAACATCCGTAAAAATTACGCAGGGATTGGTTACACATATGATGCACGCCGCGATGCGTTTATTCCACCCAGACCATATGCTTCTTGGAGTTTAAACGAGACAACGTGTCTGTGGGATGCTCCTACACCAATGCCAAGAAACGATAAACAATACCTCTGGCATGAGCCAGCACAATTATGGGTTGAGGTAGTAAATGTCTAAACAATATCCCGGTGGAATAATTAGTAAAACCGCACCTGTACCATCAGGCCCATACTCAAACAGCACTGCACCGGGCATCTGGACGCTTGAGCAACAGGCCGCTTATGCAAAACAAGGCCAATGGCCAACGCAGGGTAACGTCAACCCCAGTGCGTTTATTGAGAATCTGTTTCAAAGTTGGTTGTACACAGGTAATGGCGGAACGCAAACAATTACCAATGGTATTGACTTATCTACCCAAGGTGGAATGGTTTGGATTAAAAACAGGGATACCGGCAATAATCATATTTTGCAACATACGCCGGGTTATGGATTTAACTCAAACACTACGACAAGTTACCAGACTTTAAGTGCTGTTCCTTCTGCGTGGACTACAACAGGGTTTACAAACACTTACGGTGGCGGAGAGAATAATTCTTCCAATGAAAAATACGTATCTTGGACTTTTCGGAAACAGCCAAAATTTTTTGATGTTGTGACATTTTCTGGTACGGGGTCTGCTCAATCAATTGCCCATAATCTTGGGGCTGTACCGGGCTGTATTATTGTTAAACGATTAAACGCCAGTGGTTTCGATTGGATTGTTTATCATAGAAGCATTGGAAACAACAATAGACTATTGCTTAATGATTCCGTCCCTTCGGGTTCAGGGACATCATTTTGGAATGACACCACACCAACCAGTACCGTATTTACGGTTGGGTCAAATGTCAATGTTAACGCCTCTGGCGGTACATACGTAGCCTACCTATTTGCCCATGACGCAGGAGGTTTTGGCCTAACTGGTACAGACAATGTGATTTCGTGTGGGTCTTATACAGGTACAGGGTCAAATCCAAATTCCATCACATTGGGGTACGAACCGCAATGGATTTTGCTTAAAAAGTCCTCTGATACAGCTAACTGGTACATTTTTGACAATATGCGTGGAATGCCTGTTGGCTCTGCTGACGCATATTTATTCGCAAATTCTTCTGATGCGGAAAGTAGTACGGATGCAATTAGCCCCACAGCAACTGGATTTGATGTGGTTGCAACAACTGGTGCGTTTAATCAATCGGGTCAGTCCTACATCTACATTGCCATCCGCCGTGGCCCAATGGCTGTGCCTACGCTGGGCACGAGCGTTTATGAAAATACAGCATATACAGGAAATGGTGCTTCCGAGCGTAAAATTGGTTCATCAGTTTTAACGGATTTATTATTACTATCCAACACAAATGCAAATGCAGATGGTTGGTCGATTTATGCTCAGTATATTTTTGATAGGTTAAGAGGTCAAAATCTTTCTTTACAAACATCTCTTGCTACTTCTGAAACTACTGGTTGGACTACTTATTTTAATCTTGATATGAATACGGGTTGGGATACTGGCAATACTACTGACCAAGGATATTTAAATAAATCTATCTCTACATATGTATCAAATGTATTCAGACGAGCCCCATCTTTTATGGATGTGGTTTGCTATACAGGGACGGGTTCTGCTACAACACAAACCCATAACTTAACTGTTGTGCCTGAGATGATGATTGTGAAGCGCAGGAGCAGTGCTGGTTCTGATTGGTGGGTGTACAACGCAAATTTAGGCAACACCAAGGCGTTGAGATTTACAACTGAATCAGCATTCACTTTGCTAAATATTTGGAACAACACTACGCCAACATCTTCTGTATTTACTATTGGAGCGGATAGCGCAGTTAACGGTAGTAGTTCAACCTATGTCAACTATCTTTTTGCCTCCTTGCCCGGAGTCAGTAAAGTTGGTTCATACACAGGCACAGGCGCAACACAGGTAATTAACTGCGGCTTCACATCAGGCGCAAGGTTTGTACTCATCAAGCGTTCCGACTCTACAGGAGATTGGTATGTTTGGAACTCTGCCAGTGGCATTGTGGCGGGCAACGACCCCTACATCCTGCTCAACAGCGCGGCGGCTGAAGTTACTGGAACGGACTATATTGATACTGCCTCATCAGGTTTTGAGATTTCATCTACAGCGCCAGCGGCTATCAACGCTAACGGTGGCACATTCATCTTTTTGGCAATCGCATAAGGAATAATCATGGAAATACGTGTAAGAGACACCGGCGCAGTTATGTATGAGGACGAGTTCCGCAGACTGCATACTGGCTTGGGCTTGCCCAAGGTTTTAACTGAAGCTAATTTAAACGACTGGGGTGCAGACATTGTGTTTGAAGGCCCACAAGCTTCAGGCGGTACAGTCTATCAATACAGCCAACGCTCTGGCGTTGAGCAACTTGAAGGCAAGTGGTACACAAAATATATTCTTGGCCCAGTGTTCACAGATGGTGAAACTACAGCCGCTGAACAGGAAACTGCTTATAAGGCAATGAAGGACGCAGAGCAAGCCGCAAATGTACGTAGATCACGTACAGAAAAGCTCAAGGACTGCGACTGGACACAGATTGCCGACAGCACTGCGGATAAAACTGCATGGGCTACATACCGCCAAGCACTGCGTGACATCACTACGGCAAGCGGTTTCCCTTGGACAATCACTTGGCCTGAGACACCCTAATCATGTGGGACTGGGCTGAAGCACTTATTGCCGCAGCCTGCCTTGTGGCCCTTGTCATCTTTGGCACGTATATGATTGCATGGAGTGTGGTGTGATAAATGCGTTGGCTAATACTGTTACTGCTGTTAGGGCTAGTTGGAGCCGTAGCCAAGAGTGGATGCCATGTGCGCGAGTTTTGGTCAATTGCTTGGACAATCCACAATCCGTCCGAGCGCCATCAGCAGATGTCTATATGGCTAACAAACAATGCATCACACTGTCGATCTCAAGACTATGTGGTGTTGTGGAACAATTTGTCAGAGTGGGCTGGCGCGGCGGATTCCGCCGAGCTTAGAACTAAAGTAATTCACGGATACAAAGATGCACTTGAACGGGAAAAGAAATGATTCCGCCAATACACAAATGGTATCCAATGGTTCAGCCGGGAGGCGATCCAACTAAGACAGATGCGCTGGAACGCAGAACGCAACGGCTTGAGGAAGAATATAAGCAAGCCTTAAAGATGAAGAAGGTGAAGGACAAGATTGATGATCTTGAGTTTGAGTTGTATGTAAAGAAGGCGGAACGCAACCAACTTAGCCTTGAGATTTTTACTAACCGTAAGCTGGATATTTATGTATGACCAGAAAGCCGATACCCAGACCAGTAAAGAAAGTGTCAATGGACACCAAGGACAAGCTGACCCTGTGGGTCACACTCATGGTAAGCACGACCCTGTGCATCTCTGTATTGGCTATGGTAATCAGCTTCATGTTAGGTTTGTGGGCCAAGGAAGTGGACAACGCAGAAATATTCAAGATGATTTCACCCGCTTTTTCTACTCTTATCGGCGGCATGATTGGGTTCCTGTCTGGTATCAAACTCATGCAGAATGATGAGAAATCTAAATCTTGTAAGGATTAACTATGTTTGACATATTAAGTGGCGGTATTCTAGGTTCGGTGTTTGGCGGCCTGTTTCGTATGGCCCCAGAGGTGCTGAAGTTCTTTGACAAGAAAAATGAGCGTTTACACGAGCTTGCTATGTTTAAACATCAGTGTGACTTGGAGGCCCAGCGTGGGGCGCAAAAGTTGGCTGAGATTGGCGCACAGCGGGAAGCAGCCATTGACGTGGGTGTAATGGATGCGTTTAACAACGCCATCACTCAGCAAGCTGAAATGGTCAAAGCCGCTGGCGGTTGGGTCGCATCTTTATCTGCGTCTGTCCGTCCAGTGGTTACATACTGGGTTTTGTTTGTCTGGTCATTTATTCACGTATGGTTTGCATGGAACGCATGGCTTGCCGGAGCGCCAGCCACTGAAGTGTTTAAAACCATGATGACACCTGACTTCTCAGCGTTGCTGTCTGGGACAATTAACTATTGGTTTCTTGATCGTACTTTAAAGCAAAGGGGTATTTAAATGGCACACACTACTACTTGTTTAGTTCACGAAGACGGCCCATGCACCTGTGGGTTTGAAGAGATTCTAGAAGAAGAAGCCGCAGAGATTGCTGCTGAACATCTAAACGAAGAATGAACCTAGAGTTAGCCGCCGCTTTGTGCCGTCAGTTTGAGGGCTACCGCGCCAAGCCGTATTTATGTCCGGCAGGTGTAGCCACGATTGGCTATGGCTCTACCTACTACGCAGACAAACGTAAGGTGACATTAGAAGACCCGCCAATGGATGAACCCACGGCAAGGGCGCTTTTAATGATTGAGCTTGAGCATACGTACCTACCGGGTGTTCTACGTAACTGCCCCGGCTTAATTACAGACGTTCGCAAGTGCAATGCCATCGTAGACTTTGCCTACAATTTGGGCACAGGACGCTTGCAAACATCCACGTTAAAGAGGAAAATCAATGCCAATGATTGGGAAGGGGCAAAGGAACAACTGATGCTCTGGACTAAAGGTGGCGGTAAGGTACTGCCGGGTCTGTTTAAACGCCGCACGGCTGAGTGCGCTTTGTTGGATTAAGCGATGGCACTTAAGAAACTTGTACTGAAGCCGGGAGTTAACCGGGAGAACACCCGTTATACCAACGAGAATGGCTGGTATGAATCCGACAAGGTACGGTTTCGCCAAGGCACACCTGAAAAGATTGGTGGCTGGGCACGTATCTCTGTGTCTACATTCCAAGGTTTATGCCGGTCGCTTTGGAACTGGATTACTCTTGAGAACTTAAACTTAATCGGAGTTGGTACTAACTTAAAGTTTTATCTTGAGTTAGGTGGAAATTACAACGACATAACGCCTATCCGGGCCTCAGCCATTCTGAGTAACCCGTTTAAAACAACCAACTTAAGCACAACAGTTACTGTTACAGATACAGCCCACGGTGCAATCACTAACGACTTTGTTACGTTTAGCAACGCAGCCCCTGTTGGTGGACTGGATTTAAACGGTGAATATTCTATTACTTATGTTGATGCTGACACTTACACCATCGTAGCTTCTACAGCAGCAACTTCAACTGTGGCGGCTGGTGGCGGTACGACTGTTAATGCTAGTTATCAGATTAACGTAGGCAATCCCTACGAGATTCCACTATCTGGCTGGGGTGCTGGCGCATGGGGCGCGGGAACTTGGGGATTTGGCGGCACATCTACATCTGCTTTACGTCTGTGGAGCCAGAATAACTTTGGTGAAGACTTGGTTTATGGCTACCGAGGTGGCCCGATCTATTATTGGGACGCTTCCTTTGGGGTAGAGCCTTCTCTTATTACAATCACCATCGCCTCACCGGGGGTTGTTACCGCCACTTTTAGCCTGCCTAATGGGACTCCGGTAATGTTGACAAACAGTGGCTACCCCGCCGCTTTACCAACCGGATTAACCCCCGGCACGATTTATTACGTTATTAACTCTAGCGGTAATACGTTTAACTTAGCAGCTACTGCGGGTGGGTCGGCTATTACTACAACCGGAACTCAGTCTGGTAATCACTACATCATGCCCAATGGTGTAAACCTTACAAGTTTGGCCGGGTCTTCTGACGCTCCAATCATTCAGAACTACATTTATGTTTCTGATGTCAGCCGGTTTGTATTTGCGTTTGGTTGCAATGACTACGGTTCTACAGTGCAAAACCCCATGTTGATTCGCTGGTCAGATCAAGAGTCTTTGACTAACTGGACACCAGCCGCAACCAATCAGGCCGGTAGCGTTACCTTGTCGCACGGCTCTAGCATCATTACAGCCATCCAAACACGTCAAGAGATCTTGGTGTGGACTGACTCAGCGATCTATTCCTTACAGTACATTGGCCCGCCAGTGGTTTGGTCAAGTCAATTGATGGGTGACAACATCTCTATTCTGGGACAGAACGCAGCGGCTCAAGCTTCTGGCGTGGTGTACTGGATGGGCGTGGATAAGTTCTATCTGTACGATGGACGCTTGCAGACCCTTAGTTGCGATCTGCGTCGGTATATTTATCAGGACATTAACCTCAATCAAAACCAGCAAGTGTTTGCTAGTACCAATGAGGGCTTTAACGAAGTCTGGTGGTTCTATTGCGCTGCTGGCAGTCTTACCGCCAATCGCTATGTGGTGTACAACTACCTTGAGAAAGTTTGGTACTACGGCACAATGGAAAGAACCGCATGGCTTGATTCTGGCTTAAGGGATTACCCTATTGCTGCTACATATAGCTACAACTTGGTAAACCAAGAATATGGTTTAGATGACAACACATCAGGAACGCCCGCAGGTATTGAAGCTTACATCTCATCCGCTGAGTTTGATATTGATGATGGTGATAGATTTGGCTTTGTCTGGAGAATGCTGCCTGACTTGACGTTCTCAGGCTCCGATGCATCTCCTACACCAGAGGTTGTTTACACGCTGTATCCAATGCAGAACTCAGGCTCTGGCACGGGAACTCCTGCCACGGCTAATGTAGATAAACTGACGGGCGCTCAGTACACAGTGACTGAAGGCTTTACAGGCCAGATCAATACACGGGTGCGTGGCCGTCAGCTTATTTTGAAGGTCGGCTCTTCTAACCTTGGAACCACATGGCAATTAGGCTCTACTCGTATTGACATCAGACCGGATGGCAGACGATGAGCTTCATCATTACATCTCAGTTTGAGTTAAACAAGGTAGCCGCACCTAACATGCCGCTCCCTCCAGAGGACTACAACCGTCAGTATTTTGACCAGATGCTGAACATCCTGCGTCTGTACTTCAACAGGATTGACGCTTTAAACACGCAGTTGACTGCTTCTGGCGTAGTGCCTCCTTTGACTAACTACACTGTGGCCACGCTGCCCAGCGCAGCTACGTCAGGTAAAGGAGCAAGGTCTTTTGTAACAGATGCTTTAGCTCCAACATTTGGAGCAACCGTGGTGACTGGCGGGGCGGTAGCTGTGCCTGTATATTCTGACGGAACAAATTGGAAGGTCGGATAATGGCTGTCTCTAACGCAGATATTCTAAATTTCTTAAATGCCAACCCCGGCATGAGTGATGCTGGGATTGCTGCTGCAATGCAACAGTATGGCGTTTCTCCTGCACAAATGGCACAAGCCACAGGCACTAATGTGGCAGAGGTTACTGCTAGGTATGAGGCGGCAATTGCTCCACCACCAGTTACAACTGTAGCAGACTTATACAGAGAAGTTCTTGGCCGTGAGCCTGATCCAGAAGGTTTGGCTTTTTGGTCACAAGGATTTGGCGACAAAGTTGATGCAGCAGAAAAGGCAAGTTTTCTACAAGCTGCAAGCGCTGAATTGGCAAACCGCCCAGTAGCTGAACAAAAAGTTCTTGCGCCTAATTTTGACAGCGTGGCTGAAGCCCAAAAAGCTGCGGCTGCGGCGCAAGCTCAGGCTGAAGCTGCATGGGCTAGGCAGCAAGCAGAAAATGAAAGAGCATGGGCCGCACAGCAAGCTGAGAATGAGCGCCAGTGGGTTGCTCAACAAGCTGCCGCCCAAGCGCAGGCCGAGGCCCAAGCCAGAGCACAAGCTGACGCACAAGCGGCTGCTGCAAAACAACAAGCCGATGCCCAAGCGAAAGCGCAAGCGGATGCGGCAAAAGCAGCCACGCAACCTACTGGAATTGCTTCTTTACCAGCCGCTACAACACCTAAAGTTACTAATGCTGACATTGCAGGATGGTTTAACGCTAATCCAAATGCTGATGCCGCTTTGATTAGTAAAACTATGAAAGAGGCTGGTGTAAGCGGGGATCAGGTATCTCAAGCTTTAGTCGGTAACAAAGAAGCTGCCCAACAGTACCTTACCGCACAGATTCTTTCTCAAGGCACAACAGACAAGTGGAAAGGTGAAGGTAAAGGTTCTGCTGAAAAGAACGCAGCCGACATGGCCAAGATCATGGCTGACACTGGTATTACCGACATTAAACAGTTTGGTAACGTTCCAGTTTTAGCGCAAGTAGACGTACTTGGTCAAACATACAATGGTCAATATGTTGGCACACAATACAATGAAGACGGCACAACCACCAAAGTAATTAGCGTCCCTTCAGGGCAATATGACTCAGAAGGCAATGAATACTATAAAGCAGTAGAAGTTCCTAAAGATGCCAAACTTCAAACACTTTATGGAATGTCTGATGGTGGCGAGGGCACTATCTATGTTGACCCATCAAAAGTAAAAATAGTAGACGGAAAAGCTGTAGCAGACACAGGGCAAACCACATTTGGCAATAAAGCAACAGGTCAAGCCGTTGCCAATACCTATAGCGAACGCCAGACAGGCAATGCGTTTGGTGGCACATTTGATGGCAAGGGCAACACAGGTTACCGAGTGCAATTTGGAGCAGATGGCTCTCCTATTTTCTATACAACGCAATCAACGTCTAATGATCTTGCAATCTTAATGCAAGAGCTAGGGCCAATTGGTCAGATTGCTATAGCTGTAGCTACAGGTGGTTTGTCTCTCCCGCAACAAATTGCAGCCAACATGGCTATAAGCGTTTTAAGCGGTAACGACATTGGTAGTGCAATTAAGAATGCCGCAGTTAGCTATGTAGGCGCACAAATTCCCGGCATGGACTTTATGAAAGATGGCTCATCTTTTATTAAAGACCTTGGTTTGTCGGCTGACCTTACCAACACCTTAACCAATTCTTTTAATAAAGCAACGGTAGCAGGGGCTACAGCCGTATTAACTGGCAATAACATTGGAGATGCGGTACTTGCAGGTGCAACATCTGGTGGTTTAAACGGTGTAGTTAACACGGTGCTAGGCAATATTGACGGGTTTGCAGACCTATCCGGCACTAATAAAAACCTTGTGGCTAACGCTGTAACGGGTGCATTATCAGGTCAAACATTAAATCAAATAGCAATTAGTTCAGCCATTGCCGCTGGTAATGCCGCTGTTACTGATGCTAATGGTGGAAATAAAACTCTTGAGACGCAGTTGCAAAATGCTGGGTTGGTCAATCAAAACAACAATACAAACATCCAGACTTTGTTGGATGACATGCTTACCGTAGATGCTTCAGGCGCTAGAGACATTAACGCTGCCGCAGCATTTGCAACAGATCAAGGCTACAACAGGTTTACGTTTGACGGCAAAACTTACACGTTAGACAACAACAACGCTGCGGCAAATATTGCCAATTTAGAAAACATTGTTAGACAAGAAACCGCAGCTACTAATTTGGCAACCACAAATGCTAATTTGGCGGGTGGTGAGTTTGCCGGTATTGACGCTCAAATTGCTGCTAACGCCAAGGCAAATAATACGGTTATTGGTAACACTGAAGCCAACGACTTAACAGAAGCTCAAGCTCTAGCCAAAATGCGTAACCCCACTGGTACATCTTTTACCTTTGGTGGTCAGACCTACACTATGGGTGTAGATAACGCCGCTGTAAACGCATCATTAGCAGCCACACAACGTGCAACTGCGCTTCAAGATATTGCAGGCGCAAAAACCTTTAACGATGCGTATGCGTCTGCTCGTGAGGTGCTTGGCCCTAATCAAACGTTTACATGGAATGGCAAGCAGTACAGCACCGCCACGGCAGCGGAGCGTCCTGACCTAAACGTGTCAGCAATTGATGCTTTAAACGCTAAGAATCTTGCCACTAACACAACGGCATCAAGCACAGTAGCTGCACAGAACGACACCGCTGCCCGCGCTCTTGCTGCGACAAATACTGCGGCACTAACATCTGCTAATAATGTATTGGCCTCTAACACAGGTGGTAATTCTTACTTTGGCAATGACACGTCAGCATTTGATGCTATGGGTAACGTGCAACTTGGCGATCAGGGCGCTGGCACTCCCAACACATTGCTTGGCAAGATTGTAGATAAAGGCTCCACTCTTACCGGCAACATCATTAAACAAGGTTTGTCTAATTTGGCTCAAGCCGGTGGTCAAACTTTAGAGTTTATTGGTGGCACTGGCGCAGCACTTGGCATTACCAAATACGACAACGCACTAACTAACGCAGGCCAAGCTACCACCAAGATGGGTGAGACGCTTCAGTTGGCATCTGTCAATGAAGCTAACCAAAACGTTATCAATGCCATTAACAACGCAGATGGTTTAGGCGCAAAGATTTGGGAAGGCGCTAAGGCAATTATTGCTAATCCTTTAGCTGCCAACTTGGCAGTCATTGAGGCCTTGCAAGAGATCATGCCTTTGGGCGCAGCTTCCAAAGTCTTTAAGATGGCAGGCAAATGGGCTGCTATTGGCACAGACATGGCTTTAAACGCTATGGAGTCTGGCGGAGCAGCGTACAACGAGAAATACCAAGCAGCTATTAAGGCTGGCAAGACACCCGAACAAGCTGATGCAGAAGGAACTAAAGCGTTTGCTGTTGCCAGCGCCGTAACTGCGGCCACCGCTGGTATTGTGGATACTGCTTTGATTGGCAAAATCACGGGAGCAGTGGAGAAGGCCGCCACAAAGATTGGTACAAACACAGCCAAAGAGAGCGGTTCAGAGTTTGCTGAAGAGTTCATGACCTCGGCAATTACTGACTTGGTTCTTACGGGTAAGGTGGATTTAAACAAAGCGTTGACGCAAGGTGTTGTTGGTGGTTTTGTTGCCGGTAAAACCACTGCCAGTATTGATGCAGCCAATAACGTCAATACAACCATTTCTGATGTTCAAAGCACGTTTACACAAGAACTAAACAATTCAGGAATAAAGTCCTCCAATAACAGTGGACAGATTAGCTCGTTTGTAGACACAACCAATGGCAAGCCAATCATTCAAACAGATGTTATTAGCGACTTGACTGCATCCGGTTTAACCGACACAAGTCAAGCCTCTACATTGGCTGATCTGGGTATTACTGAAGTATCTTCCGGCACAACAGGTAATGTTGGGGCTACAACTGACGCAACTACAGGAGCTACAACTGGAGCCACCACCGGGGCAACTACTGGGGCAAATGTTGGGGCAACTGGAGCAAATGTTGCCACAACGGCTGACACTGGCGTAAAGACTGGGGTTTCTGGGGCAACTGGGGCAAACACTCAAGCCAACACTGGCGTTGTAATTGCCACAGACACGTCTACAGGCACTGCGTTAATTATGGATGGATCTGGCAAGGCTCAGGTGGTTAGCATCACAGGAAGCGCCACACCCGGATCTGAAGTTACCCTAACTACCAACTCCTCAGGCGCTATTACCGCCGCGCCAGTTACCACAACCGGAGCAACAACTGGTACAACTACGGGAGCCACCACCGGAACAACGACTGGGGCAACTACAGGCGCTGCCACTACAACTGGAGCGAACACGGGCGCAAACACAGGAGCTTCTACAAGCACCACGACCGGAGCCAATACTGGTGCAAATACAGCTACAAGCACGGCCACAAACGCGGCTACTGCGGCAAATACTGCGGCCAATACAGCCACTACTGCGGCTACTAACACTGCGGCTAACGTCAGTACAAACAACAATACTGCGGCTGCAACTAATGCTGCTACGGCCACAAATGCGGCAACTGCGGCAAATACTGCCGCTAATGTAGCCACCAATGCTGCGACCAACACCAACTCTAACGCTGCTACCAATGCGGCTGTAGATGCCAACACCGCTGCAAATGTTGCGACTAATGCTGCTGTAAACGCTAATACAAACGTTAACAGCAACACAAACACCAATACAAACACTAACGCAAATACAAACGTTAACAGTAACGTTAATACCAATGTTAATCCAAACGTTAACACTAACGTCAACACGAACGTTAATCCTAACGTCAATGTAAACCCCAACGTCAACGTTAACCCGAACGTTAATGTCAACCCAAATGTAAACGTTAATCCTAACGTTAACCCTAACGTTAATGTAAATCCTAATGTAAATGTTAACCCGAACGTAAACCCGACGGTTAACACTAACCCAACAGTTAACCCCACTGTTAATACAAACCCAACCGTCAATCCAAACGTCAACACCAATGTAAACGTTTCTACGCCTGACGCAATTACAGTTGGAGATGTAAAAATCCCCGGAACATACACGCCGCCGGATGTATTAACACCCGTTACGCCAACTACGCCAATTACAACAACTCCAGTAACTCCAACAGTTACGCCGGTTACGCCAACTACACCGCCTACTAAACAACCGCCCAAAAAGACAACTACGCCAACTCAGACGCAGATGCCACAGAGCGGTGGCGGCGGCGAAGCTATAGCCGCTCCGTTGGCTAGTGTGTTCTATTACGGCAAGGACTTTGGCGGTCAGAAACAGCAAGTTGCCCCGACGGGCGACTTAATGATGTCTCCGTACCATGAGTTAAGCGTTACCAAAGCAGGCGCAGAACCACCTCCTCAAGCAATTCCTGTTGCACAAGAGGCAAAAGACAGCGAAAATGACATAGCTGCGTTACTTCAACAAATCATGTCTTCAGGCGACAACAACATGACGCAAGAAGAGTTAATGCAAATTATTCAAGCAAGAGGCTAATATGGGTGAAGAATACGATTTTTTTGCGGATCCTAGGAACGATGCATTTGCCTACAATGACCTAGGCTCTTCTCCATCTAACTCACAAATCCTGTCGGATATAAATTACAGCCCTAGCCTGTTAAGCAGCCTTGGCAGTCTTTTATCTGGTGGCTCTGGATCCATGGCTCAATTGGCAAGCCTTGGCGGTATTGGAGCTTTACTTAATTCTATTGGTGGTTCTAGTGGTAGCGGTTACAAGGGCTATCAAGGAAGCATACCAAAGTACACAGCTTCGCGTACACAGTATGCGGCTCCCACAAGTGGAGCACCTAGTGCATATCGCCCATCCGACACAGAGGTGATGGATTATCTAAAGCGTCCCGGTTTAAACGACTCAATGATTGCCCGGTCAATGAATGAGTTTGGCATTACTCCTAGCCGTGTGGCTGGTGTTACTGGCACTCCTGTCGCAGATATTCAATCTCGCTATAACGCAGCTATGGGGCCAAATACAACTGCACGCCGTCCCGGCTCAGGCGGTGTAACGTATTTCTCACCCATGGTTTACACGCCACAAGGTGCTGCTCCAGCAGCAGCCGCTCCAGCGGAAACCGCTCCGGCTACTGTGGCTCCAGCCGCTGTAGATAACTCTTATCAAGTTTTTGCCGCAGGCGGTATGGCTCATGGCGGCTTAGGTTCGCTGGGTCATTACTCCGATGGCGGTCACCTTCTTAAAGGGCCGGGCGATGGCGTGTCTGACTCTATCCCTGCCATGATTGGCGACAAGCAACCAGCCCGTCTGGCCGATGGCGAGTTTGTCATCCCAGCCCGTATTGTTTCTGAGATCGGTAATGGATCTACAGACGCAGGAGCACGTAAACTATATGCCATGATGGATCGCATCCAGAAAGCTCGTGGCAAGACTTTGAAGAACGTTGCAGCCAACACCAAGGCTGACAAACATTTACCA
>Ga0209087_1000743_pt1 | contig 20194 bp, 23 predicted proteins | sample S_130805_EF_Meta_FD_187321 | JGI IMG/M metagenome (GOLD analysis project Ga0209087, IMG submission 187321) | Freshwater microbial communities from Lake Simoncouche, Canada to study carbon cycling - S_130805_EF_MetaG (SPAdes) (version 2) | ecosystem: Environmental > Aquatic > Freshwater > Lake ... | reverse complement strand
CCTTCCTTTTCATCTGCCGGCTCTTCATCTTCTCCAGCAGCCTCATCTCCAGCTTCTTCGTCTCCGCCTTCTTCCTCGCCGCCCTCTTCGTCTCCACCTTCGTCGCCAGATCCGAATAGGTCATCGTCTTCTGCCTCTAGCAGAAGTTTCCTTATGCTGCTCTCTACGAGCATATCGCGCTTGAAGACTCTCATTTGAGCACCTTGGCCATTCTATCGCACTTCTTGAACCGCTCTTCGATGGTGTCCCAATTGAGCTCCTTCATCATGGCGAAAACATACGACTTGCGGTCCTTGAGATAGTCCCTGTAGTACGCATGTTCCCAGACGTCAAGCACCACAACTGGATGGGATGCGATAGGAACGTGCTCGCTGTGGAGATCTACAACAACATTTATGTAGCGATTTAGAACTGCATTGTAGACTGTGATCGCCCATCCATTCCTGGCGCTGAGCGCGCAAGCGATGAAATCTTGCTGCCACGAGTCGAAGCTTCCAAAGTCTCTCTGGAGCCTCATGTAGGCCAGCGAATCCATCGTAATTCTGGAGTTCACATCAGAGATGTTCTCAAAGTATAGAGCATGAAGGTATGAAGCGTTGAGGTTGTAGACCTCGTCGATCTTTAGGGACCTGAATGTCGAGTTGTTGAGATTGGCTTCATCTCTTGGCGCTGTATCGAGCTGAGCGCTGACCTCGTTTAGGGTCTCGACGTAGTTATCAAGAAGCTCCTGGTGGCTCTTTTTAGTCTTCTCGCTCAGTAGCTCGGTCCTTAGCTCGTACTTCTTTGAAGCAGTCACATAGGATTCGCTGAGCCGCGATTCTTCAGTATCAAGCCCAAGGTCAGCTCGAATACCACGGACAATGTCACGATTGATCGACTTCATTCTACCGTGTACTCCTTCTCGAATTCTTTCTTATCGACAACAAAGACTGGAGAATCATCTCCGGGTACTTCGTGCGGAAGTGGCGGCATCTTTGGACCTTGCTTCGCAGGGCGAGACTTTGCTTGCGGCATCTTCACGCTAGGCATTTTAGATCTGAGGTCTGCGTCCTGGATCATTTCCTGCTTTGAAGCAGATGCTGGTATGACTCCCACTTGGCCCGGGTCCTCTATTCTAGGCTCTTCTGGCTTACGAAGAACGACCTTGATGTCCTTTCCTGCCTGTTGGACAGAGTCAACTGTGTACTCAAAGCCGGACTTCTTGTGCCGAACCTTGAGGTCCTTGCTGATTATCACGTTGCCCTCTTTGTCGACGATGTCGACTTCAGAAAGCACTCTGCTCAGCCTCTGTGTATACGCTTCACGTAGGAGGCCAACTAGCTTTTTCTCTGCTGTAGTGTTCTTCATGTTTGTTTCCGCTTCTAAGTATAACAGAGTTGCTCAGGCTATTCCAGCCATCTTAGACCACCGCTCAAACAATATGGCTTCGGAGGTAAGGGCTTTCTTCTTTGCAGCCTCCTCAGAACCACCTTCTTTTTCCTTGTATTTTCGGTCTGGGTAGATTGTAGCGCTTATTTCTTCGTCTTTCTTGACGACGGCAACGTGACCAGAAGCATACTTGGCATATTCGCCGGGCTTGAGCTTCTCTTTTGCCAGCTCTGGTGCCTTCTTTTCGCCAGCCTTTTCTATTTCTGGCTCAGACTTCAAGGTGCCTTTCTCGGGCTTCTTCTTACCCTGCGTCTTCCTCAGCTCTTTCTCAAGATCGCCCTTTGCTTTGATCTTGAACTTCTTGTCTATTGCATCGATCAGGTCTTTGACGAATGCAATCTTGTTCTTCTTGGGCAGCTGATCTTTGTCTGAGAGAGCTTTGTACAGTTTCACTGCCTCGTAATCTCCAGCTGAAGCTTCTTCAGCCTCAAACAAGAGCGATCCAAGCCGTCTAGAAGATTCTGTGAACTTGTCTTTTCCAATGACGCTTCTAATGACCGCTGAAGCAACCTTGGGGTCTTTGAACTTTCTTTGCGAAGAATTGAACGAGCCAACAAATTCATCCATGTCTTTGACGGTGTTCTTTTGCACCACTTGCTCTGGAGCGTCATTCTTGATTTCTTGGGTATCTTGGAGAACTTGACCAACTTGTTGTAGAGATGGCGATGGCTTCGGAGTAGCTTGAGGATTCCTGTCAAAGATTGACTTGATCTCTTTGGGTGTTGACCTGGTGAAGTCTTCGATTAGCTCTTCGAGGCTCAAGTACTTTTTGAAGGGTAAATCTCCCAGAGTGATGCCAAGGCTCCTTGACAGTTTTCTAAATCCCTTGAACAATCCTTCGGGTGGCTTAAGCTTTCCTGCGGTTAGAATGGCTTTGATCTCATCAGCGTTTGGAAGCTCAAACTTCTCCACGTCTTCAGGCTTCATCTTGTCAAAAGGAGTGTTCATGAGATCTTCTTTGACGGACTCAAATTGCTTCTGGACCTCAGGGTCCTTGAGCGCACTCTTCTGATCTTTTTGAACTCTGCTAACGATCTCTTTTGCGCCTCTGTCTATCATGATCTTGAGCATATTGTAGTCACTCTCCATCTGAGTGATCTTCCCTATCGGGCTTTGCTCCATTCCAAACAGCGCACGGGTCACAGAAGAGAGTCCAGTTCCGATCTTCGACAGCAGGCCGCCCTTCTTTGGTAAGATGGTATCTATCTCTCTGAATACCACGTCTAGAGTGGCTTTAGTGTTCTCAAAGAACTCTGGCAGAGTGCCTTCATAGTCCTTCAGTTCTTTCTTAAGCTTCTCGCCAACCTCTTGCATTTTCTCGATTGCGGCAGTGGCTCGATCAAGTATGCCGCTCTCTTCATCTTCTTCAAGGATGAGAGCAGCTTCGTACTTGGGAACGCCTCTAGATTCAGCTATCAACTTTGTTGTTGTGTCAAGCTGCTCGTATAGCCCATGAATCTCATGAAGAGACTCATAGGCCAGATGTAGTGATGACTTTTTGCTAGATACTTTCTTCACCTGAATAACTATCACTCTTGGCTAAGTACTGCCTGACATCTACACCGCAGCTCACTAGTAGTTCAGCGCCAGACATGTCTCGATACCTCTCAAGGTAGATCACCTCTTTGATACCAGAGTTGATTATGGACTTTGCGCACTGCCGGCATGGAGAGAGTGTAAGATACAACTTCTTGCGCTTAGGATTGTTGAAGTCAAGCTTGATTAGAGCATTGACCTCTGCATGAATGAAGCCGCTACAACCAGGTTCATGACTTTCTGGCTCATGCGGGCCACCTGCATAGTTGCCATTGTAGCCGATTGCTAGAACCTGTGTATTGTCTTCAGAGACAACCACGGCACCAACTTGGAACCTTGGATCGTATGAGCGCTTTGCAATAGTCTTTGCAAAATCAATCCAAATCTCATCCCAGCTGGGTCTTGTCATGCTCACTCCCGGTCAAAGATGGTCTCAATGTTGACTTCTGCTGGAAGATTGAATCCCGCAGCCTTTCTGTGGCCACCACCGCCAAACTTCTTTGCGACTTCACTCACATCGGAGTCCTCATGATGGGCACGGAGGCTGACTTTCACCTGGCGCGTCTCATGGTCGTAGTACCAGATCACTGCAAAGTCGCACTTAGGAGACAAAGCCGCACCGATCTCAGACATCCAGTGCGGAGAGTTCACCACAAGCACTTCTTTGCCAGAAATCTTCCTTGGCGAAGCATTCTTTGCGATCTTTGAGATCACTGTCTTTGAGTATGCAAGGATGTAGGCCCCACGTTCCTGGGCGTTGTCGACCTCGGAATCGTCCAGGTACTTGTCGAACTCCTCGAAGTCGAACTTCACCATGTCGAATGCAGCCGAGAACTCTTTCGAGTACGGGATCTCCCATTTCCAGAGGTCGCGGTCCTCGATGAACTTAATGAGACGAGGAGCCTCCTTTCCAGGGTGGAAGAACTTCCAAGCCAGCATGGCTCCGCTGTGGTTCATGTCGAATCGAGTGCAGGAGACATCATGCAGCTCAACCATCGCCGACTTGTGATGGTCGATCACAATGATGCTCTTGGCTTCCTGCATCAATCGCTTTGTAGTGACGTTGTCGTATGAGAAATCAAGGATGACGACGTTCTTTGCAGTCACGTCAGGAGGCGGCTCGCCATGCTTTGCAGCGTGGTATTCAGCCCTATCGCCGAGAAGCTTCCATGCAGAATATGCTGCTCCAAATCCGTCTGTACAGTTCGCGTGATAGATGACTAGATTTACTGCACTTGGCTCGACCATGATTTTCCTTGATTGCTAGTTCCGGCTCTAAGTATGAGCTGGAATGGTTGCAACAACTAACCACGATCGATTATAACACGCTCAGAAGAGGATTTATCACCCATCTCGTAGATTTCTGAGTCTTCTAGAGCAAAGATCTGGTAAGGACAACCCGACTGGATAGAGATGCCTAAACCCGGAGTCAAAATAGACTCTTGATACGGAAATTCTTTAGGGTGATCTGCAGAATACTCACAGCCATGAACAACACGAATCTTGCCCCTTCTGAGAAACAAGGCTTCGTTCTTTGACGTGTAGTACTTGAGAGAGTTCGAACAGCCAGCTCTCATGAACAAGATCTTCGTATGGACGACGTCCATCGAGCCTATGCTAATCTCGTATCCCCACTGCTTGTCTACGACCTTTGATTCGGTCTTCCATGATGTCCTGTAGTCATCTCTGAACTTCATCTAGCCTCCAAACTTGTCAAAGTGCTTAAAGCATCTTGGCTGGTACAGCTCGAGACCTCCCACTTCGACTTCCTGCTCTGGTCGGCCACCGGTCTTTGTGGTGTAGTAAGCGTCAGCTCCGCAGATGGTGCAAACAGCTGGACATATCTCTATCTTGGTTGCGAACGGCATCATCGATTGCACCTCTTCAAGCGACTCTCCAGATGATGCCAACTGCAAGGAAGAGACCAGCACTGTCCTACCCTGTTTGAACTGCGCTATAAGCGCTTGCGCACAGCCAGGAATCATAAATGCTTCGTCAACGGCTACAACAGAGGGCCTCATAGAGGGCTTCGTGTCCATTACATGACGGCTAATCTCTAGACCATGAGAGACGCGAATCGCAGGGATCTTGCCACCGTTGTGAGTATTGATGTGGTCTTCACCGTATCTCGAGTCTATGCCTGGTTTAAAGCACATGATGTTGGTCTTCTTGAGAAAGTACCGATCGATCACTGACAAGAGCTTTGTGGTCTTTCCGCCAAACATTGGACCTGTGAAAATAACGAATTCGTTCATAGACATTAGATCTTCCACCATTGAAATGTCTTCTCCAGACCACTAACTAGACTGTAGAACGGCACATAGCCAAGAGAAGTTGTAGAGTTAGTAATATCAGCAAGAGTGTGCTTTACGTCCCCTGGTCGCTCAGGGGCGTGAACAACTTCAAACTTGCCGAACCTTTCTCTGAAAATCTCTAAGATCTGGTTGTTTGATACGCTTCGACCTGTTCCAATATTGAAGACCTCTCCAGACATTCGCTTCTCAACTTGAGATGCCAAGATGTTTGCAGCCACCACATCGCCAACGTACACCATATCTCTAGTCTGGCTTCCATCGCCATCCGACCTCAACGGAAGACCCTTGGAGATCTTGTCACACCAAGCTGAGATTGCCGTGGAGTATGGTGAGTCTCCAAGTTGATTTGGACCGTACACATTGAAGTATCTGAGGCAGACAGAATCCACGCCATAGAGCTTGCTTGACATTTTCAAGAAGCTTTCCACCGTAAGCTTCTGCAGAGCATATGGAGATGCTGGATTCTTGTCGGTCCACTCGTCCGTTGGAAGCTTGGTGGTGTTTCCATACACGGCGCAAGTTGAAGAGAAGACGATCCTCGGCTTGTTCTTGGATCTGGCGACAGCCATGACCAGATCCATCGTCATATTGACGTTGATCTCTGTGGTCTGTGCAGGATACTCGACAGTGTATGACACCCTTGGATTTGCAGCAAGGTGGAAGATCGTGTCGTACATGCCGCTCTCTACCCTGTTCAGCACAGCTGGATCTGCAAAGCCTCCATACACCAGCAGGACCATATCTTCTGGTCTCTTCCTGTTAGCCTCAATGCTCTTCTCCCAGATGGGAAGTCCAGTAGTGAGCATGTGGCGCACATTGAGTCCCTCGAGGAACTCCACGTGGCCATTCGACATGTCATCGACAACATCGACAGTCCAACCAGATTCAACGAGGGCGTGGGTCAAGTTCGATCCGATAAACCCAGCGCCGCCAGTGACTAGAGCACGCATCGATCACTCTCCATGGAGGTTGTCCTGCATGTGGAATCTCTTGCCGGTGTCCTTGAGATCTCCACTGAGGTAGCGAAGCACATCGCTGGCCATGTCTCGAGCAGTGCAAGTCGGAACATTCTGGGCTATGTGGTTCAGGTCCCTGAGTGACGTGAACGGGAAATCATGAGGAATTCCCATCATGTGGAGAGTCTCACGGATGGATAGACCGCGATCCTCAAACGGGTGCATGAGATGCGTCAGGGTACGTCCCACCATTGCGTTCGTGCGGTCGTAGTAGAATCCAGGAGATCCATCCATGAACCTGCCGCCACCAGCGATCTTTGCCTTGATCGATTCCAGTCGCCGAATCTCTCGAGAATCAGGGTAGTTGCTCTTCAGGTATTCGAGGCACTGAGAGAGCAAGCCTTTCTCTGCGAGGTAAGTGTACACTGAGTGGATTGATCCCTCATCGTGTCCCTTCACAAACTCCTGGTGGGTAGTGTTGTGGTGCTTGAGGATGAACTCGTACGAGCGATATTCCTGCGTGGCAGACTTCAGCGTGAACTCATTCTGGTTTGCCGCGCCCTCAGGGACCTGCTTGATGTACTCGTGGTATGGAACAGTGTGCCTGTTGAACGTCGACATCTCTGGACAATTTCCATCCCGCCAGTAGAAGTAGAACGTCCTGATCCTTCGCTGCGGGATGCCGTGTAGCATCGTGTTTGTACGGTAGACCGAGAAAGAGTAGTCGTGCTTCTTTGCCAGGTCGTGGAGACCATCGAGGACCTTCTTGCCCGAGTTTGTGAACAGACCAGGCGCGTTCTCTCCAAAGAACACCTTCGGCTTGACCTGACCGAGGACAACCTCAGCCGACTCAAACATCCACTTGTTCTTGTCGTCACGAGTCTCATCACTTCGGCTGGTGTTCAGCTGGCTTAGGCCAGCGCAAGGACAGACGGAGTTCACAAAGTCCAGCTCGCCCTCTGGGATTACACCACCCTCATCAAGGGAGATGCGCGGTACGTCAGGCCAGTAATTCTGGATGTGCTTCTCATTGTCGGCAAATGCCTTGTAGCTGAGGTGGTACTGAGGCTTATTTCCAGTCGCCAGGCTACAGCCAATCGCGCTGCCTCCGATCAGAGGAATGATGGTGGACCACTTCGTATCAGACATTCTTTCTCCTGTATTTCGATTCGATCTTCTCGATGGTACCACGCTTCACTAGCTCCTGAAGCAGCGCCCACGTCTCCTTCCAGTTTCCTTCCTGCTTGTACAGCCCAGGGTACCTCGACTCGGCAATCTTTGCGATCGAGTTGTGATCAGAGGCGCCACCGAGCTCATCCAGGATAGAAAGCAGGTTGGACTCCTTGTCAGTAGCGAGGTAGTCAAGAGACTTATCGACCTGAACCGTCGCCTTGCTCTCTACCTGCTTTACGGGCTTGGGTGCCATGATCTGGCGCTTGGCCTTCTTGAGTTCCTTGAGCTGCTTGGCAAAGTCTGGTTGGGCGCTCATCATCAGCTCGCAGTCCTGCTCAAGAGCAACAGGGGCTGGGGCTGATTCTTTGATCGGCTTTGGCCCAACGCTCTCCTTGGAGATCGGAGCCGCCGCCCTCTTGAGGGCAAGCTTCTTGTTCTCTCGCAGCCTTCGGTACACGCCATACTGGCAACAAGAAATCTCACAGCCGAAGTTTGTAAAATAACCAAGCTCTGACACTTCTCGCATGTGCATCTTCGACTCATCTTCATCGCTGAGCTCAAAGAAGTTGTCTAGATCGCGTCGGATTGCGTTGATGAGCCTGCGGCCAACCTCAGCTGAGATCGAGTGCTCGAGGTCAGCATAGAAGTAGTTGACCGTGTCCATCGCCCCGACGCCAGGCACCACGAACTCATCGTCCTCATCGATGTTCCCAGGATTACCCTCTCGGATCAGAGTCCCAACGTCCGGCATGCGCGCCAAGTTACAGGAGAAGTGATATCCGTAGTAGTTTCCAATCCCTCTGGTGGAGTTCAGAAACTCAAAGGACTGCTTCATGTCTGGCTTGGTCTTGTAGAAGTTCACAAACTTGGGTCCCATGTAGGTGAACCAGTACAAGATGTCAGACGGACGAGTGGAACGCTCAGCCAGCTCCTGTGGAGTGGTGCCGAGCTTGTGGTCGATCGGAGTCCCACCGATGCTCCTGGCATAGTTCCTGGCGGCGACCTGGAGGCTTGTGCGAAGCTCGGTCGTTCCGTAGATCTGCTCCTTTGACTTTGCGGCAGATTCAAGGTTCTCGCAGAGCTGGAGCTGGTAAGCCTTATCGCTAACCAGACGCTCATAGACTATGAAGTCCGCGCCAGTGTTTCGGACCGCAATCTTGACTGTGTTCGACGGACCATAGAACTTGACGATGGCAGAGTTGATCAGCCGGTCCTCAAAGGTCGCCTTTGAGTTGTAGTTCAGGTTCTCGTTGAGCCAGATGATCTCATCGTGGAAGCTACGGTTTGGGTGGAAGTACGGTACGGACTTTCCATCCACCACAAACCCGTAACCGAACTGCGACTCTTCTTCGGGCTTGTGCCGGAATTCATCGAAAGTCTGAGACTGTGCAAATCGCACAAGGTACTCTCGACGATTCATCTCCTTGATGAACTTGACAAAGTCCTTCTTCTTGTCTGAGTCGATCAAAGCGATAAGCTCAGCGTCACTGAGCCTCAAGAGCTGGGCATTTGTCATCTTAGAGGTCCTCGAGGTGACGTCGATTTTCTTTGCCGACGAAGGGATTGTTGACGAAGATGACTTTGGTATCGAGATAGTTGGCGTCGATAGCCTTCCGGATCTCTTGGGCCTGGATCTCATCGTCTTCGTAGAAGTAATCAACTTGGACACCAAGCCTCGCAAGATCGAGGATAGTCTTGGCTTTGTGCTGTCCAGAAGATACTCGAGTCTTTCGTTCATATGGTACCTGGTTGAAGAAGACCGTGTTGTTGATTCCGTTCCTGCGGAGGAAGGCAAGGGTCTCTGCCTCCTCCTGCTGGCTACGTCCCGTGATGATCACGTCCTGCGGACCTGGGCGGATGCCACAGACACCATCGCCAAGGTGGATCACGCCATCGATATCAAAGCCATTTACCTTCATGCAGCCTTCCGCCGGAAGGTGAAGTCAAACACCTTCTTCTGCTTGAACATCATGATCGGATGCTCGGTGACTTCCCAGAGGACAGGGTCAAAGAACCGTGCGGGGTACTCCTTGAACCTGCCAGATGTCTTGTGGAACTCAATCGCGACCGTCTCAACAAAGTCGGGAATCTTATCGATGGTGTCAAGCAGGTCGTACTCCTTGCCCTCGATATCGATCTTCAGGACCTGGGGACGGTACTGTTCGAGAAGTGCGCTGAAGTTGTGCGAATCGACCTCGACCGAGACATCGCTTGAGTTGCGTCGCTTTGCGGTGGAGGAAGACACCGAGTTCCGCTGGGAAGTCGCATAGTAGAACGTGCACTTTGGATCGTTGTGCTCGCTGACAGCCGCGTTCAGGTTCAGGGAATTCGGCGAGTTCAGCTGGAGCATCGCAAAGTTGTCCGGGCACGGCTCAACTGCAATCACCTGCTTTGCCCCAGCATCCACTGCCATTCGAGCAAATCCACCGATGTTTGCGCCAAGATCCATCACGACCTTGCCCTTGACATCGATGTCACCGTAGTTTCGCTGGCACTCCTTGATCGAGTTTGGATCGAAGGTGTCGATTCGAATGTAGTAGCCGCTTGGCAACTTCTTGACCTTGCACTCGACAAAGTCCCGAAGCTTACCATCAAATCGACGACCGACAGGAAGCTCTTGATTCTCAGTGCTCACTTGACCTCCCGATTTCCGGACGGCGTGATCGCGTAGAGGTCTTGGGCCTTGTACGGCTTGTTCTGACGCTCGGTGTACCGCGTTAGGCGGCGCTGGGAGAGGGACTCGCACTCGTAAACGGTCTCATTCAGGGTGAGTTGCTGGGGAGGCGTCTTCTGGGTGAAGGCGCTCGGACCACGGAGGGCACCGACCAGACCCATCTCACGGGCGACCTTGAGATAGCGCACCGCATCGATGACCACGCCAGCCGAGTTCGGAGAGTCGATGACAGAGAGCTGTGCATCGAGGATGACCGGCGCGCCGAGGAAGCCCTCCATCTCAACGCGGAAGTTTGCCACTTTGTTGTCACCGTAATACCGAATGTACTCGGACGGACCCGCATGGAGGAATGAACCCTCAGGGTTCACGTTGCGGATCACGTTCTGTGCACGGATCACGTTCTCCTTCGAGACCTTCTTGTACTTAAGGCGGGACTGGTCGGTCATGTTCAGGAAGTCGGTGTTACCGCCGACATTTCGCTGGATGTGGCACTTGACCTTGTGACCACGCTCAAAGGCGAGCTCCTGAATCATCTGGCTGAGAATCGAAGCGCCGAACTGCGACTTCATGTCATCACCGATGAGGGGAATTCCAGCATCAATAAACTTCTGCTCCCACTCAGGATTCGAAGCAATAAACACCGGAATGCAGTTCAGGAAGGAGACGCGTGCCTTGAGACAAGCCTCAGCGTAGAACTCAGTCGCCTTCTGGGATCCGACAGGCAGGTAGTTGATGAGGATATCGACCTTGCGATCGACAAGAACCTGGGTGACATCGACCGGCTTCTCGTCCGAAGCGCGGAAAGCCTCGTCATCAGAGTAGTTCTCCATGACAGAAGCGATGCCGTCGAGGATGGGGCCCATCTGCACGGTGGGACCAGCCGGAACATTCTTCTCATAGATCGGAGTGCAGTTGGGCTTCGCAAAGATCGCATCACGGAGCGACTTGCCGACCTTTCGCTTGTCGACATCGAATGCCGCAACAACCTCGACATCTCGAACATTGTAGCCGCCGATGTCGCCCTTCATCAGGCCATCTCGCTCGGCACCGTTCGTGTAGCCGTTGTAGTAGGTGAGGCCCTGGTAGAGAGAGCTGGCACAGTTGCCAATGCCAACAATCGCAACGCGGATCTTGGCGGTCTCAGGGGTGTTCTTAGCGGACATTGTTGACTCCATTGTGAAGACTATTGAACTTGTCGGTTTCGAGATTCCAGCGGTAAGACTGGGGACTCAGGTGAATGCTCTTGGGACGTTCCATGTACTCGAAGTCGAGTTCTCCGTTGCTGTTGATAAACTTGGCTGGCCAGTGGAAGATGCGCCAACCGTTCTCAGATCCCATCTTATCCTGGGCAGCATTGAATGTTTCGACCAGCTTAGTACGTTCTGCCCAAGAACCATAGAATGCCGTACCCTTGAAGAGTCCGGTGCCAGGAAGCTTTCGAGACTCATTCTCGATCGGGAGTAAGTTCACCAGCTCAACATTCTTGATTCCGAGCTCCTTGACTTGCTGCTCGAGCTCTGTCGCCAAACGCTGGATCTCAGCCAGCCCGTCAGGAGTCCGCATCAGGTGGTGACGGACATCGATGTTGCCGAGGTAGATCGTGATGCTGTCAAGGTCAGAGAGCTTGATACCGGAGCGCTCCTCGATCTTCTTACCGAGTCCATCACGGAGAGTGCTGAACAGCGTCAGACCATCATTGCGGCAGACCATCTGGCCAGGGTGGTAGGTCGAGAAACTGTGGCTGTCACCAAAGCAGAGGTTCCGAGTACGCTCGACGTGATCGAATCGACGAGTGTTCCGGCAGATCTCATCAAGGCGCTCAGGATCCAGCTGCACGACATCCTTGCTGGTGGACTTGTTCGTCCAGCGGCTCTTGACGCTAGCGCCAATCATAGGCATGTCGTGGTTCATCACAAAGGTCTGGCCCTTGAAGTCCTGGATTCGCTTGAATCGCCAAACGACGTTGTCATCGATACCGAAGAAGTAGTTGATCGCGCCGCCGTAGGCAATACCGAGCGAGATGATCAGAACGTCGTAACCCTCGTAGGTGTCACGCTGGCCCAGGATCTCTACGTTCTTCCATCCGGCATTCACCAGCATGTTGCGGTAGAGCTGGACCCAAGCAGAGTTGTGAGAGTGTTTTGCCTTTGGAGTGACGCGCTCTAGACCGTCAATCGCAATCTTGGCGTCCTTGGGGACATTGAAATCCGTGAAGAAGCTAGCAGACATTATCGAACTCCCGTGCTACCGAAGGCACCATCGCCTCGAATTGTGTTTTCGTCATAGAGATTGTTAAGCTCTACGACTTCGACATTATCATAAAAGACCGGAAGAAGTACAAACTGCGTGATCTTATCTCCACCAGAGATAATCTGCGGCTCAGATCCGACATTCATCATGTGGAGGTGAATCTCACCCTGGTAGTCCTCGTCGACAACGCAGGCTCCAACAACCAGCTCCTTCTTTGCCGCAATGCCGCTCTTGTTGAAGGCGATCAAAGCATGACCCTTCGGAACGTTTGCCTTGATCCCGCTCGGGATGAGAACGCTACTCCCAGGATTCACCATGTAGACATCTGCGCTGGGCACAAAGAAGTCGATCCCTGCTGACTGCGGAGTTCCGCGGGCTGGAGTCTTGACGTCACAAATCTTCGAGATTTTCACTTGGTCTCCTTCTTGGACTGGCGATAGTTGTTCCAGGCGCCGAGGTATGCAGCGGCGTCTAGGAAATTGTCTTCCTTGTAGTTGTAGGAGTGCCGAGAGAACTTGAGCGCGATCAGCATCGCAAACATGTCATCAGCATCGAACTGCTTGCCGGTCATGTTGGAGGCAATCGCTGCGGCACGTTCCAGACCCTCACCGATCGGTCCATACTGCCGTTCCTTCTCTTCAGAGCGATTGTTGATGATTTCGTCAGCAGCCTTAAGAATGTTCATCAGAAGATCCTCTTCATTATGTTCTTGGTCCATTCGTTGATTTCTTCCTTGGTCAGCTCCCGTCGGGGTAGCTGGAGCATCTCTTCCTCGACAACGGACCACGTGATGTCGTCTCGGAGCTTGAACTTGGTATTGTTTGGAACTGGCTCATATTCTATCAGCGCTTTCATCATCTCAAAGTGGCGCTGGTAGACGTGGTAGCTTCCAGCGTGGTGAAAGTATTGACCGAGCTCAGCGTTGATTCCTCGGGCACAAAGCTCATTCAGCATCATCTGCTGGAACATGCTGAAGGTGAACACATCGTTGCAGAATCCATAGACCGCATCGTTCGATCGCATGTTGACTGCGAGGTGAAGCTTGCCTGCACGGAGGAAGAACTGGATGTACTGCGTGCAGGGATAGTCCTTATCGTTTCCAGACTTGTGGTGCGGTTGATTTATGGCGATCGTGGCTCGGCGGGTGTCATTATCTCGAACGATCTCATCGATGACCCACTGCCACTGGGGCTTCAGGTAAGTCCCGTAGTTCGATTCGACTTCGTTCTTGTCATCTGCGATCTGACGCCAGATCGCTGCCAACTTCCCGATATTTTCCACACTGCGGTTTGCAGAGAGATACCACAGCCACTCAGCGACGGCATACTGCGGGCTGAACTTACGTGCTGGAGCCGCAATCATCATGTCTGTAGGGTCTTCTATCACGATGCTCGAGCAAAGCCGCTCGATCACTTTCGATCCACGCGTAGTGACTTCATCACCAAACGTATCTAGTTCTCTAAGCTCGCCGATGAGCGCAAGTTCAAGGTTTCTGTATTTCATGGGCATATCCTACTTGGGATTGGTGGGAAGTACAGTCACTTTTCGATGTTTATGACCTTGAGCTTCTGCCACCGAGTCGACATTCCAAAGTCGCCCTTCTCAACTTCTGCGGCTGCAAATGTGAACCGGTTCAGAGAACTTCCAGCCGCGGCACCCCAGCAGAACATCTTGTGGACCTTTCCTGAGTTCGCCATGCATTCAAGCAAGAGGTAAGGCTTCTTGTTCTTCGTGAGTTTCGGGATCGCATTTACGATCATGAACCAGTAGATGTCATGTCGGTCGCAGTCATCGATGGACCTGACGTCTTTCTCCTGGAGCCACTTGGAGACCTTCTCAGGAATCGCAGATTCGATGTTGAACGATCCGAGGAGTTCTCGGTCGAACTCCATCGTGGTCTGCATGCCCCACTCACCTGCATCAGTCGAGTCCGCAAGGAGTTCCTTGAGCTTATTCTTACCGAAGAGCGGCTCCTTCTTTGTACGCTTCTTCAGCTGGTCAGCAGATCCAATCACAATATCATGCATCTGGCGGTATGAGCTGAAGGTCTTTCCCTCACCAACCATGTCCATCGACCCAAATGCTCGGATCTTGATCAGTGACTCCAGCGCCTTCTTGTTGAACTTACTGTGACGCCACGTGCCATCTTCATTCCAGAGGAGGTCATCAATGCTCTTGTACGGTCGCATTTCAAGAATCTCATCGATCGCCGTGGCACCAACTCCCTTGCATGACAGGAAAGAGGGCATGAGCTTGTAGTCACCGATCGCAGCCCAGGACTTCTTCGCGTAGTTGATATCGATCGGAACGATCTTGTAGCCGAGGCTCTTGACTTCAGAGATCGCCTTCGGTGCCTTCTTGGAACCTGCGGTAGCCTCGAGGTAGGCGATCAGCCACTCCTGCTCATAGTAAGTCATGAGCCACGCACAGTAGTACGAGTTCATGGCATAGGACACCGCGTGGGACTTGTTGAAGCCGTATCCAGAGAAGTAGCAGATGTTCTCATAGAGCTTATCTGCCGTCCGCTCATCGATGCCATTGGCCATCGATCCCTTGACAAACTTCTCTTTGAGAGCCTTGGCCTTCTCAACATTTTCATTGCCAGACCCGACAGGCTTCATCATCTTTCGAATCTTGTTACATTCAGCCTTCGGGAATCCAGCCACCACGTGGCAAAGTTCCATGACCTGTTCCTGGAAGATGATACATCCGTAGGTCTCTTCCAGGACCTGCTTGATGAGAGGATGACCGTACTGGACGGTGTCAGGCTCGCTCTTCGACTTGATGAAGAGCTTATCAACCTTTGCACCCAGCGGACCAGGACGGTAGATCGAGGTGAGCGTGGCGAGGTCAATCACGTTCACCGGCTTGGCGGCCATGAACAGTTGTTGAGCGCCGCGATTCGTACACTGGAAGATGCCAGCCCATCGCCCAGAGTGATAGACATAGTCGTACACCTTCTGGTCGTCGAAGTCGATCACCTTCGGTGCCATGTTCTTATCGAACCAGTCCCTGACATCTGAGAACTTGATATCGGTCTTTCCCTCCTTCTCAAGGATCAGGGCAATAGTCCGCTCGATCATTCGAAGAGTACCGAGACCGAGGAGGTCAAACTTGACCCAACCGAACTCTTCGAGGTGCTTGTAGTTCATGCCCTCAACCCAGGGAGTCTGGTGCTCGCCCTTTGCCATGATCAGCGGCATACGCTCACCAATCCGCTCTGAGACGATGACACCACCTGCGTGGCGACCAAGAGCCTTATTCTGCTTGAAGAGGACTTGCAGGGGGTCCATGATGTCAGGATGAGATTCGAGGAAGTCCCGAGTCGACTTGGAGTACTTCATCGCATCTTCAAGCGTGATGTCAAACCCCTCATCGGCATCTTCATCAACCTTGGCACCTTCCGCGACATCACGCTCGAGGCTAGCCAGAGCTCGATTCACCTCTTCGAACTCGATTCCGTAGAACCGGCTTACGTCCTTGATGAGACTCTTGAGCTTGAACGTGTTGTAGTTCGAGATCGGGACAATGTTTTCCTTGCCAAACTTGTCGCGCATCAGGTGGATGAGCGCATCTCGATCACTGATGTCCGAGTCAATGTCCGGATACTCTGCGCGGTCAATCGAGAGGAATCTCTCAAAGAGGAGACCGTACTCGACAGGATCTACGTCAGTCACATATAGTACGTAGTTCACCAAGCTTCCGGCACCGGAGCCACGTCCAGGACCGACCAACATGTGGTCTCGGGCAAGATCGATGATAGCCTTCATCGTCAGGAAGTACTCGCTGAAGTTCTTCTCCTTGATGATCTGGAGCTCATACTTCAGGCGCTCGATGTACTCAGGCTTCTGGTGGAGACCACGCTTCACCAAGCCTTCTTTGCAGACATCCAACAGAGCCTTTGCCGCCGTCTTACCTTCAGGAATGACATAAGTCGGGAGCTTCATGGAAGTATCGGGCTTCACCTCTCCAACGATGTCATGGGCAATGAAGTGAGTGCGCTCAATCGCATCGATCACGACATCATCATCGTAGAAGGTGTACCCGTTCTTCACCTGCTGGTAGGTCTCCCAAACCTGGTTCGCATTCTTCGGGTAGAGCTCGCACTTGAGATCATCGCGGGACTTCGGGAGAGAATCAGGATTGATCTCAGTGTGGTTGAGCCAGCCAAGCTTCTTGTAGATCTCCCGCTCACGCCAGTGCTCAGGTCGTGAATAGTGGGAATCGCAGGTGACCACAAGATGCTGAGACATCGAGTTCTTCTTAGCGAACTCAATGATAGCGCGGTTCACAAGGTGTTGGGCAGGAAGCTTGTTGAATTGAAGCTCGAGGAAGGTGTTCTCAACTCCGACGGCATCTACAAGCTGGTCTACCGTATTTCCGATCTCCCGCATCACCTTTTCGGCGAGGTCGCCGTTATCGAGTATGTGCGCATCAAGGTCGTTGAAGCCGTACTTCTGTAGCTCCTGGAACACAGAGTAGGCGATCGGACCACCAATGCAGGCGGTGGAGACGAGGAGGTCACCTTTTGCAGCCTGCTTGAGCATCTTGTAGTCGATTCGAGGGAATCGGTAGAAACCCTCAGAGTAACCACGGGAGACGAGGTGGAACAGCTTCTGGAGTCCAGAGGAGTTCTTGGGAAGAACGACAAGGTGGTGGCGCCGCTTCACCGGATCGAAGAACTTGGAAGACTTGGTCTCATCCTCGTTCTCAACGGTCAGGCTGGCACCCTCAGACTCGACATTCGTGGTCTCATCATCGCCATCCACGGTCGCAACCAGCTTCTTCTCCAGCTGGAGCTCAGGAAGCTTCCCCTCCTTTGAGAGGGTGTACTGGCGGCTCCACTCGCTGAGATCGGGATGCACATACATCTCACAGCCAGGGATGAACTTGAAGTGCTTGCCAGCCTTGTGCATCTTCTCGGCGTGGAGATAAGCATGGGCAAAGCCATTCATCTGGCCGTGGTCCGTTAGCGACCAGCCATCGAGGCCATTCTCAACACAGAAGTCAATGTGCTCCTGCGGATATCCAAGCCCATCGAACGTGGAGAATCCAGAGTGAGAATGGAGACCGAAGAACTTGGTTGGAGTTCGATTTTGCATTTCTTCCTGCTTGTAGGGTACACCACATTATACCACAACGCGGTGGAGTCTTCACCAAAAGATTTGGGGTCTCTCCAATTTCTAGAGAGACCCCTTCGTCACACCCGTTCAAGGGCTTCTTCCTGCCAGCCGTAGCTTTTTGTTCCGTTCACCAGCAGGTCATAGACGATATAGCACTCCAGCTGGGATTCTTCTGGATTGCACTCTCCACTAATGTGGTCGTCATCTACTATCCTGGCTTTTAGCACTATTGCCGGCGTGCCCTCATAGATCCGAAGCGGCTCATCTCTCCATTCTCCATTCTCGTAGACTTCGTCAGTCCAGCAGGGAGTGGTCATTGGCTTGATGAACGCTACCAGATCTCCAGGAGCAAACTTCGGAAGATCAGTTAAAGAAACCGGTACCCGTCTTCTTCGCGGCATCTTCAAACTTCTGCTTCTCTTCAAGAGCCTCGTTGAGCTCCTTCATCATCTTGCTGATGTTTTCCTCGAACAGGGCCTGGTACTCCTTCGTGACGTAGAGCTTATCACCCTCAGAGACCAGCTCAAGGGTGCGAAGATTGTCTACAATGTCGGTACCAGTAACGATCGCAAGCTGGACTACCTTTGCGATCTGAGAAATCACGTCATCTGAAAGCTTGAACTTCATGTTTACCTCACGTTTGAACTTGTGGACACCAGTGCGTGGTTCGACCGTCGGGAGTCTCCTCGCGGACAACCTTGTTCCCGTGCATGTCGGTCTCCCTACTATAAACAAGGAACCTGGAAGAGTATTCGCCAACTTCTCCGTTCAGATCAGAGTAGCTCTTGATGGTCGCGCCACCAGACTGGTAGCTGGCGCGGATCACCTTCTTGATCGAAGAGTTCAGCGTTGAGAGCTCCATGTTCGACAAGTGACAGACCTTGCGGTGCGGGCTGATCTTCGCAAGCCATAGCGAGTCCGCCTTGAGATAGTTCCCGACTCCAGAAATCACTGACTGGCTCATGATCGCTTCGCACACTGTCTTGTTCTTCATCTTCATGAGCCGGTCACTGAACACGTTGTCCGGGACATCCTCATAGAGCATATCGGGACCAAGAGTGTCAAGCTTCTTGACCGTCTCCTCCTTTCCCTGGACGATCTTGAACGTGCCAAAGTTCCTGGCATCAGTGAAGTACAGAACATCGCCGTCCTGGAACTCGATCATCACCCGGGCATGGGAGCTGCGCTCGGTCTTCCAGCTGCCCGACATTCCCAGTGTGTTCCAGATGAACTGGTCGCCTTCAAGGGCGGCAAAGATGAACTTTCCCTTCACGCCCCAGCCTTCGACCTTTGCCGGTAGGGTGACGCTCGACAAACCCTCGATTGGCTTCTTCAGATATCGACCGCTGAGCGGTGTGATCGCCGTGATGATTTTTCCAGTGCTGAACTTTGCCAGATTATCAGTGATCCGGCGGCACTCAGGTCCTTCAGGAATGGTACACCTCCTTAAGCCAGTCATGGTACAGATTCAATGCGTGGTCTCTTGGTTCTACTTGCTGCCAGTCTCCAACCACAAAGATGCGGTAGGCATCATCCGCATACTTCCCGCAACCGTGCAGGTCCTTTGCGGTCTTCCACTTGCCGGCGAGGTACTCAGAGGAGAACCTGATCAGCGTAGAGGTGCGCTTCTTGGACATACCCAGCGACTTGATGATCTCTTCGAGGTCAGCTGGATTTGCGCAGGACATCGATGCCGCATCAGGGTACTTCTGAAAGAGCTCAGGCAGCACAGCCCTGACCTGCCTGTTTGTGGTGAGGTTCAAGAGAAGGCAGCACACTAGGATCTTCCAGGTGTCACCAAAGTAGGGCTCTTGGACCAGATTGTGAGGGGACTTAGGTGGTTGCCACGCCATAGTGGCAGAATATCACAGTTCTCTCAGCTTTTCATCACTTACTTGATAGCGCGAGGATAATTGCCATCACAAACTGAACGACGGCAAAGATTGTTACCGCCTTTGTCTTGAACGTGGTGAGGTCATCGATCTGCTTGAGCTTCTCACGGAGCTGAGACGGTGATGCCACATCGTCGATCTTATCCTTCCACTCGCGCAGCTCCTTGACCTTGTCTTCCTTCAGGCGAAGCTCAGCAATCTCCTGCTTGAGATCAGCCACTTCGTGGCGCAGTGAGTTTATTCCAATTGCCAATGTCTCAAGTTCCTTGAGTACAAGCCTGGAATACTCGTTCCAGGAGTTCTGCGCTGGGTCCATCAATCCTCCGAGCCTGAAACTATACGCTTATCTATACTCTGGACTCGGAGTATGACCTAACACTGACTGGCCAGAACTGCGCGGCAATATCTCTGCACGCTTCTGCAACCTTCTGGATCTCCCACTGCGCTCCCTCATGAGTTCGAAGGTCAATAAACCTGAGCAAGTTGTTCAGATTACAAGTCCCATAGTACTCAGTGTAGAGGTTCATGGGAAGAACACCACGAGCCTGCTCGCGACAAACTCCGGCCTCCATCAGCTCGTGGTACAAATTCAAGGACTCATTGTGGAATACCTTGATTGCATCAGAGGCCGCGCGACCATAGCTAGCAACATGCGAGTTCACTAGGTTGTCAGTATTGCTAGCCTGCCTGTTGCTCTTGTGCTGCGTCCTGAACATGTTCGGCTCATAGAACTCGAGATTCTCATCCGTGTATCGACGAGAGATCTCGTTGTAGGACCAGGTACGGTGACGGTGGTGCTGGGACCTGACGAACAACGGGACCTTGAACCTGAAGGTGATCACGTTGT
>Ga0209087_1000740_pt1 | contig 20238 bp, 19 predicted proteins | sample S_130805_EF_Meta_FD_187321 | JGI IMG/M metagenome (GOLD analysis project Ga0209087, IMG submission 187321) | Freshwater microbial communities from Lake Simoncouche, Canada to study carbon cycling - S_130805_EF_MetaG (SPAdes) (version 2) | ecosystem: Environmental > Aquatic > Freshwater > Lake ... | reverse complement strand
TACGGTCTCCTCATCTGGAAGATCGCAACCCTGAAGAACGGTTCTTCGAAGTAATCCCCTTCCGACGGGAAACCGTCGGGTTCGGATACAGGAAAAGGCCCGGGGGAAACCCCGGGCCTTTTCTATTGCTCACAAATGTGGTCGGGGCGACTGGATTCGAACCAGCGACCTCTTGCACCCCATGCAAGCGCGCTACCAAGCTGCGCTACGCCCCGAGTGGGTCCAAAGTTTTCGGAGTGTATCAGGAAGGCTAGCGCCACTCCCCCGCTGGTGAACGACCGAGCAGTGCGCGCGCGAGCGCTTCTATTGTGGTTCCTCCGTCGAGCGCAGCTACAACCGCTGCGGTGATCGGCATTTCTAACTTATACGTGGCTGCAAGTTGCAACGCACCATGTGCAGTGCCGACTCCCTCGACCGTCGCGCCAATCTTTTCGACCGCCGCCTGCACGCTCATGCCGCTGGCAAGGAGCGCGCCGAGCTTTGCATTACGCGAACCAGTGTTTGACGAGGTGACAACAAGGTCACCAACCCCAGCGAGCCCGCATGCGGTCTCTGTGCGTCCACCGCATGCTTCAGCGAGGCGCGCCATCTCGGCGACGCCACGTGACAAGAGCGCCGCTGCTGCATTCTCGCCATACCCGAGCGCGCGAACACCGCTCACAGCGATGGCGATGACGTTCTTGAGTGCTCCACTGATCTCAACGCCAACCACGTCGTCAGTCAAATAGAGTCGGAGGGTCGGTCGAACCAACCGTGTGCGCAGCGACTCGACAAGCTGCGTTGGCCCAGCGAGTACCGCCGCTGCAGGCTTCCCGATCGCAATCTCGCTGGCAAGGTTTGGCCCAGACAAGACTGCGAGACGCTCCGCGTCAGCACCTGCAGCGATCAGCAGCTCCGAGGGGCGAGCCCCGTTGAGGGATAACCCTTTCGAAGCGATCACCATGGCGGCGATGCCAGCAGCCTGCACGATCTGCTTCGCTGTCTCTGCATCAAGGTCCATTGAGGGAATTGTGACGACGAAGGTGTCGTCAGCGGTCAACGTGGTCAGCGCTTCGTTAGCGCTGAGGATGTTGATTGAGGCCGGCAGCGCAACGCCAGGGAGGCGTCGTGCATTAACGCGCGCGTTCCTCAGAAGCTTGGCCTCTTCAGGGGTACGTGCGAGCAACTCAATGATGGGGGCGGGACGACCTTCACCCTGCTCCTGGCTCCAGAGGAGTGCAAGGGCGGTCCCCCATGCGCCGGCACCGAGAATGCGGATGGTGCTCATGCGCGTGCGGCTGGCTTCGCCTTTGCAGGTGCCCGTTTCGTTGACTTCGAGGAGCGTCCGCGCTCTCGCCCCGCTTCGGCCTCCCGCTCTCGTACGACGATACGGATCGGCGTTCCCATGAGGGGGTACTTCTCGCGGATCTGATTCTCAAGGAAGCGCTGCCAGGTGAAGTGCACCTGGGCGGCATTTCGTGCGAAGACCACGAAGGTTGGGGGTGGCGTTGAGGCCTGGGCGGCATAGAGGATCTTCGGGCGCTTGCTGCCGCTGTGAGCCGGCTCCTGGCGGGCTACCGCCTCAGCAATCAGTCGGTTCAGCACGCCGGTTGGAATGCGCAGATTCCGCGCGTCGGCGGCGGCAACCGCGGCATCAAGCACCTTCGTCGCGCGCAACCCGGTCACCGCTGAGATGGAGACGAGCGGCGCAAAATCAAGGAACGGCGCCTGGCGGCGGAGCTTCCCTTCAATCTCATCAAAGGTGAAGCCATCCTTCTCAATGAGGTCCCACTTGTTCAGCACCAGCACAAGGCCCTTCCCCGCGTCAATCACGGAGCCAGCGATATGTAGATCCTGCGCCTGCAGGCCGGTCGACGCGTCGATGAGGAGCAGGGCGACGTCGGCGCGATCGAGCGCACGGACAGAGCGCACCGTTGCCCATTTATCCGCGGAAGGGCCAGAGGCCACCTTGCCGCGCTTCCGAATACCAGCGGTGTCAACAAGGGTGATCTGACGCCCTGCGTGTAGCAGCGTCTCATCGATGGCATCGCGCGTTGTGCCGGCTACTGCACTCACCACGGTACGCTCGCTTCCGATCAGCTTGTTGAGGAGACTCGACTTGCCGACGTTCGGCCGCCCAACGATCGCGACGGTTACCTCGCCCTCGACGTAGGCGCTACCCGCATCTTCTGGGAGCGCTTCGAGTCGCTCAACAATGACGTCAAGCAGGTCGCCCGATCCGATCCCGTGCTGTGCGCTCACCGTATGCAGGCGATCAAAGCCAAGGATCGAGAATTCCTGGGCGGCGCGATCGCGTTCAATGTTGTCCGCCTTGTTCGCCACAAGGATGATCGGCTTGCCACTGCGGCGCAGCAGCTGCGCCACCTCGGCGTCGCCAGGGTTCGGGCCAGTTGCCGCGTCAACGAGGAGCAGAATCAGGTCGGCGGCGTCGACGGCGATGCGGGCCTGGTCTTGCACCCCAATCTCGATCGGATCACCAACGGCGGGCTGCATGCCGCCCGTGTCCACCACACGAAAGCGCATCCCATTCCACTCAACAATGCCGATGAGTCGATCGCGCGTCGTACCAGCGCGATCCTCAACGACCGCACGACGCTCACCAACGAAGCGATTGAAGAGGGTGCTCTTCCCTACGTTCGGACGCCCGACGAGCGCAACAAGTGGCAGCCGACGCGGTAGAGCCTCGACTTCGACCTCTACCTCGAGCTCTTCGTCGCTCATGCAGGTGCGCCGCTCGTAATCGAGGTAGTGCGATATTGCGGTGTTGCGGCGGCCTCAAGGGCGGCTCGTGCGATGGAGGCCGCATTCGTACGGACATGATCGGTGCCTCCAAGTTCGGCAATCTTGAGCGCAACGCGCTCGAGATCTTCAATTGGAGTGCTGGTTCCACCGGTGATGCCAACGGTGTGAATGTTCGCAAACAGAGCAGGGTCAGCTAACGCCTGTGCAGATTCAATCTGAACTGCACGCGTGCCACCGATCTCGCAAAGTCGCGTGAGCTCTTTCGTGTTGGCGCTCCGTGTGCCGCCAACGACGATCATCAGCTGCACCTCGCGCGCGATCGCAATCGTGTCCTCTTGGCGGCGAATCGTGACGGGGCAGACGGTGTTGACCACCTTCAGCTCGTGGCAACGCGACACAAGGAAGGCGGCCAGGCGCTCAAACTTCCATGGCGGTTGGGTGGATTGGGTGATCAGGGCCATGCGCTTGCGACGCGGAATGGTGGCCCAATCCTCCTCTTCGTCAACGAGAATGGCGTTTGGAGCAAAGCCGAGGAGGCCGACGACCTCCGGGTGATTCGGTGTGCCGAGGAGAACGATCTCGTATCCCTCTTCGACGAGTCGAGCCAGCTCGCGATGCTCTTGCGTGACCCAGGTGCAGGTGCCGTCAATCACCTCAAGGCCACGCTCAGCTGCACGCCCGAGCACCTCGGGGGTCACGCCGTGGGCGCGAATGACGACGGCGGTCCCAGAAGCGACCTCATCGAGGTGGTCAACGTTCTCAATTCCGCGGGCACGGAGGTCGGCGATTAGCCCCTCGTTGTGAACGACATGCCCCAGGGTGTGGGTCTCTTTTCCAGAGGCGCGGGCAACCTTGGCCTTATCGATGGCCTCACGAACGCCATAGCAGACGCCCGTGCGCTTCGCGATAACAATGTTCTCAACACTTCCCATGTGGGTATTATCGCCCACCCCGCCCCTAGGGCCGATTCGCCTCCGGAAGGAGAGCTGCAACGGCGCCGTGGATGGCGCCGCTCACCGCAGCGAGCTCGGGTCGCGACCCCTCGGCGCGTGGAATGAGCACCGGCTCCCCAATCGTCAGCGTAACCAAGGGGACGCGGCGTGGGATGAGAGAGCCCTTCCGCCAGAGGCCGTCCGTGCCTGTGACCGCCACTGGGAGGACTGGGACACCGCTCCGCAGCGCGAGGAGGGCTGCGCCATCGCGAAACGGGCGCAGGATGCCGTCAGGCGATCGTGTCCCCTCTGGATAGATCCCCAGGATGCGCCCCTCGCTGAGGATGCGCTCGGCCAACCGGAACGCCTCAAGATCCGCGGCGCCGCGCCGCACCCCAAAGACACCATTCACCCGTAGGAACCAACCGACCAACGGCCAGCGCATCGCCTCCGCCTTCCCCATCCAGGTCATCGGGCGACCGGTCGCAGGGGTGAGCCAGCAGGCGAGCAAGACGGGATCAACCCACGAGATGTGATTTGAGGCGAGCAGCACCGCTCCTGCATTGGGGATCCGCTCAAGGCCATTCACCACGATCTCGCCTGCCAGGCGCTGCATCGCCCAGCGACCGAATCGCTCCGAGAGGCGCATGCCGAGCGGAATGCGTTCTGTCGTCATCGCGCGACCTTACGTGCCTCAGCTACGACCTGCTCCACCACGTCGGCGAGCGCCATCTGATCGGTGTGAATAATGGTGGCATCAGCCGCCGCAACGAGTGGTGCGACGGGGCGAGCCCGATCCTCAGCATCACGGGCAATTAGGCTGGTGAGGATTGATTGGTGCTCCGACGAACCGACAGAAAAGCCGCGCTGTAGGGCACGTCGCGCTGCGCGTGCCTCCGCGGTTGCATCAAGGTAGATCTTGCACTCAGCGTCGGGGAGCACCACTGTGCCAATGTCACGACCTGCAAGAACGGATCCACCGCGCGCCGCCACGTTACGCTGCACCGCACGAAGAGCATCACGAACGCTCGCGATTGATGCGACCGCAGGAACGTAGATCTCAACATCCGCCGCTTCCAGCTGCGCATCCGCAAGAGAGACGCCACCAACGACCATGGTCAGAATCAACCCGCTCCCCTGCGCGTCGGTCGTGCGGGCCAACTCTGTGAGGTCACGGCGCACCTGTTCGTAGGTCGCACCAGCGACCTCCGCCGCCGTGACGGGTGCCGTCAACCAGCCGAGATCAATGGCGCGCCGGGTAATTGCGCGATAGAGCAAACCTGTGTCCAGAAATCCAATGCCGAGCTCTTCCGCAACGAGCCGACCGACGCTGCTCTTCCCACTCGAGGCTGGGCCGTCAATGGCGATGCGCATTACTTGCTCGTTGGTGCGACCGGTCGCGGCTTGCTCTTCGGCGCCGCTACGAGTGCGCGCGTGAGCTCCTGTCGTTCGGATTCGGTGATGAGGCGCAGTTCGCCGGACGTGAGCCCACCGAGGCGGACCGGCCCATATCCGACGCGGATCAGGCGCAGGACGGGGTGACTGATCGCGCCGTAGAGACGGCGAACCTCATGGTGTCGCCCCTCGCCAATGGAGATGAAGCTCCACTGCCCCGGATCCATATCGCCGCCGCGCACGTCTTCTGGAAGATCGTCATCACGGTGAACACCGCGTGCCTCGATCGCATGCGCCCAGCCATCTGTGAGTCGAATCCCTGCACGTAGCCGTTGAAACTCGGTCTCCGCGACCATCGCCTTCGTTGCCGCGGCATAGGCACGACGCAGACCGGCACGGGGGTGCGCCAAGGGCGAGACGACGCGACGCTCCTCCGTGAGGAGCAACAGCCCTTCGCTTTCGCGATCAAGCCGTCCGATGGAAAGCATGCGCGCTGCGCGCTCAGCGCCGAGCGCGGGCGTTAGCGCTTGTGGCAGGGTGACGGTGGCGTAAGGATCAGCGTGCGTGGTGGTGACGCCGACCGGTTTGTACCAGGCGAACACCTCAGCGCCGCCCAGCTCATCGCCAGTCTCTACAGAGGGGCGCGGCTTCGCTGCGAGTGCTTTGCCATCCAGTTCAAGAGGGGCTAACGCATCGAGGCGCTCCCCCAGTGCCACGGCGCGCCCCGCCGTAGTGACACGATGTCCGGCGATGGCCGTGTCGGCACCGCGACGAGAGAGGCCAGAGCGTTCGGCAACGAGGACGTTGACCCGAATCAGATCAGTCAGTTGCGGCGTCCTCTTGCGCAGGCGTGCTCGGCGCATTGGTATCTGCATCAGCTTCGTCGCCACGCTCAGTTGATGAGTCAGAGGCCTCACTGCGCAAGTCCATGTGGCGCAGTGCCTCGGCATCGCCCTCAAGCGCAGGCAGGTCGGCGAGCGAGCCGAGGCCGAATCGGCGAAGGAACTCAAGCGTCGTTGCGTAGCGAATCGGCCGCCCGGCAGTCTCCAAGCGTCCGGCTTCTTCAATGAGTCCACGCTCAAGGAGCACGCGAAGGGCGTAGTCAGCATCAACGCCGCGAATCTCTTCGATGCCACCCTTGGTGACCGGCTGGCGATAGGCGATCACGGCGAGTGTCTCGAGTGGGGCCGCCGTAAGGTCAGAGCCACCTGTTCCGACCCAGGCGAGGACTGCGCGCGCCTGCTCTGCACCGCTGGCCAGCTGTAGCTCGTCGCCATGCGTGATCAGGGTGATACCGCGCTGTGCAAGATTTTCGGTGAGCGCCGTTACGAGGCGATCAAGGTCGCTCTTCGACGCCTCAAGGAGCTTCGCAGCCTCCCGCCGGGTGATCGGACGATCAACGACGAAGAGGAGGGCCTCAAGATCTTCGACGGTGGCCACCCACGGTGCTGCGGCTACGCTCTGTCCTTCGTCGCTCATTCGCTCACCCCCTGCAGAATTGTGATTGGCCCCCACAGCGCATCTTGACGCACCTCGACCTCTCGCCGCTTGGAGAGCTCCAGGAGGGCTAAGAATGTCACGGCAATGAACGATCGGTCTTGGCGATCACCGAGCAGAGTCTCAAGGTCCACCCCCACGACACCGTTGAGGCGGACCGCCTCACGGATGGCAGAGAGCCGGTCGCTAATGGAGACCTTCATGCCGACAGGGGCGGCGGAGAGGGCGGCGAGCGGCTTGCGCCGCAAAGCGATGCGCACCATGGCGCGAAGGAGGCGCTTTGGGTCTGACTTCATTGGCACGACGGGCTCTACAGGCGCCGCCTTCGGGCCGGGGAGTTGGCGCGTTGGGGGCTCGCGGTACCAGAGTGGCTGCATCAGGCGATCGCCCAAGACGCGCGCCGCATCACGGAAGACCCGGTAGCGCAGTAGTCGAATGCGCAGTGTGTCGGCCTCATCCTCGACGTCAAGATCATTCACAAGGTCTGGGGCGGCGGCGATTGGCCGTGGCAACAGTGCGCGGCTCTTCAGCACAATGAGCTGCGCAGCCACCGAAACGAATGACGAGAGTGTCTCTAGGCGATCATCAGGAATCTCGGCGAAGTAGCGCAGAAACTCATCGGCAAATCCGGCGAGTGGCACGCGACGCACATCCAACTCATCGCGCTCGATGAGGGCGAGCAGTAAGCCGTACGGTCCGCTGAACTCCCCCAGCGCCACGTAGGAGCGCGTTCGACCGAAGAGTCCGCCCTGCTCTCTGCGGAAGATGACCCCCTCAATGTCGGGGACCGATGGATCAGGGAGCTCAAAGCCCTCTGCGATGCCGCGAACGCTCATCGCGTCACTCCGCTGTCGAGGTCAAGGAGTAGTCGAGCGCGTACATCAATTGCAGTGACTCGCCCTCGATGAGCGGTGCGCGACTCCTGACGCGCGAGCTCCTGAAGAATCGTGACGGTGCCCCGCGGAGCGCCGAGCTTCGCAGCGAGCACCGGTGCAGCGGATGCGTGGAGTCGCAACGTTTTTCGTGCGCGCGCAAAGGGGCCACGTGCCCGCCCTGTCACCGGCGAGCCCTCGAGCACGTGGAGCACACGTGGCAGAAGGCCGACCTGCCCCTTAGGAAGGTCGTGCAGAAGCGCTGCAAGTTGATCATCAGGCTTCGCACCGAGACGTCGAAGGCTGGCTGCGGTACGCGTGGCAGAGGCCTGGTCGGCGGGGTGCGCAGCGGCGAAGGCACGTCGCGCTCGCGGTGTCGCCCGTAACGCTTGGAGGTGCGCATCGCCTGTTGCACCGACAGGCGTGACGAGGCTGAGGCGGGCTACCTGCTGACGGCAGACCGCCTGAAGGTGCGAAAGCACCTGCTGGAGTCGGTGGGCACGGGTCGCAACATTCACACCCGAATCCTACCGCCTCGCGGGCTGCCTAGGCCCTCGGGTGGGCCTTCCGATACGAATCCCGCACGTGGCTCCCGAGGAGGTGGGTGTAGAGCTGCGTCGTTGCGATATCGGCATGACCGAGGAGTTCCTGCACCACACGAAGGTCTGCCCCGCCATCGAGGAGGTGCGTTGCAAATGAGTGGCGCAGCGTATGGGGGTGGATCTCACGTCCAAGGCTTGCCGCCACAGCCGCAGTACGAATCGCCGACCAGGCCGACTCCCTCCGCAGCCGCACGCCGCCACGCGCTAAGAGGAGCGCCTTCGGCTCGGGGGCGGATCCACTCGCACGGCTCGGCGCCTGCTGATGAATCGCACGCCCGTGACCGAGGTAGGCCTGAATCGCATCGAGGGCCGGCTCACCGATGGGGACGATGCGCTCCCGTCGACCCTTTCCAAAGAGGCGCACGGAGCCGTCGTCTAGATCGAGGGAGTCCAAGTCCAGATCAACGATCTCACTGACGCGGCCACCCGATCCGTAAAGTAGTTCACCGAGTGCGCGGTTCCGCGATGCATTTGCGTGAGCGACGTCGCTCTCATCAGTGGGAGTACCGAGCGCGGTCAGTAGTCGTTCAACCTCTTCTACGCCCAACACCGTTGGGAGTGTGCGCCGCGACCGTGGGAGATCAATCTCATCACTGATGGAGCGCGCGATGATCCCTTCGCCCTCAGCGAATCGGTAGAGAACGCGCAGTGCTGCAGCGCGTCGCCGCATGGTGGAGAGAGCGTTGCCGGGCTGGGCGATCCACTCCTGCGCCGCCTTGGCCGAACTCTTCCAGGCACCGCTCGCACCGAGTGATTCCGCAAACGACTGGTAGTCCCCGCGGTAGGCGGCAAGGGTGCGAGGCGCGAGGTTTCTCTCTACTCCGAGATAGAGGATGCAGGAGTCAATCAGGCGATCAATCTCGCTCCGTGACGCCGTGGGCATTAGCGGCCGCGACGTGCGTTGGCCAAGAGCTCGTTGGCGGCGGCAGTTGCGCCGCTGCCAGCCCCCTCGCCGGCCAGCATGGCGGCAAGCTCTACCACCCGCTCCTCGTCGGTGAGGCGCTGCACCTGCGTAAGGGTGCGGCCATCCACCTCCCGCTTTGAGACGCGGAGATGGATGTCGGCTTGTGCCGCAACCTGCGGAAGGTGCGTGACGCAGAGAACCTGATGCTGTGCAGAGATGCGGCGCAGGCTTCGACCGAGGGTCTCCCCCGCCCGTCCGCCGAGCCCAGCGTCAATCTCATCAAAGACCAGGGTGCGCGCCTCACTTGCGTCGCTAAGCGCCTCTTCAATGGCGAGTGAGACGCGACTCAACTCACCGCCAGAGGCAATCTTGGCAATTGGTCCGGCTGGCTCGCCCGCATTCGGGGCAAACATGAACGAGACGTCGTCTCCACCCCCCTGATCAACAGCGCATGGCAGCCCCTCAACGAGTGGATCGCCATCTGTGCCGCCGCGGGGCGCAAGCGGGATCGCAAATGTTGGGGGGAGATCAAGCGCCGTCAGTGCCGCGTTCACCGCTGATGTCAGCGTGGCGGCGCCGGCTCGTCGCACGGTTCGGAGCGCAGTGGCGGCCTCGCCGATGCGTGCGTTGAGCGCAGTGAGCTGCTGGCCGATCGCAGTCCGGCGCTCTTCGGCGCCATCGAGACGCTCCACCTCTTCGCGTGCACGCGTGAGCGCCGCAAGGAGGCCCGCCTCGTCGGTGCGGAAGCGTCGCTGCAGCGCCAAGAGGAGCGCCAGGCGCTCCTCATGCTCGCCCAGGCTGCGCGCCCCTCCCGCGAAGGGTGTGAGTCCAGCAGCCTCGCGACCGAGGTCATCAATCTCAATGGAGAGTGCGCTCACGCGCTCTTGCAGCGTTGTGGCGTCGCCATCGAGGCGCGCGAGTTCCCGCGCGATTCGCTCGGCACTCGCCGCACGTGCGCGCAGACCGCTGCGATCCTCGTTCAGCGCCTCCCGAAGTTCGTCTTGCAAGGCAGAGATGCGCTCGCTGTTTGAGGCGCGGCGCAACTCCTCTTTGAGCTCAGCCTCTTCGCCCTCGCGTACCGCGGCGGCTTCAAGATCGTCTCGTTCCGTACGTGCGACCTCTAGGAGGGCGAGGCGTCGCGTGTCATCGCCACCGAGCCCCTGCAGTTCGTCGTGCAAGGCGCTGCGCTGCAGAATCAGGCTGGCGACCTCCGCACGCTGCCCCTCAGCCTTTGACCAGCGGTCGAGCAGTTCGCGCTGTCGCGCTGGGTCACCGAGGCGCTGCTGATCATGTTGACCGTGAATATCAACGAGGGGGCCGATCTCGCCGGCGAGGCGACCGATCGTCACGAGTTCGTCGTCGATGCGGGCAACGGATCGTCCTTCGGCATATACCTCGCGAACGGCGATCTGGTCGCGACCCTGCGCTGAGATTTGTAGGTCAACCCGAAGGCGGTCAGATCCGGCGCGCACCGCTCCTGAATCTCCGCGACCACCGCGCGCGAGCGCAAGTGCATCTACGAGGAGTGACTTCCCCGCCCCAGTTTCGCCGGTAAGCACCGTAAGACCGAGCCCGAATTCAACGCGAACCGCATCGATGATTGCGAGGCCGGCCACGCCAAGCTCGCGGATGTGCGAACCCTTCGGCGCACTCACCGTGGAAGGAGGTCAACCTTCTGGCGGACCAAGTCCCAGAACGGGGCGGCGCCCTGCAGTTCGACGAAGTTAATTGGCTGCTCCGCTTCGGTCACGGAGACGCGATCACCAATCTCAAGTGGCTGATCGATCCAACCATCAACCGAGATCACCGCATCCTCTCCTTGCACCACCGTGCAGGTAACTGTCTGCGATGCAGAAACCGTGACAGAGCGGAGGGTTGCGAGGTAGGCGGCAATCGGCGTGACGATGAGATTTCGACTTGTCGGCTCAAGGATCGGACCGCCAGCCGAGAACGAATAGCCGGTTGAGCCTGTTGGTGAAGAGACGATCACACCGTCAGCGATGTAGGTGGCCAGGTGGCTCTCGCCCACAGCAACATCAAGCCGCAGTACGCGCGGCAGGCGACCACGAGCAACTACCACGTCGTTCAACGCGTCAAGCTGTTCCGTGCGCCCGTCGCCGCGGTGAATGGTTGCTCGGAGCGCCATGCGAGGCTGCGTGGTCCAGCGCTTGGCATGCAGGGCATCGAGTGTCGCCTCAACCTGGAACGCCTCAGCACGCGCAAGGAATCCGATCTTGCCAAGGTTGACGCCGAGCAGCGGGGTGGCGGTGCCGGCGACTGCAGAAGCGGCACGCAGGAAGGTGCCATCACCGCCGAATGAGATCAGGACCTCGGTGCCAGGGAGTGCTGCGCGCACAGTGGCAACATCTTCAGCCGCATGCCCCCAGCACTCAACGCCGTTCGCCGCACACCAACCGGCGGCCTCATCCCAGGCCTCTTGGGCAAGGTCGTTGGTCGGGTTATAGACAAAACCGAAGCGGCGCATGGGTACATCATCGCACACGGGAATCAGCGTTCGCGTTCCCTGCAGGGGGCTGCGGGGAGCGACGAGTCGCGGGGATTACTGGTTGCGCGCACTCCAGGCGGCTCGGATGCGACGCTCGATCCCAGCCTCATCAAGGCCGATCAGTGTGCGGAGATCTGAGACGCTGCCGTGGTCGACGAAGCTGCCAGCCGGGATCCCGATCGTGGCGATGGACGCCTTCACGCGGCGGCCAGTTGCCGCTTCGTGCGCTGCGAGCGACTCCACAACCGCACCACCGAATCCACCCGCCTCAACGCTCTCTTCAAGCGTCACGATGAGGTCGGCTGTTTCTCCGTAGCGGCGCACCATTGCGTGATCAAGCGGGCTCGCCCAAATGGCGTTGACGAGCGCGACGGAGACTCCCTCGGCCCGCAGACGCGCGGCGATTGGCGCGACCCGCTGAATGATCGGCCCAAAGGCCATGATCGCGATCTGGTTCCCCTCTTCGAGCACCTCTGAGACGCCGACTGGCAGGATGCTTGGAGTTGTCTCCGGGACACCGACAACGCTGTCGCGTGGATAGTGCAGGGCGAATGGATGATCCTGTGCCAGCGCGGTGCGAACGAGCGACCGAAGCTCCTGCTCATCTTTTGGTGAGGCGATAAGGAGTCGTGGGATCTGGCGCTGGGCAGTCAGCATGAACATTCCCTGATGGCTGGTGCCATCTTCGCCAACCAGCCCAGCACGGTCGACCCCGATCAGCACCGGCTGATCGTTCTGGCAAACGTCATGCACGATCTGGTCCCACGCGCGCTGCAGGAAGGTCGAGTAGATGGCCACAACTGGTCGACCGCCACCCATGGCGATACCGGTCGCCGCAGCAACGGCGTGCTGCTCGGCGATGCCAACGTCGTAGAAGCGATCTGGATAGGCGGAGGCGAACTTGTCGAGCCCAGTCCCCGTCGGCATCCCTGCCGTAATGGCCACAATGCGTCGGTCCGTCGCAGCGGCGGCAACAACCTCGGCCGCGAAGAACGAGGTGTAGTTCGGCACCTTGGCCGGCGTCGCGATCGGATCAGCACCTGCCTTGCCGTAGCTATCGGTAGCCCCAACCGGAACCTTGGGGAGCGCTGCGCCGTGGAAGGTGATCGGATCTACTTCAGCCGGGCGATAGCCGCGACCCTTCTGCGTACGCACATGCACGATCACGGGCCCGTTCATGGTGAAGGCCTTCGCGAACGCCGCTTCAAGTTGCGCTCGGTTGTGCCCATCAAGCACGCCGACGTAGGTGATGCCGAGGTCTTCAAAGAGGCGCCCTGGCTCCTGCACCAGGGAGACGACGGATCGACGCAAGCTCTTCGACCATGCAGCGAGTTGCGTGCCAACGAGCGGCACGCGCGAGATGGTGCGGTCGTACCAGCTCTTGCTCTCGCGCCAACGCCCCGAGAGCTTCACCTTTGAGAGGTAGGTGGAGATTGCGCCGACCGTTGGCGAGATGGACATCTCGTTGTCGTTCAGCACGATCAGCAGCGGTGTGCCGCGATCGCCAATATCGTTCAGTGCCTCCAGGCTGAGGCCGCTCATGAGTGCCGCGTCGCCAACGACGACGGCAACCTTCTCGTCGCTCCCGCGGACATCGCGCGCCAACGCCAACCCTTGGCCGATCGAGATTCCGGTGCCAGCATGCCCACCGTCGAAGACATCGTGTGGGGACTCGGTGCGTCGTGGGAAGCCACCAATGCCACCGAGTTGGCGCAACGTACCGAACCGCGCAAGTCGGCCGGTCAGCAACTTATGTGGGTATGCCTGGTGTCCAGTATCAAAGACGATCCGATCCACCGGCGAGTTCATCACTCGATGAAGGGCAACCGTTAGTTCGACAACGCCGAGACTCGGCCCAAGGTGTCCGCCGGTTACAGCGGTCGTCGCAATGATCGCGGTCCGGAGCTGCTCTGCAATCTGGTCAAGCTCTGTGCTGGAGAGCGCTTTGAGGCCGGCAGGGCCGTCGAGGCGAGCGAGCAACGAGTCGGCGCCAACGGCGCGCAGTGCGACCCCTTCGTCAGGCATCCTCGTCCTCCTCTTCGTCGTCGGTCAACGCCGTTGATCCATCAGGGAGCAGCTCTTCGACTCGCAAGCGTGCCGCCTGCAACTGCGCCTCAGCGTGCTGTTGGAGCGTGACGCCCCGTTCGTACTGTCCGACTGCGGCCTCAAGATCCGCATCTTGCGTCTCGAGATCATCCACGATGGAACGGAGTTCCGCAACGGTCGCCTCGAAGGTGGTTGGAAGCGCCGCATGAGCGCCCGCAGGACGTGTGGCGCGCGCTGGTGTGACCTTACGCTTCGCCATCGGACACCTCCCTCACTCGCTCGGTTACGGTTGCCCGCACGGCACCTTGCGCCAGGCGGATCTGTAACGACGCCCCAATGGGGGCATCGCGCCAAGAGCGTACCGCCCTTCCCCCATCCCCCGCCACAATCGCGTAGCCGCGTGCGAGAACCCGCTGGGGCGAGAGGGCACCGAGAAGGAGATTCAGCTCTCCGAGCGCGCTCGTTGCCCCCTGCAGGCGTGCGAGGGCGGCACGCGTCAGGTCATCGGAGAGCTGTGCAACGCGCTCGCCGGCCCGTTCAATGCGGTCTAGCGGACCAACATCGTCAAGGGCACGCGCCACTTCTTGCAGGCGGCGTTCGGCTCGGTCGATGGCAAACGACAGCGCGCGACCGCCGCGATCTCGCAGGCGCGCGACATCATGCCGCGACTGCAGCAGATCGCTCGAGAGTGCGGCGGCACCGATGCTCGGTGTGCCGGCGCGCAGATCCGCGACGAGATCGGCAAGGGTCACATCAGATTCGTGCCCTACTGCAGAGATGATTGGGGTTGCAGAGGCGGCGATAGCACGCAGCACCCCCTCAACATTGAACGCGCCGAGATCGTCACTTGAACCACCACCGCGTGCCAAGAGCAGAACGCTGATCGCGTCGGGGCGACCGCTGCGTCGCTCCTTCACAGCGCAGGCGTCGATTCGTGCGATCGCCTTGGCGATCTCTTCGGGGGCACCAGCGCCCTGCACCGCGGTATGCACGACAACGAGCCGAGCGAGAGGCGCCTCGCGGCGCAGCACCCGCAACACGTCGTGCAAGACGGCACCAGAAGTCGAGGTGATCAGCCCGATGCCACGCGGTGCGTGCGGGATTGGACGCTTCCGTGTTGCGTCGAAGAGACCCTCTGCCTGCAGCTTGCGCTTTAGCGCCTCAAGCTCGCGAGAGAGGAGGCCTATTCCACCAGCTCGCTCCACCGTTGTGGCGACGAGTTGATAGCGGCTTCGCGGGCTATAGAGATCAATGCGGCCACGGACAACGACAATCTCGCCAACCGCTGGCGTCTCTTCGCCTGGGCGAATGGCGCCACGGAAGCGCACCACATCGAGGGTGGCCTCTTCGTCACGTAGGGTGAGGTACTCATGTCCGGCGGTGCTGCGCATGGCGCTCTGCACCTCACCGGCAACGACGCAATCGGCTAACGACGGATCTGCGCTGATGCGCTCCTTGATGCGAGCGGCAACGTCGGAGACGCTGAGCGCCTCGACGGGGGCGTCAAACGGGTTCAGACGCGCGTCTGGTACTCGCCCGTTCGTGTATCAACGCGAATGACGTCACCCACGCTAACGAAGAGCGGTACCTGGACGACCAGACCTGTCTCGAGGGTTGCCGGCTTGCGCGTGCCGGTCGCCGTATCGCCAGCGAAGCCAGGATCGGTCTCGGTGACGGTGAGATCAAGGTTGATCGGCAGTTCAACACCGAGCGTCTCACCCTCGTAGCTCACGCGGTCAAGCTGAAGGCCGTCCTTGATGTAGTCCTTCGCGTCACCGAGTTGCTCAGCGGTGATCACGAACTGATCGTAGGTCTCGGTATCCATGAAGGTGTAGTCGTCGCCTTCAGAGAAGAGGAACTGTGCGGTGCGGCGCTCCATCGTTGCACGGGGGAACTTCTCGCCAGCCTGGAAGGTCTTCTCGACGATGGACTGCTTGCGGACGTTGCGGAATTTGATGCGCACCTGTGCAGAGCCGCGCCCCATCTTGATGTGGTGATAGTCAAGGATCTGCCAGAGGTCGCCCTCGAGCTCAATGACGACACCCTTCTTCAGTTCACCGGTCGAGATCATGCTGGACTCTCCTCTACTGGGCCGTACGCTGCGGCGACGTGTGCATCTGGGACATTCTAGCCGTCAGCCGACGATTATGGGATCGGATGGGAAGCCCGTGAGCAGCTCAAGCGTTCCCTTCGTGGCATCAACGGCGACAAGGTCTTCAATACGAATGCCGATCCGATCCTCGAGGTAGATCCCTGGCTCAACGCTGAATACGGTTGGCGATGGGAGTGGATCGGTGCTCGCGGCTCGCGAGAGGCTGGGGGCCTCGTGCGTCTGCAGGCCGATGCCGTGGCCGAGACCGTGGTCGTAGATGCCGACGCCGTCGCCCATGGCCCGCCGCGTCTCTTCGTCGCAACTGCGACCAGAGGGCATGGTGGCGCTGGGTCCCGCGATAGTACGCCGCAGAAGGTCAAACGTTGCCGCCTGACCACGATGCACCTGCTCGTAAAGCGCGAGATCCGCATCACTCGCGGCTCCCACAAAGAGAGTCCGGGTCATATCGCTGCGGTAGCCGGCAACCTGCGCGCCGAAGTCGAAGAGGATCACCTCGCCGCGCACGAGTTCACGCGCACTTGGGCTTCCGTGCGGCAGCGCAGCGTTGCCGCCAGCCAGGGCGGCCACATCGAAGGCGAGAGCCTCAGCGCCGTCCTCGCGCATGCCGCGCTCCAGGGACCAGGCCAGTGCCGCCTCGGTGACGCCAGGTCGAATCTGCGGCAAGAGTCGAGCGAGTGCACGGTCAGCCACGGCGCAGGCGGCGGTGATGCGTTCAATCTCGGCAGGCTCCTTGCGCGCGCGCTGGACGCCGCCGAACCCCTTGAGGGGAACGAGCTCCACACCAGATGCAGTCGCAGCGATGCGCTCCCAGACGGCGTGGCGCACCGCCTGCGGGTCGAGCCCGCAGCGTCGTACGCCGTGCGCCACTAACCAGCGACCGATCGTTTCACCCGAGTCGCTTCCATAGTCGAGTGCCGTCGCGAGCGGCGCCTCGCGTCGTGCCTGCACGGTGTAGCGCGAATCAACCAACACTGCGAGGTCGTCGCCGCTGACCAGCAGCCAGCCGCTGGAACCGGCCACCGGCTCCTCGTTTGGTCCGAACTCCATTCCCGAGAAGTAGCGGGCATCAGCGTGCGAGGTCAGCAGCAACGCATCGAGGCGCTCCTCTGCTGCACGGGCTCGGAGCGTGGTAAGTCGGCCAGGTCGCGCCGCATGATCAGCCGCGCGCCATCGCTCAAGGTCGTGCGCTGTTGGAGCTAGGGCGAACTCTTCGGGGAGCGGCAGCGCTGTGCGCGCGCGCATCACTTCCAGCCGTACTTTCGGGCCTTCGCCTCGTGCTCCGCAAGCGTTTTACTGAAGTCGTGTCGGCCGCCGCTATCTGGGATCAGCACGAAGTAGAGCTCCTTGCGGCTGGAGTCAGGCTCACGCGCCGCAATGATGGAGGCAAGCGTTGGGGAGCAGAGCGGTGCTGGCGGAATTCCGCGCCGAACGAAGGTGTTCCACGGCACGAGATCGGCAGGAACGCGCGGTGGGATCAACCCCGAATAGGGCTTCGCTGGGAACTTCCAGAACTCGTAGTTCGCCCACTTTGACAGCTTGAGTTTGCGCAGTGCCGCAGAGTCGGCAACCCAGATGATGGAAGGATCCGCGAAGAGGCCCTGTCCGAGTTGCAGTCGATAGGTATACACGCCGGCCATACGTGGCCGCTCATCATCGACCGCCGCCTCCTTCTCCACGATGGAGGCGAGGGTCAGAATCTGGTTGAACGAGTAGCCACCGGAGCTCCCTCGGTACTGCTCGGGCACCTGCTCCGCAAAACGATCGAGCAAAATGCGCACGAACGTTTCAGCCGTTGCCGAGACAGGCACGCTGAGGGAGCCGGAGCCGAGACGACCCTCGAGCGTTCCCCCCTTTGGTAGGTCAAGCCACGGGTAATCAGCGATCAGTGCGGCGCTCGGCTTGCGCAAGATATCCAGCACGTCTGCAGGCTCAAACGGCAATTCGAGCGTGGTCAACTTCGCAACGATCTGCTCAATGCGCAGGCCGGCACGAATGTCCACGCCAATCGTTGGCTCGCGATACGGATCTGTCAGCGCCGTCGCAACTTCAGTAGGTGTCATTGAGGCTGCAACCTTGAAGGTGCCCGCCTGGAGCTTCCCATCGAGGCCGGCGGCGCGCACCGCATAGATGAAGCCAACCTCGTCGGCGATTAGGCCAGCTTCGTGCAGTTGACTGGCGATAGCGGCGGTCCCCGTTCCTGCGGCGATCTCCACCGTTACCAGGGTGGTGTCGCTTCCGGCTGGATCGGTGGTGCGACTGCCGAGACGCTCCCGAATGATGTCGCTGATGATCGGCAGCGTGGCGATCCCTGGTGAGCGCACACCTGCTGAGACAAGCGTGTCGCCAATCAGTGGCGGGGCGGCAACCCGGAAGAGCACCGCAGCGATCAGAACACCTGCAACGACGCGCACAAGGGTCGTTCGGTTCATTTCGTTGCCTCGCGCACATCAGCGGTGAGGGCACCTAGATTGACGATCAACTCTGGATTGAGGGCATCTTCGAGGATCAGCCGTGCCGCTTCTTGATCGACCGCGGCGCGGCGCGCCTCACGTCGGGCTGGACCTGGTGCCCCGCCGTTGCTCCCCCGTGCCGCACGGCCAAGTGACGCTTCGGCGCGTTGCGACGAGTAGCGCTCATCAACAAAGATGATGGGTAGCTGCAGGGCCTGAGCCACCTCGTTTGTCCAGTGCAGTGTGGCGGTCGCCTGTGGGCTCACGCTCCCATCGCTGTGCAGTGGAAGTCCGACTACAAGCTCCGTCACGCGCCCCTCTGCGGCGATGGTGCGTAGTCGTTCGGCGTCAGCTGACGCGGTAGGACGACGCATCATGGTTGGGAGTCCACGCGGTGCTGCGGAGTCTTCGCGAAGGGCGAGGCCGATGCGCCGTTCGCCGAGATCAATGCCGAGGGAGCGACGTGGCGGCGTACCGCTCACGAACGAATCACCCCAACGCCGAGTGCCGCTGCAATAGAAGCAGCCGCCTCATCCGCGCTGCTGCCGACGGCGCCGCGACCCTGCCCCATCGCCGGTCGTCCGCCCCCCCGCCCGCCGAGTGCGGTCGCCGCGGCGGCGGCGAGTGCGCCAGCGTCATGCTCGGCACTCCCATCAACAGAAACAAAGATCTCTGGGCTTTCAGCGGGGCGTACGAGCGCAAGGACACCAGGACCCATCTTCTTGCGGAGCTGCTTCGCCGCCTCTTTCAAGGCCTCATCATCTTCAACATCCAGAATCACAACGAGGATCGAGAGTGCGCCCTGCTTGGTTGCCTGCGCGGCAAGCGCGGCCAGGTCGATTCGGGCTGAACCGCCAGCCTTGGCGCGACGCTTCGCCTCTTTCAGCTCCGCCTGCAGGGCGGCAATGCGCTGCGGCACCGTGTGGGCATCTTGGGCGCCCGCCGCCTCAGCGCTCGCCTCTAGGGTGCGCGACTGCTGGCGTAGGTACTCGTCGGCGGTGGCGCCAGTGAGCGCCTCAATGCGTCGCAGCCCAGAGCCGATACTCCGCTCGCTGGTGATCACGAAACTGCCGATCTGGCCGGTGGCGCGGCAGTGGGTGCCACCGCAGAGCTCGTGCGAGTACTCCTCCATGCGCACGGTGCGCACGACCTCGCCGTACTTCTCATCGAAAAAGGCGTCGGCACCAGCCTTGACCGCCTCGCCCATGCTCATCTGCGCAACGACGACCGCCATATCCTCACGAATGGCACGGCGAACCTCGGCCTCCGTCTGATCTCGCTCATCGCGCGTGAGTGCGCGCTCGAGCGGATAGTCGAAGCGCAGGTAGTCGGGGTGCACGAGCGAGCCGCGCTGCTTCGCATCCGCCCCCGCCACAATACGGATTGCTCGGTGTAAGACGTGTGTGGCCGTGTGGTTGCGCATCGTGGCGGCGCGACGTGCCGGCTCGACACGCATGGCAACGGCATCGCCCACCTTAAGGGGCGCTGCAACGCGAATCGTATGCACAGTGAGTGCGCCAACTGGGCGCTGCGTATCGCTGATCTCAGCGAGGAGCTTTCCGCGGGTGTCGAGGATCTGTCCCGCATCGCCCACCTGTCCGCCACGCTCGGAGTAGAACGGGGTGCGCCCAACAATGAGTTGGCCCTCCTCGCCCGCTGCTAGCGCAGGGACTTCGGCGCCGTCGCGAAGGAGTGCAACGACTGTGCTCTCAGCGTCAAGTTGCTCATAGCCAACGAACTCCGTTTCGCTCACACGCCGGAGGATCTCTTCATAGAGCGCGGTCGTCACGGCAATCTCCGCAAGGGCGGCCTTCTTACCGCCGCGGCTGCGTTCGCGCTGCTCGGCAAGCGCGCTCTCAAAACCGGAACGGTCAACGGCGACGCCGCGCTCAGCGGCGAGTTCAACGGTGAGATCAATTGGGAAGCCGTAGGTGTCGTGCAACTTGAAGGCGATCTCGCCACCGAGCGTTGGCCTTGCGGCTGGCAGATCGTCAGCGCGACGGCCAACGACGCTCTCCCCTGCGCCGAGTTCGGCGAGCGCATCGCCGAGCAGGTTTGAACCGGCATCGAGCGTGCGCGCGAACTGCGCCTCTTCCCGTTCAATCCCTTCGAGGATCGCCGTCTCTCCATCGCGCAGGTACGGATACGAAGGCCCCATGATCGCCACGACTTCCCGGGC
>Ga0209087_1000739_pt1 | contig 20241 bp, 17 predicted proteins | sample S_130805_EF_Meta_FD_187321 | JGI IMG/M metagenome (GOLD analysis project Ga0209087, IMG submission 187321) | Freshwater microbial communities from Lake Simoncouche, Canada to study carbon cycling - S_130805_EF_MetaG (SPAdes) (version 2) | ecosystem: Environmental > Aquatic > Freshwater > Lake ... | reverse complement strand
GCACCACCCCGGGATCCTGACGCAACCAACCCACCGCAGTCCGGTCCAACAACCCAGCCACATCTTGACCCTCAAACCGAACGATCGATCCCCCATCCACTTTCCCTTTCAACACAACCATCCTCAACTTCTTTTCTCCCTTTCCCTCCAAGACAATCTCCAACTCGGATTTCCCCAACTCCGCTTTGTTTGGCATCCCCGTCCACCGCATGACCTCCAGTTGATCCAGACGAGATACAAAATTTGATACCGAGGCTACCTCTGAATCCCCGACTCCCGCCTTCCATCGCCCATCAGCACCTGCCCGATACTCTTTCCGGACATTTCCGACCGCCCAAATCAAACCCTGAATTGCCCCAAATTCAGCAGGCACCAGTTTTTTAGGCAGCCAACCCAAGGGCGAATCAGGAACGCTCCGCGCCAAAGCGATCGGAACCACCATTGCCCCCGAAGTCGTTGAACCCCGCACAAAAACCTCTTCTTTCGTCTCATCTCCCAACTGAATCGTCTCCACCCGGTTTGTTCCTCCCTCCCATTTCAGACTGATCGACTGCCTAGGTTTCGTCAGACCCATCCTGGCTGGATCCTCCGTCGGCAAAAATCGGTTTGCCCGGATCTCCATCAACGATTCCAACCACTTCTCCACCCCAGCACCATCCGCCAATCGCGAACTTCCCCCCAAGACGAGTTTCCAACCCGTCCCCCCCGGATTCTTCTCCAGTTTATATTCTCCTCCCTTGCCGGAAAACTCTACCGAATCCACCTGCCCCGCCTGGCCCAAGGTTACCAAACGCCGGTCCCGAACCCGATCCGCCATTTTTCCCAACCCCTCGATCGCCGGCTTGGGCAAAAGAAAAACCGAAGCTTGATCTGCCACCTTGGCAAAAACTTGATTCGTCTCCTTCGGATCAGGCAACCCAATCTGTAAAATCCGATTCGTCGCCTTCAACCGTACCTCAAAGGACTGAACCGGAGCATTCAATCCATAAAGAGCCAAATCACCTCCTAAATCGGAAACAAACCGAGTCGCTTTCAGACCCGAGATCTCCCCCAAGACTCCCTCTACCGCCGTCGGATCTGCCGGTGCCTCCACCGGTTTCAAAATGGACCAATTTCCATTCTTTTTTTTCACCTCCACCTCCAACGTCCCCTGATGAAGCAACAACTCCTGCACATCAGGAACCAATAAAGGCATCACCCTCTTCTCCCTCCACTCCGTCAAATCCTTGTCCATCGCCTCCGCCAACTGATTCTGCACGACCGCAATTCTTTCCCCTTGTCCGGCCGACTGAATTCGCGCGTAAACCCCGCCTGCAATCGGCGTATCACGCCCCGTCTCAACCTTGCACACCCCCTCCTTCGTCCCGATCACCAACGTTCGCGTCGGTTGACCCAAACCAAAACTTTGCAAAAGTGCCTCTTCTTTTTTTCCGGACGGCAACGTCTGCAAACTTTCCACAAACTGAACCTCCGAAAGCAAACGCCCCACGGTCGTCGCATCTGCTGCCCCTTGAATCGGCTTCTCCAACTGCCAATTCGCCTCCCCCTTTTTCCTGAAAACAAACTCACCCTTCGGTCCCTTTAGATCGATTCGATCCGCATCCTTGACCGGAAGATCGGTAATCCTCCGCGACTCTTTGGCCATCCGCTCCGTCCCCGGCACCTTCTTCTGCAGAAAACTCAGGGTTCCCAACATCAGTACCACCAGACCCACCGCCACCAGCAGGGAACGCGTGCTCATACAATCTCCCGGATCAACTCCGGCGCCGCCACCAGACGAGCAAGCCCAAGATTCCTGTCATGGCGGGAATTCCCAGCAAAGTCCCAAGCATGATCACCCGTTGCTGCCCATCGTCCAGCGAGACGGAAAAATCTTTGGGTGTTTTTGGGGAAATTCCCAACGACTCGTTCCTCCCCAAGACCCATTGAATCGAATTCACCATAAAATCCACCTCCAGGGGAGAAATATTCTGGTTAGCAAATGCGGAGGCCGAACCCACAACCACCGCCCGCAATGCAGGACTCTCCTTTCCCTTATCCCCTGGAACGCTTCCATCCACCACCGCCGCTACCGCAAAAGGCCCTTTCCGGTCTTCTCCATCCACAAAATCACTCTTTTTCCCCGCGGCCAGTGGCCACGGCTTGGCCCAGTATCGGTCCGATGTTTCCACCAACATTTCCGATTTCACCGGACTTGCTGCCACCACAGGTTTGATCGTGATGGACCGGGTCGGGCCAAACCGCAGAGATCCACCCACACTCTCAATCCACTGAATCGCTGGGTGGCCCGAAAATCGCGTCCCCACCGTCTCCTCATTCAACCCTTGTGTCAGACCCGCCGTACTCAGGACCGCGACCTTTCGGAAGATCTTATCCGCATCCACCACTACCCCCTGTTCAGCTAAAATCCCCTCTAACCCAGTCGGGGCTCCCGGATCCAGCAGGAGAAGTAACCGCCCCGGTTTTCCAAGATACGCATGCAAAGCAGCAACCGCGGGCGCCGAAAACTGAAATTTGGGCCCAGCCACCATCACCGCATCTGCATCCGCAGGAACCCCTTCCTGCTCCCCCAACTTCAAGGGCAACAACTCGACGTTCTGGGAAGCAAGCCGGGCCGAAAGCAGGGAGTACCCGGCAGGATCCCGATCCGTCGAGTTCAGGTTGTACTCACCCGATCCCGATGTGACATACACCTTGGCAGGCTTTCCCTGCACCAACCCACTGATCGCTGACGATATTTTTTCCTCAGCCTGAAACGATTTCACACGAGCTGCACCACCCGTCATCATGGCTCCAGGGTCGATCTCCGCCATCTCCGCCACCTTCAGAACGCGCGATCGATCCCCATACTGAACGAGAATCACGTTCTCATTACTCGTCAGCTTGAACTTTTCCGCCAGCTTCTGCGCTGCCTGAAAATCGAGATAGGGCTGCACTAACTCCACCATCACTTTCCCGTCACTGCGATACTTGTACTCATCCAAAAGTTTCTGCACGTCCTCCTGAATCAGACTTCCGGTCGCATCCGCCTCAGGAGCCAAAAAGGCAGTTAATGTAACCTCTCCAGGAAGACTTTTCAGAAGATTCAAGGTTTGACCCGACAACTTCTGGAACTGGTTCAGGGAAAAATCCGCCCGCCGGTAATGCCGCCAGCCGATGTAGTTCACCCCCGCTAAAAGAAAAATTAGGATTGGCAGAAAAATCCACTGATTGATCGATTGGGCACGACGTTCACGACGAAGAGGCGATAAAGGAGGAGGCGTAGGGCGACTCATTTGGTTACCCATTCAAACGGCGCCCTGCCATGACCTGCCGAGTCAGGATGAGGAAAAACAACGTGCCACTCAGATAAAAAACCACCGGCCGGGAGTCAAACAACCCGGCACTGAAGGAACGCATCTGCTCCAAAGTGAAAATATAATTCAACGCCTCCCTCCAACCCGGATCCCGCACGAGATAACTGAGAAAACCCGAGAAAAAGAGAAGGGCAATCATGGTGAACGAAATCATCGCCGCCACCGCCTGATTCCGCGTCAGGACCGAGGCAAACAAACCGATCGACATATACAACATTCCCACCAAGGTCACCATCAGGTACGAGAATCCCAGAGGGATCCATGCCACAGGGACAGCCTGGTGCGTGACGATCTGAAAAATGGCCAAACCCAAGAGGGAAGGAATCCAGAGCAGTAGATAAAAGAAAAGTACCCCAAAGAATTTTGATAGAATCACATCCCCGTCCTTCACGGGAGCCGTTAGCAACATCTCAATCGTTCCCGTCTTATACTCCTCCGAGAAAAGCCTCATGGTCAGGATCGGCACGAGAATGATCAGCAGAAACCAGAAATGAAAAATATAAAAATAGATCTGCATCACAGTGAACTCCTTCACCCCTTGGTCCAAATACGCCACACACTGGCTAAAGCTGAACCCGTTGATCAACGACATGCAGGTCAATAACACCCAGGCGATCGGTGAATGTAGGATCGCCCCCACCTCCCTCTTCCAAAGAATCCATAAAGCGCGTGTCATAAATTAATCTTGGGTTAGCTCCACAAAAACATCTTCCAAACGGGCCTTTTCCCTTCGGAACTCCCGCAACGGCCACTGCTCCCGCTTGATTAAGCCATCCACCTCTCCCCGAATATCCTTTCCAGGAGCCGCCGTCACCTCAAAGGAGATCCAATCCCCCGCCCGATTCAATTCTGTAACTACGCTCACCTCGGAAATCTTAGCCAACTTCTCTTTCGCACCTGTAGGATCCGCCTTCACCTCAATCTGTAAGGCCCCTGCCTGCACCCGCTTCTCCAAATTCGCCAAAGTGTCAGAAGCCTCGATCTTCCCCTTGTTGATGATAATCGCCCGACTACATACCATCTCCACTTCCGACAAAATGTGGGTGGAAAGAAGAATAGTCCTGTCTTTCCCCAGCTCTTTGATCAGCTCACGAAACGATCGGATCTGATGCGGGTCCAAGCCCGCCGTCGGCTCATCCAAAATCAAGAGCATCGGGTTATGCACCAGCGCATCCGCCAAACCGACCCTCTGACGGAACCCCTTAGAAAGGGAACCGATGATCTTTTTCCGAACATCGGTCAAACCACACTGATCCAGCACCAACCCAACCCGATGCGTAATCTCGCCGCGTGTCACCCGCTTCAGACGCCCCCGGTATTCCAAAAACTCCTCCACCCTCATTTCAGGATAGAGCGGAACATTCTCTGGCATGTATCCAATCCTTTGACGAACAAGCAAACTCTCCTGCGGCAGTTTGGCTCCCGCGACTTCGATCCGTCCGTCCGTGGGAGGCAAGTATCCAGTCAACATCCTCATGGTGGTCGATTTTCCGGCTCCATTCGGTCCTAAAAAACCCACCACTTCCCCTTTTTCGACCGAGAAAGTAATCCCCCGAACCGCCTCTCCCCCCGCGTATCTCTTTGTTAAATTCTCAACCTGAATCATGGTGAATCTTAAAATTTATAAACCTATGGCCAAAGGTCAAGTGAACCATTTGGGAAATCCTCTCGACATCGAGGGCTACCGCCGTTTCCCTTGGGTGTGCGCATAGTTGCCGTTGTGAATCAAAAAGGTGGGGTGGGAAAGACCACCACCGCCATTCATTTAGCTGCAGGAGCGGCCGAGGCAGGCCGTCGCGTTCTCCTCGTCGACCTCGATCCCCAAGCCAATGCCACCAGCGGTCTCGGACTCGAACACGCCCCTGGAAAGAGTCTCTACCCCGTCCTCCTCGGACAAACCCAGGCGGCCGACATGCTGCAACCCTCTCGCCACCCCAATCTACAGATTCTCGCGTCCGAGTTGGATCTTGCAGGAGCAGAAATCGAGTTGGCTGGACTCGAAAATCCACTGCTCCGCGTCCGCCAAGCCCTCGACCCCCTTCGACTCGATCCCGCTTTCGATCTCGTCATTCTCGACTGCCCTCCGAGCGTTGGCCTCCTCATGACCAGTGCCCTCGTCGCTGCGGAAAAAATTCTCGTGCCCGTCCAATGCGAATACTTCGCTCTCGAAGGAGTCGGAAAGATCCTCAATTTGATCGAGCGAATCAAACAGGGCGGACTCAACCCCTCCCTCTCCATTCTAGGCATTGTTCTGACCATGTACGACGCCCGGACCCGGCTCAGCCAGCAAGTCAGCGAAGACCTCCGCAGCCACTTGGGAGAACAAGTCATGGGAACGATCATTCCACGCTCCGTCCGCCTGGCCGAAGCCCCTAGCCACGGCAAAACCATTTACGAATACGACAACTCCGGCGCCGCCGCCGCCAGCTACCGTCAGCTCACTTCCGAGTTCTTATCCCGCCTTTAATCTTCCGCACCCCGTCTGGAGTCGCCACTAGAACAAGATCCGCACGCCGTTTTCCAAATACCCCCGCACAGATCACCCCGGGAATCCCTTCCAGTTCCTTCTCTTTTTTTATGGGATCGACAACTTTCCATCCGTGCACATCTAAAATCTCCCCCCCGTTATCCGTAATAAAATTCTTCCGCCATACAGGCCGACCTCCCCTCCTGCGAATCTCCTTCGCAACCTGATCCCTCGCCATCGGCACAACTTCCAAGGGCACAGGAAATTTTCCTAACCGCTTCACCAACTTCGACTCATCCACGATGCAGATGAACTTTTTTGCCGCTGTGGCAATGATCTTTTCCCTTGTCAACGCTCCCCCACCTCCCTTGATCAGCCTCAGCTTCGGATCCACTTCATCTGCCCCATCCACATAAAGACTCACCCTTTTGGCCTGATTCAAATCCAAAACCCGAATCCCTTTTCTGCGTAAGGCTTGTTCAGTTCCTTTCGAGCTCGGCACCGCCCCGCGTACCCATCCCTTTTTCAATCCTTGGATAAAATACATCGTCGTCGAACCCGTCCCCACCCCCAGCACACAACCCTTAGGTACATAGGCCAAGGCAGCTTCTGCCACCTCTTTTTTTAATGCATTCTGATCCATCCTTCTTTTCTGTGATTTTTCCACGAATGCGTCAATATATCCTGAATTATGCCCGCCACCCATCTCCATCTTGATTGCCCTTCCGGAATCAGCGGAGACATGTTTGCTGCCGCCCTCCTCGACCTCGGCGTGCCCCTCTCCCTCTTCCAAGACGCCATCCAAGGCCTTCACCTCCCGGAAAAAGTCATTCTGAAAACGGAACGATCTCTCCGAGGTGGCCTGGCCGGTACTCGCTTCCTTGTCGAAACCCCTCACGATCACAATTCCCATCACCACCATCACGATCACTCTCATGAACACGAGCACGGTCGCTCTTGGGCTCAGATCCGAACCCTCATCCAAAACTCTCACCTCACTCCTCCGGTCAAAGACACCACCCTTAAGATTTTTCATCGCGTCGCAGAGGCCGAAGCCCGTCTTCACGGAAAACTGGTCGACGAAATTCATTTTCACGAGGTCGGCGCGGTCGATTCGATCGTCGATATCGTAGTCGCTGCCGTCGGCTTCCATTACCTGGGGCTTCTCCACGTCACCGCCTCGGTACCAGTCGAAGGCACAGGCACTATCCAGTGTGCACACGGCTCCTTTCCCCTTCCCGCTCCTGCCACCGCCGAGATTCTGCGGGGGATTCCACTTCGTCAGATCGATGTTTCCGCTGAACTCACGACTCCCACCGGCGCCGCCATCCTTGCCCAACTGGTCCGCCACTTCGGTCCCTTGGAAAACTTTACCACAGAGAAAATCGGTTACGGACTCGGCACCCGCGACCTACCCAGCCGTCCGAACGTCCTTCGTGCCTTTCTTGGACACGTCTCAAACTCCCATTCCTCTTCCCACGAATCGATTATCGAAATCCGAACTCATTTGGATGATATCACGGGCGAACACCTCGCCCACGCCATTGATCGATTGATGGAAGCTGGAGCGCTCGACGCCTCCGCCCTCCCCATCTTAATGAAAAAAGGACGCCCCGGATATCTCCTCACCATCCTCGCCCTTCCCAAGGATTCGGAACACCTTGCCTCCCTGGTCCTCCGTGAAACCACCGCCTTTGGTCTTCGTCTCGAACGGGTTGAACGCCGAACCCTCCGACGCGAAGAAAAACCCGTCCCAACCCCATATGGCCCCATCCGCGTCAAGTTGGGCTACCTCGGCGATTCCTTAGTCCAGATTCATCCGTCCGATGCCGACTGCCGAAAAGCATCCATCTCCGCTTCCGTGTCCCACGCTGACGTAGCTGCTGCCGCTCGCTCCGCCGCCCGCTCGATCTGATTTCTTACTTTCTTCCGTCCTCCGGAAGAAGAATAAATCCCGTCTTTCGATCTCCAATGATCTCGCTCCGCTTTCCGCGGTGCATCCAGTGCCACATCCCGATTAACGCACAAAAGAGAGCGTCTGTTCGATCTTCCACTGGCTTGGTCCATTTTTCCCGAAGCAAATTCTTCGTTTCTTGATTCAGCCTAAGTCCTGGAAAGCGCTGTTTCATCAGTTTTCGCATCAACCCTTGCAATCTTTGAAACTCCTTCCTCCTTTCCACCACACTTCCTTTCTTATACTTGATGATCCTAGGTAATTCGAACATTCGGACCATAGCAGGATGCGGATAAACCTCAGCAGCCGTTTTTTTTGCCTTTCCTACCTCCCACCCTAGCGAAAAGCCTTTCCGTGCGAGTAATCGGGCAACTCGGGTCGGACGAGGACACCGACTGGTGTTGGCAGGATGACAAGCCGCATGCTCCCGATGAAACATCCGATGGGTTAACCGATCCACTGGCCTTGTTCCCGTCCGATTCGGGCAAACGATAGGTGCATCCACCGTCACAAACACAGTTTTGTAATTTCGAATCGCTTCCTTGACCAACTTCATCAAATCCCGATCCCCTTGTGGATATCCAAATCCTAAGACAGACCCCGTTTTCCCGTTCCACTCCAAAAGACAAACCCCGTCATGTTTTTTCTCGCCCCACGCGAGATCCACCCCGATCAGAAGAACTTTCAACGCTTCTTCTGGTCGATGCGAAGCAACAGAACTGGAATATCTACCGAGTGTCGCACCTCGCTGGATGCGCTTCCAAACAGCACATCCTCCATCCAACGATGTCCATGCGTCGTCATCGCCACCAGATCACAGCCCGTTTCCTCCACGGCCCGAACCAACTCTGGTCCTGGTTTCCCATACCCAAGTCGCCAGGTGGTCGGAATCCCCTCCTTCTTCATTCTGTCGGCACATTGATTTAAATACTCCCGATCCTCACGAACTTCCTTCGAATCACTGTCCTCCCCGTAGAATCGGGCAGACCAACCATCCGCAATATGAATCAGAATCAGCTCACTTCCGTGAATCTTCGACAACTTCGCCACGTGCCGGAGGATGCTTTCGTCATAATCGGTTCCTTCCAGCGGAACCAGAATCTTTGAATACAAGCCCCGGCTCATCGTGAAAACCATCCCTGGAAGGTCTCATAAACCAACCAGACGTTGAGGCCTATCAGAAGTCCAGCCACCGCCCACGCCACCACTTTCCAAAAGGGCTTCGTTACCATCACCCCCATCAAATCCTTTCGCCCCGTGAAATGAATCAAGGGAATCACAGCAAAGGGAAGCTGAAGACTTAAAATCACCTGACTCAAAATCAGCAGATCGTACGTTCCCTGCTCTCCCTTCCAAAGAATCACCAAGACCGCGGGAATCAACGCCAGAAACCTTGTGCCCATGCGCGAAATCCAAGGAGCGATCCGCCACTGTAAAAAACCCTCCATGACAATCTGCCCTGCCAGCGTACCCGTCAGGGTCGAGCTCTGCCCGCTTGCCAAAAGAGCTACGGCAAACAGGGTTCCTGCCATCGCCGTTCCCACAAGTGGGCTTAATGTCTCATAGGCCTGCCGGAGTTCCTTGACCTCGACCCCGTTCTGAAAAAAAACCGCAGCAGCAACGATGAGGATCGAAGAATTCACCAAAAATGCCGCATTTAACGCCACCGCCGAATCGATAAGATTAAATTTAGCCGCCTCCCTTCTTCCCTCCCCCGTCGGCTCGATTCGCCTCGTCTGTACCAACGCAGAGTGCAAATAGAGATTATGTGGCATAACCGTCGCCCCAATCATCCCGATCGCCACATACAGATCGCTTGTACCCCCATGAGCAGGCCGAATCCCGGTTAATTTAGGCCCAAAATATCCTGCTAAAACTGCTGCCCAGTCCGCCTTCGCCAACCAAAGTTCCACGACGTAACAAAGCCCGATCACCGTCACCAAAGAGAGAATTCCCGCCTCCAACCAACGCATTCCCCGGGCTTGTAAAAGAAAAAGAAAAAACACATTCACCGAAACCACTCCTGCACAAACCAAGAGAGGCCAACCCGTCAACAGACTCAATCCCACCGCACCCCCCAACACCTCCGCCAAATCACACGCCACAATTGCAATTTGGCAGGGCAGATAAAGCAAGGCACCCCACGGATGCGGATAAAATTCGCGGCACGCTTGTGCCAGATCCCTTCCCGTCACGATCCCTAATCGAGCCGACAAACTTTGAAGCAACAACGCCATGCCGTTCGAAAGAAGGAGAACCCACAAAAGCTGATATCCAAACCGGGCTCCCGCCTCAATGTCGGTGGCCCAGTTTCCCGGATCCATATATCCCACGCTGACAAGAAAAGCAGGCCCAGCAAACGCGAGCATCTTTCGCCAAAATCCTGCCGTCACCGGGACCGCAACCGACCCATGCACCTCGGGCAACGATTTACCTATCTGCAACATCAACCCACTTTACCCTCGGCCTATTCTTTTGGCCAACCTCTCCGCCCCGCTACGACCCGATCCGACTCGATCCAAACAAAGGCTGCAACGTTTCCGGTATCTCCACGTTTCCATCTTTGGTCTGGTAGGTCTCGACTAGCGCGATGAAAAGACGTGCCAAGGCCGTTCCCGAACCATTCAACGTGTGGCAGGGCCGATTTTTTCCATCCGCACCCTTAAATCTCAATCCCATCCGCCTCGCCTGAAAATCCATAAAGTTGCTGCAGGACGAAACCTCCAGAAACTGTCCCATTCCCGGCGCCCATACCTCCAGATCATAGCAACGTGCCGCTCCAAACCCGATGTCTCCCGTGCACAACTCGATCTTCCGATAGTGTAAACCCAACTTCCGTAATACCGATTCCGCATGCTGACAAAGCTCTTCCAGCGCCTTCATTGACCGATCCGGATGCTCGATCCAAACCAACTCCACCTTGTCGAACTGATGCATTCTCCCCAATCCACGTGTTTCTTTTCCCGCGCTCCCCGCCTCCCGCCGAAAACAGGGCGTGTAAGCCGCATATTTTTTCGGCAGGTCACCCTCCGTCAAAATCTCTTCCCGATGCAGATTCGTCACCGGAACTTCCGCTGTCGGCACGAGGAAAAGCTCGCCCCCCTCCACCGCATACAGATCTTCCCGGAATTTCGGCAACTGCCCCGTCCCCACCATGCTCGACTCCCGGACCAAAAACGGTGGTGAAACCTCCGTATATCCGTGCTCCCCGCTGTGTAGGTTGAGCATCCAACTAATCAAACTGCGCTCCAACCGTGCCCCCGCTCCCCGATACACCGCAAATCCACTCCCCGAAACTTTGGCCGAAGCCGCAAAATCCAAAATCCCCAATGCCTCTCCCAAGGCCACGTGATCCTTCGGCTTAAAATCAAACTTCTTGGGTTCACCCCATGTCGAAACCACAGGGTTCTCTGCAGCCGTACTTCCTTTCGGGCATCCCTCCCACGGCAAATTCGGAATCGAAAGCAACAAACCCTCTTGCTTTGCCTCCACTTCCGCCGCCTGCTTGTCCAAATCCGCAATCCGATCCGACTTCTCCTTCATCCCCGCCAAAAGATCATCCGCTGATTCCTTCTTTGCCTTCCGTACCCCCACTTCCTTACTGATCGCATTCCGTTCCGCCTTCAACTTTTCCACTTCGCCCAAGATCCGTCTACGCTCCTCATCCACCTCCAAAACCTTATCCAAACCGTCCGCTGCCCCCTTTCCGCGTGTGAGCAATCGTTGACGGACAGCCTCCGACTCCTTTCGAATTAGTCCAATATCGAGCATCCTTCCATTCAACCTATTCCCAGCCCTTCCGTCGAGACTCGGCAAAGGCTTTGCCGTCCGACATGGAAACGGCTTAAACCTACGTGTGGCTAATCTCCCTTTTCGTGGTGCCGTGCTCGACCTCGGTTCCAACACCTTCAAGCTACTGCTTGCCGAACAATCGGGAACCACTCTTCGCCTCCATCACGAAAAAGCCTACCCCGTCCGCCTTGGGGAAGGAGTCGCCCTTACCCGTCGCATCCAATCTGCTTCCTGCCGTCGAGCCCTTCGCCAGATGACTCTTCTCCAACGAAAGATTCGTGCCTTTCACCCGGATCAAGTTGTCGCTGTCGGAACTGGAACCCTGAGACGCGCCACCAATGCAAAATCCTTTCTTTTTCCTGCTTCCCGTATCCTTGGAAAAAAGATTTCTCTCCTTTCGGGACATGAAGAGGGACGCCTGATCTCCCTTGCGTCCCGAGAACTCACCCGGAAGAAGAAACCTCGCTTCCATATCGACCTTGGAGGAGGAAGTCTGGAGGTCATCGATTCCCTTCATCCTGCCCACCCAAAAATTGTCAGCCTGAACCTAGGTTGTGTCGCCGTCCGCGACTCGCTCCTCCCTCACCATCCCCCCTCTCAAAAAGAGTGGGATCACGCCGTGCATTCGATCCGGAAGGCTCTCCATAAAATTCCTCATCCCTCCGCCCCCACCCAAGCCACTTTTTCAGGCGGAACCGGCCATACCTACGCCTGTCTTCTTTCCCGCAGAAATAGAAAAGCCCGCCGGCTGGATGGCTTCCCGCTTTCCCTGCCCCAACTGGAACGACTCCTCAGGAAAGTTCGACCCCTCACCCTTCGCCAACTTCATCTGCTCCCCGGAATGCCTCGCGATCGCGCCTCCCTCGCCCTCTCCGCTTTTCTTGTCCTCCGCGAAACGATGTGCCGCCTTCATCTTTCCTCAGTCCAACTCACGACTCATGGCCTCCGCTACGGGGTTTGGCTGGCCCGGCTAGCCCCCCAGCCGGTGAAAAAAATTGTCCGATGATTCCTGATTCCCCCCTGATCCGCGAAGCATCTTCGTTCATGGCTCAACGGGAAAAGGAGCCCCGCCACGTCCAACATGTCGCCCTCTGGTCGGTTTTTCTTTTTCGCAAACTCGAACCCCTCCACCGATTAAAAGCGGCTGAACTCGAACTCCTCGTCGCCGGTTCCCTCCTCCACGATATCGGCTGGTCCACTGCAACGGACGAACGCCCCCATCATAAGGAATCAGCCCGAATCATCCGGGAACACTCTTGGGAGAAGCTTTCCAAGACAAAGAGAGATTTCGTAGCTTTGTTGGCTCGCTACCACCGTAAAAGCATCCCCTCCCCAACCCATCGTCGATATCAGAATTTGCCCAAGGATCAAAAGAAGACCCTCCACCTTCTCGCTGGGATCCTGCGCGTCGCCGATGCCATCGACCGATCTCATCAACAAAGCCTGCACCCTTCCGATCTCATGATTCAGCCTGAGGCCTGCCTGATTCTCGCGGAGGGTAAAGATTCTGGGGATGCCCAATTCGGTATCGAGCGCAAAGGGGATCTCTTCCAAAAGACTTTTGGACGTCCCCCTGTCCTGAAAGCGACCTCCTAGCAGAATGGCACGCCGTTCCCGTTCTGCTTAACTCTTTCCATGGGCACAAAACGGTGGCGACCTCAACTGATCGCCTTAGCCATTCTTCTAGCCTTCGTCGGCTTCTCCTACAGCTACGTCCGTTACTTTGTCCGTGCCCGCACCCATAGCGTCATCGTCTTTTTTGTCCCGGGTGCCAGCTCGGAACTCCTCGCCCTGGCCCAAGCCCGTGATCCGAATCGCAAACTCTCAGGACTCGATCACGCGGATTCTATGGCGTTCGTGGAGAGCCAATCCTCCGATCAACTGACCGGAGACGCCGCCGCCCTCGCATCGTTCCTGGCCACTGGTCAACCCAGTCCCGCAGGTCGCCTCAGCCTCCAATACAACGGCAAACCTGCCGATACCCTTCTCTACGAAGCCCAGCGCCGGGGTCGGGCCGTAGGGGTCGTGTCCTCCGGCAGCATCACTTCGCCTGGAGTGGCCGCTTTTTACTCCCATCAACCTGATGCCTCTGTATCCGCCACCGTCGCCCAGCAGCTTCTCGATACGACACGGATCGATCTTATCCTCGGTGGTGGCCGGGAAATATTTACCACAGAAAAAAAAGCAGGCCGACGGGATCTAGAAAAAGAAGCAGAGAAGCTCGACTACACCCTCGTCTTTGACCGAGCAGGCCTCGAAAGCTTCCCCGCATGGAATACCCGCCGCCTCCTTGGACTTGTCGCCCCCGACACCCTACCCCTTGCGACTGCAGGCGGAGAAGCGGGGACGATTCGCTTGGCCGATCTGGTTCGCCGCTCGATCGAAACTCTCGCCTATAATTTATTGGGATATTTTCTCGTCATCGATCATCCCCTCGTCGCCGCTGCTGCGGGTCAAAATCAGGCCGAACTTGCCGTCCGCCAACTCCACGAACTCGACCGTGCGGTCGAAACTGCACGTAAATACGCCGGAAAAAATGCGCTGATTCTTGTATACTGCCCTTACTCGGTCGGTGGATTTCAGTTTCTTGAAAAATCAAAAGACTCCGCCTCTTCGCGCCGCCTCTCCCCTATCTCCTGGCATAATGGACCCGGGAAAAAAGGGTCTGACCCCACAGCCTTTTCGACTGGCCGCCCTGCCGCCCCTTCCGCCGGATTTGGCTGGGTCGCCGCCTACGGACGCGGATCAGAACAAATATCCGGCATCATGAACCCTGGCGAACTTCACGCCATTTTGAGTCGTCAGCTCTGAACACGACCCAAATTCGCGACATTCTGGCCACCCGTGGCCTCCGCCCCCTCCGCCAGTTGGGGCAAAACTTTCTGGCCGAACCCGCCCTTGCCACGGTCATCGCTCATTCCCTTCCTAAATCAACAACCGAACCCGTCCAGGAGATCGGTCCGGGTCTCGGTGCCCTGACGAGAGCCCTCCTCACGATTGGTCATTCGGTGGAAGCCTTTGAAATCGATCATGGCCTCATTGCGTGGCTCCGAGAGGAATTTCAACAAGAGCCCCGTTTTCAACTGATCGAAGGGGATGCCCTGAAAACCCTTCCTCAAAACACCCCCCGATCTCACGTGTGCGGAAATCTTCCCTACTCCATCTCCACCCCCCTACTCGTCCAACTTGCTCTTCGGTCTCCACCCCCTGCAGTCATTGTCGTCACCCTGCAAAAAGAGGTAGCCGATCGCTACTCCGCCCTCCCCCGAACTTCCGCCTACGGTGCCGTCTCAGTCCTACTTCAGTCCGTCTTCGATATTGAAAAGATCCGCCAACTACCCCCTGAGGTCTTCTACCCCCGCCCGCAGGTCGACTCCGCCGTCCTTCGATTTACCCGTCGCGATACCGTTCCGACGGATTTGGAAAGTTTTCATGCCTTTGTAAAAAAGGGCTTCTCCCAAAGAAGAAAGAAATTAAAAGGCCTCCTTCCTGTCGATCTCGATCGCCGGGCGGAAGAGCTAGATCCGGCCGAGTGGCGCAAACTTTATGAATCCACCCGACGAAACGTTTGATGTCGTGGATCAGGACGATCGGGTGGTCGGTTCCGCCCCTCGTTCCGAAATCCATGCCCGCGGCCTACTCCACCGTGCCGTCCATCTTTGGCTCTTCCATCCGGATGGCCGCCTCCTTCTACAGCGGCGCTCCCTCATTAAGGATCGGGAACCCGGCCGCTGGACATCCAGCGTGAGTGGCCACGTGAATTCCGCGGAGGAGTACGACACCGCCATGCATCGGGAAATACCCGAGGAGATCGGCATCCCCACCTCCACCTGCGAAGGTCTTGCCCGAATAAAATACTTTTCCGCCTGCAAGGAAACTGATCAGGAATTTGTATGGCTTTATCGAGCCACCCACCCGGGCCCCTTCCAGCCCGACCCAGGTGAAGTTGCCGGCTTGGAATGGTTCACTCCTTCTCAGATCGACCAGATGCTTCTAATCAAGCCTGCCGACTTCTCCTCCTGCCTAAGAATGCTCTGGGAGAAACGCCCCCGATGAACCGTCTTTCAGGAAAGTCAGCTGTGGTGGTCGGCGGTGGTGTCGGTGGCCTTGCCACTGCACTACGCCTCCGCCGTGCCGGTTGTCGGGTCACCCTTCTCGAAAAAAACCCCTCGGTCGGCGGCAAAGTGGCAGAACGAAAGACGAAAGGCTTCCGCTGGGATCTCGGCCCCTCCCTCTTCACGATGCCTCAGATTCTCGATCGACTCTTTGCCGATTTGGGCGAGCAACGGGATGACTATCTCACCCTCGAACCGCTCTCTCCAACCTGTCGCTACCGCTGGGCCGACGGCTATCAGTTCGATGAAAATGAGTTTTTCTGGTCTCGACCCGATTCCGCCCGACTCCTCCGCCATGCCGAAGGTTTGTACAAACTATCCGGACCCGCTTTTTTAGAAAGTGACCCTTCCGAGATCTGGAAAAAGATCCTCAATCCCTCAATCCTTCCCCTTCTCCGTTACCTTCCCGCGATGAGCCCCTTCCGCTCCCTTGCGTCCGCCTCCCGCCACTTCTATTCCGATCCCCACCTACAACAATTCCTCCAACGCTTTGCCACCTACAATGGCAGTGATCCCGAGCTCACCCCCGCTACCTTTGCTGTCATTCCTTATGTCCAGTCCCGTTACGGTGGCTGGTACATTCGTGGTGGAATCCGCCGATTGGCCGAAGTTCTCCTTCAAATCGCCGAAAAGCATGGGGTAGAAATCCAGACCTCTGCGGAAGTCCGATCCATCGACCCCACGGGCGTGACGTTGGCCTCGGGCAAAAAGATCTCCGCCGATCTGATTTTCCATAACGGCGATGTTTTGGGTGCATACCAGAAATTGATCCAACACGATCGCGCATCTGAGATCGCCTGCAAGATGGCTAAACCGGAACGTGCAATCTCAGGTTTTGTCGTTCTTTTGGGAGTCAAAGGCAAAGATCCTTCCCTCGCCCATCACAACATCTTCTTTTCCGATAACTACCCGCTCGAGTTTCAACAGATGTTCAGGGAAAACCGCCCGGCCGAAAATCCCACCATCTACCTTTGCCTGAATTCACGAACCGATCCCGCTTCTGCTCCATCGGATCACGACAACTACTTCCTCCTCGTGAACGCCCCAGCCAACACCACAAGTATCAGTTGGGCCAAGGAATCCCCGAAATACGCAGATCAGATCATCCAAATCTTAGATCAAAAGTTCCTCCCCGGTTTACAGGGCAACATCGTCCACAAGGAGTGGATCTCTCCAGCCGACTTCGAATCCAGAGACGGTGCCATCGGCGGCTCACTCTATGGATGGGCCTCCCACGGTATAAGGCATTCCTTCCTCCGTCCCCCGATTCGTTCCTCTGTTATTCCGAATCTCTACTTTGTGGGTGGCACCACCCATCCGGGGGGAGGACTTCCCCTCGTACTTCTTTCCGCAGAAATTGCCGTCCGCTTGGCGGCAAAGGCTTAGACCTCCTTAAATCGATCCATCCCTAAGACAACTTCTACCCGCTGAATCATTCCTGTTCGCTGGAAAATGGCCCGGGAAGATGCGACATCGATCTCCATTTTCGAATGAATGCGTTTCACCCCGTTTTTCCAGACAGTGACGAGTGAATCCTTTTGACCCAACTGGTACACAAAAGGGGTCTGGCACAAAGTAAATCCGAGACTTTTCGATGGAAGTAGCCATTTGCGTCTTTGCCCCTCGATATCGCAGTAGTGAAACTCAGTCGGCTTATCGAGAAACTCATCTTTTTTAAGCAGGAAGGGTTCGAGAAGGATCTGCCCTTCATCGACTTTGACTCCCAGCTCTCCCCATCGACATAGAATGTCCTCTTTCACCTGCCCCGTTAACCCTGGTTGCCGTGCTCCGGACTGGGCTGGAGTGTGCGAGTAGGGGTCCATAGGAAAAGCACCATATATTTCAGGGGATTTCGCATCGCCCAACCCGTTCCGGATATCTGCATAAGCTTCCTCCAGACCTCGGCAGATTTTGCCAGGTGCTTTTTGGGAAACAGCCTGAAAGTAAGTCTCTTGAACTGCCAAAAGAAGCTTGGAAACCATGTGCCAGTAAATACAGCCCAACCCTTCATACCCATAGAATGTGCCCGAACGTCCGGTGAAAGACTGATGATCGAACAAGGACTCATAAATCGCCAGTACCCTACCCGTCTCCTTTCGTACCAGATCCCAATAAGGCTTTTTCTTTGCCAGTTTCTCGAGAATGGATTTCACGTCTCTTGCATTGGTAATACCCCCATGAAAATGGGCTTTTCCCGCAACATCCCGAATCACGAGATCGTGATTCCCTTCCTGAATCAACTTCTGCAGAAGGCGGGAACGCCTAATTGCAGCTGCAGGCAGATTGTTTCGATCGAGAAAACCGGGAAGACGACGATTGGGATAGAGCAGATAACTATGCTGATCAGGGCGGTATATCGCACTTCGCTTCAAAGCTTGAAGAAGCTTCAAGGATTCGGCAGCCGACAGGTAGCCTGAGCTGAGAATTGCTACCTGCCCCTCCAACATCTCATACAGATGTCGGAGCCCTACCCTGCCCGGACTCGCCAGATCAATCAGATTATAGGAGTGATACAACCCGTCCTTTCTGCGATTCGACCGAAGGGTGTGATCCACCCACCCCATAGAGGCAGAAAAGAATTCTGTGAGCCGCTTTCCGAGTACTAGTTTTTTTGACGAGGAGATTCCCCTTCTATACAAACGCTGCCGATATACGGTTCCTGCACGCCCTAGATCATCCATGATCCGACGACGATCTTGATCCGAGATCTTGCGAGAAAGTTTCTTCCTATGCTTTCGCCAAACATTCTCAATCGCCGCCAAGTAATCTGCCACCTCGGTCGAAAGGGCAAACTTTTGTGCTCCTCGGTCCTGAAAGAGCTTTTTTCCGAAAGCGAGATACCGCCGGATATAGGCAAGGGTGACCACCGAAGCCCCCTGCCCCACCAGCGCATTATTGGCGTCGTTCCACTCCGGTCGTTGTGTGTTGAGCCAGATGCCTGCGTCCGGAATTAGGTTCGCAAGTTTGGCAAGGAGCGGAACGAGAAGTTTCTCAGCCAAATTCACCTGCCGTACATTCCCCTGTTTGTCCCAGAGAAGCCTTCCATCCGAACCACGTTTTCGCACCCGTTGTTGAATCGTATTGTGCAAGCCACGATCAAAGATAACGGTGTTTTTTGGATCCTCCACCATCCGAGGATAAGGGTGAAGGCGGTATGGAACATTGGCGTAAGCAAAGATTTCCCGATTCAAAAGATCTCCCAACTTTCTTGGATCGTGATGGAAAAAGTGTTCCAGCAGCTTTAAAAGATAAATGATCTGATGATCCCCCCAATACCCGATGCAGGCCCAAGGGTCATGAGCCTCAGGTACCTCCCAATCCATGCCCTGTCGGGTGATCCGATAAGGGTTGTATCCATCGGCAGTCGTCGCATTGAGAAAACGACAAATCATCCCTCCCGTGTATCCGGGATACGAGTGAGCCAGAGCCTCCCAGTTTTGGAAAATATCCCGCCAGTTTCCCTCATAATTCAAAATTCTCCGTCCATCCGCACCCCGGGTCGGTATTGAAAATCGATTCCACGGCCGGCTTGGATCCCCGTGCCTTCGGCTAAAAGTGAGGGGCAAGTATTCTCTGCATACCCGCTCTAATTGCGGGTCTCCGTTCGCCTGAACAACCGCCACTAACTTCCGATAAGACAAACCTTCCGGAAGCTGGCGCAAAAGCAGACTCCAGCGGGACGCCAACCCAGGACTGGTGACCCGAACAAACTCGTCCAAGTCCGGCAACGATAGGTGCTCCCCATCCTCAAACACGCCCCCCCGCATAATATTGCAAAGCGTGTTGCTATAGTGGCGGATACACCCCATGGATCGGGCCGAAACCTGCAACCCATCCGCACCACCCACGATCCGACGCAGCTCATCCGTTCCCTTTTTAATATCATCGAGTACCCTGGTTTTCAGGCGGAGGGGATCCTGCAGGCTCTTTTGCAAAAGAACCAAATCGGCGGCACTTTGATCCACATCGGCAGCAATCAGCCAGTCGATCGACTGTTTCGGCTGAAGAATCTTCTGCCCACTAAGAAAATATGCCCCCCGCTCCCCACAAACGTCTGTTTCTGTTCGTATTGTTTGGCCACTGCGAAAAGCGTTCAGCTGTTGTGAGGAAAGTAGAAGATTTTTCCAAGAAATTCCAACCGACCACGCCACCGTAGCGAGAAGAGCTTCCGCGGGTTCTGGTCGATCCACCGGAATTGCACTCAGCCTAAATATCCCAAGCCCTGCCTTCGGAACGAGTTCATTCCTTTTGTAAGCATCCAAAAGCGTGCTGAATCCCAGATTAAACTGATTTCCCACCCCCGAAGGCATCAGGTTTTGAATTCCATCCAAAAAGATGACTGGAATACGATTCTTCGACGTATTCTGTAACCAAGCCCGCCGAATCCATCCGAATTTCTGGCTATTAAACCATCCGTAACAAAAAGTCAGACCTAAATCCTGATTCACCTCCTCAAAGAGAAGCTGATTGCCCCACGTATTTTTATAAAGGTTCCTTTCGATTCGATACGCCCCATGTCCCCTTTCAGAAAAAGGCTCCCACAGACATTCCCTCGAT
>Ga0209087_1000736_pt1 | contig 20375 bp, 25 predicted proteins | sample S_130805_EF_Meta_FD_187321 | JGI IMG/M metagenome (GOLD analysis project Ga0209087, IMG submission 187321) | Freshwater microbial communities from Lake Simoncouche, Canada to study carbon cycling - S_130805_EF_MetaG (SPAdes) (version 2) | ecosystem: Environmental > Aquatic > Freshwater > Lake ... | reverse complement strand
ACACTACATCCTACATTTTATCAATACAACACTCACAGAACCCACCGTCCTCCTTTTCAGCCTCCTCAGTCTCATGGGTATAGATGGCAAAGCACTTATAGCAGGTGTGTGTCTGCGCCTCCCAGTAATCTATCGCTGACTTAAATCGTTCAATTACATCCTCCCAATTCACCGAGTTCATAATAGCATCCACTAGTGAGTCATTCGCCAGATTGGACTCCCTAAGGAACTCCTCCGCCTTCTGCAAATGTTCGCCCCCATCTATTATCATATCAGCGAAATCCACCGCCTCCGCGTTTTTACAGTCATCGCATCCCTCGTTAAGGGACTCATAGTGCTCGATAAAGCACACCGCGAACCAAGACTCTAGATTATCAGTAGGGTAGAACTGAGGCATCCTTTTGTTTTTGGAATACATATAGGATTTTTTTGCCATTCAAATTTTGACCCGGGGTTCATCCGAATTTTTTTTTTGACCCGGGTAAAAATTGACGCGCCTCGCCGCCAAAAATCTAAGCAGTAAAAAATGACGGGATACATGCCAAAGTCTAAGAATGATAAGTGGGCTACGCCTAAGGAACTCTATGATGAGTGGAACAAGGAGTTCAAGTTCAACTATGACCCGTGCCCTATCACATGGAAGGAAGGGGATGCTGATGGATTGACTGCAGAATGGGGAACTTCCACATTCTGTAATCCTCCCTATAGTGATACTGCGAAGTGGATAGAAAAGGCACACAAGGAGTGGAAAAAAGGTAAGAGGGTAGTGATGCTTATCAACGCAATCACAGATACAAGGCTTTTCATAAGTATATCTATCACCAGGCAGAGATAAGGTTTCTTCAGGGGGCGAATTAAGTTTGTAGATTACACTGATCCCGCCAACCCTAAAGTAAAGGCAGCGAATGTCAAAGCCTCCATGCTAGTCATCTATGAGTCAGCCCTATGAACCACCCTGTCATAAATCACCTTAGTTGTGTTGTCCGCGCCCTTTGTAAAGGTATAGGCTACAGCCATGCCATACCAGGAGAACACCTTACACATATACATGCCTGTGAGCCCATAGCCAGCCTTATTCATGAACTCCATACGCTTAGGGGTCATCTTCCCCTCAAGCAGCAGGTATGAAATTATACGGGGCTTCAACTCCACTGACTTTTTTAGCACAGCATCCATACATGAGTAGGGAGGGTTAGAGCATATAATGTCAGCATCCGACTCTGTTATGTCAAAGAAGTCCTCACCCTCCGAAATCTCCGTCCAGGCTTTGTTGTCAGTTGGGAAGTTATTGTAATACACGCCCTTACCCTTGAAAGGGTCATACCACATATCATCAGGCTTCGCGTCTATGCTCTTGATATGGGTCTGGGCTACTAGGGTAGGCGTATAGACTACATCATTCGGTGCGGTCCTGTGCTTAATGCTATGGCTGGTAGAGGGATTCATGTTGTTTTTCTAACTTATCTAGGAGAAAAATCCCGATTCAAATTTTGACCCGGGATTTATTTTTTTTTTGAAGTTTTAGCAAGGGTCATCTCCTCTGTCGGCGCCATAGGTGGTGATGTCATAATATGCGTCTGGGTTCTCAGTCATCTCAGGGTGAGCCAATAGCATTATATCAGTCTCATCAAGTTCCTCATCTCCATCACCCTCATGCCGCTCATCCCACCAGTTGGTATGCTTATCCGTGAGCCAGTCTGCGATATAATCTTGATCTATATCGCGGTATATGGCATGCTGCATCATAGTAGGTAATCCATCAAACTCGCCCATAACACTAAGAGTATTATTTATCCAATCCTTAATTTTATCATATACCCACACTGGCTTCTCATCATCCAGCGTATCCGAATAGCAGAACTGCTTGAAGAACTCCCTTACTCTCATATCCACTTCATAGCGCTCATACTCCTCCCTCAGCACCAGTTCCATGAAGTCGGTCATGTGGGTAGTAGTATCACTCATCTTTTTGAGTTGTAATCTGGATTTTTTTGCCATTCAAATTTTGACCCGGGTTCCATCCGAATTTTTTTTGCCTTACCCTCTGCTAGATGGATCCCTACGCCTCTGGTGGTGTGGGCGCAACTGTTGTTGTAATCATTGGATTACTCTATAAGTTCCTCGACCATAAACGGCTCCGTAGTCGCTGCTGTGGATGGACCGCATCTGTAGACATAGAGGATGTAACTCCGAAAGTTGAACCCGATAAAAAAATTGATTCACACCCGGCGCAAGACCTTAAGCAAAAAGAACAAGAATAACTAGAATGCCACCGAGAATCCCCCATATCTTTGTAACCTCGATCGACGACTTTGTTGAGAAGATGAAGAAGCCTGAGAATCATGAATCCTTCTATGCCGAAATCATCAGGGCGCAAAAGGAGACCAAGCGCCTCAAGGCTAAGGATCAACGCCGCCGCGCACGCAAAGCCAGCGACGGCTCTGGCTCTGGCACTGATGGTGCTGAGGCGACCCAGGTAGTAGATGCATAAACACTCTATTGAAAATTCACCTTTGCTGGCTCTGCCAATAAAGACGATTTTTTTTGAAACTCCCGGCGGCGTCCAAAATTTGAATGGTTCCCGGGCGTAATCTAAAGATTAAAAACCAGATATAGTAGTAGAATGCCTATCCAGAAGTGTGAGTCATACGATGCTGATGTGATAGATAAGTTGCTTATACATGACGGTATTAGCGAGGAGGAAAAAGCCACCCTACGGAAGTATAAGAAGCGTAAGGTAAACGGTCATCAGGTTCAGATTACTTACGACTATACCGACAAAGGTGCTAATCGTTCCATGCAGAAGGGTAGGCTCTATCCCACTCCTTGGAACGGTCTTGCCACTTTCAAGCGTGAGGTTCGTGCCGCTTTGGCTGCCGCCTACTATGATGAAATTGACATGGAGAACAGCCAGCCTGTGCTCCTAGCCCAGATTTGCGATAAGATGAATGTCAAGAATGATGCACTCAACGAGTATGTTGAAAAGCGCTCTGAAGTCCTCGAAGCCATACAGCAAACTCACAAGTTGGAGAGGGATGATGCTAAAACCATCTGTATCGCTGTAGCCTTTGGAGGATTAAGAGAACAGCACCCTCTACTACCAAAAATGAAACGCGAACTAGACATACTCGCTTCTGAGGTTGTAAAAGCCTATCCAGAATACCTCACCCTCGCCAAGAAATCCAAGGAGGCTAAGGGCAAGGGCGGCGACTTAGTGGCTGCCGCTCTGTCCCAATATGCCCAAGATCAGGAGACAAAGATACTCCTCATAATGGATAATTTCCTTCAAACAAAGGGCTACTCAATGGATGTCTTACAGCATGACGGCGGTGATGTCAGGAGAAAGGATGGACAGTCCATTCCGCTGACGGTGCTACGCGAGGCAGAGGGGGTCATATTTGAAAAGACAGGATTCAAGGTCACTTGGACTATAAAGCCTTTGGTTCATACCTTTGACTTCACCCCAAAGGATACTAGTAAGATACTTAGCAACAACATTCTTGTAAATGACAGTTGGGCTGCAGAACAACTCGTCAAGGTTGTAGGCGACAGGCTGCGTATGGTTGGTAATGAACTCTATTGTAAACTTGACAGTGGAGTCTGGGAGGCTGGCGATTGGGGCATTAGGAAGTTGATTGAGGCGCATGAGAAGCAGTTGGTCTGGAAGCAGATGAATGAGATGGGTATGATACGCATCCATGACTATGGCGGTGATGTAACAAACATCTCAAAACTCATCAAGCAGACTTATATGAAGGCTGTGCCTGGTGAACTGCCAGTTCAATTCTGCTACAGGGATGTTGAATCGGATGGCGAGGAGCATGAAGATGTGGTTCAAGTCTTCCTATCCCTACTCAAATTACTTTGTGGTAATGATGCCCTTCTAACTCAATACACCCTGAAGTGGATTGCACATATAATACAAAAGCCCTATGAGTTGGCTGGTGTAATGATTATCCTATCTGGCGCTAAGGGAGCAGGTAAAGATACGCTGTTTGACTTCTTGTTCGCCTATGTGTTTGGAGGGCATTCTTCCTACAACTATACTAGCAATACACAGTTCTTTGATAAACATGACATAGGGCGTATGGGTAAGTTTATTGTGAAACTGGAGGAGGCTGATAGAAAGGCATGTATGGACCATAAATCTGATTTGAAGGCGATGGTTACAGGAACCGAGGCTACATTCAATCCTAAGAACGAAAAGCAAGTAAAGATGCCAAACTACTGCCGCCACATACAAACAACGAACTCAGGCAATTCTGTTGATTTTGGCGATAATGAAAGGCGCTTTGTTATTCTACCCTGTTCTTCTGAAAAGAAAGGAGACTTAGTCTATTGGACGATGGTTCGAAAGACTCTATTCAATCCGCAGGCTGGTCGAGTGATAGGACAATTCCTAGAGACGGTTGATTTGAATGGCTTTAATGTTCGCGAATTACCGCCTAACGAATACCAAGATGATGTGGTTGAAACGGAAGTTCGTGCCGAGCAGAGGTTCGTAGAATGGTGGGACGGTAATGAAATAAGTGCCTCACAACTCTTCGTAGAGTTTCGCAACTACTGCAGGGCTCACGAATTACTAGGTCCTGATAATAGCAACTCGTTTGGCAAAGCCTTGCTACGCATGATAGGCGAGGGAATCGTCATTAAGAAAAGGACTGCTACAGGTGTCAAATACAAGAAACCGGTGGTTACAGCCACCCTACTAATCACCGGTGAATGATGTATGATGAATGCTGTGATTCCGCCAAAACTCAGCCCTAAAACCTTTTTGCAAAAAAATTTTTATTTTATTTTGCAAAACGATTTTTATACCAATTATATATCCTACATACATACATCCCTACATCTATATCATAAAGTAATAAGAGATTAATAGAGATATGACGAAAAAGTATCAGTGTAGGGTGTAGTGTAGGGTGGATTCTCATTAAACCCTCCCAGAGATTCCAACTGCTCGAGCGAGTTTCTCCAAAGTATCTAAAGGAATTACCCAATCCGCCTGTTTATGATAATATTCTCTGTCGACAATAAGGAGTTCACCTTGGTTAATCCTCTCTGCAAATCCAAGAAATTCCAGAAAAGTCTTTACATACCACTTCTCGCCCTTCATATTTCCTTTTACATCAATAATCTTGGAGAAAGCACATACTTTTCTAAAATCAGCCCAATTCTCAAAATATGTCTCCACACCAGATGAAACAATATCATAACTTGGATCTACTGGTTGACCGTCAATCCTAACAACAAGATGAATTACTGATTCACCTTTTTTTGTTAATGCGATTACTGCTTGGACTTTTGGCTTTAGTTCTGGATGGTTGTGTTTGACACAATCATAATAGAACTGTGCATTACTCACACATCTATTGACGACCTTATTTTCCTTCTGATACGCCAGCATCGCATAGTAAACCTGAGGAAGTGGAACCATTTTTCTACCGTGTTTTTTCGTGATTCACCCGGTTCAAATTTTAGACCGACCATTATCGTAGCATTTATCGTTTTCTTTCGTTGACTACGATTTTTGCAGCCGATATAGGTCAAGATATTCCCTGAACGCACGATAATCTGGATGGTCTACCTCATGTTTGAGAGTCAGTTGCTGTAATTTCTCAATCATGACAACCTCATCAAACCGCCTGCCATACCAGGGGCTTGTGCCAGTCTCCTTGAAATAGCCTCGAAACTCCAGCCCACCCATCTTCCTTAGAAGTCGTTGCCGTGCCTCCGCCTTGAGGATCGCTTCATTCTTCTTGACTGTTTTGCAGGTCTTACAAAGCCAATCATTCTGCTTCCTGCGCCTTGTAATCGCCCCTAGAGGTTTATTACAGCATTCACACAGTGGAGCCAACTCCCACTTTTTCGCGCACTCACTCCCTATTTCCAGAATCAATCCAGTTTTCTTATTTTGAATCAAGTGGATGTTCTTGATCGGTGTAGTGCAGATACAATACTTCCTTTCATGGGATTCCTTGACTGTGTCAGTTAAATACTGCCATTCAGAAATAGGGTCATCCTTATCATCAGTATGCTCCTTAAGCGCATGATAAAACCTTTGCACCTTCTCCTCTAGGGGTAATTCAATCACATCAACAAGTAGATCCATCTACTTCTTGGTGTAGTTTCTTTTTAAGCAGGTGCCCGGGTGTTATTTGAAACTGACTACAAAGGAAGCGGGAGTATTCAGTTTCAAGCGCTCTATGGCTAGGCGATTGGCTTCTTCCCATTCTTTAGCCCTTTTCGCGTTCTTCATCTCTTCATACATAGTGCCACATCGAGCACACCAATAATTTCGCTTGTCTCGGTCTTTCTTACCTACAGGCTTGACTTCGCCACATATTCTGCATGAAATCATTTCTTCTCTTTTCTTACCAGCGATTCTAGTAAACGAACTTGTGCCTCAGCCTTGGGCTTGGTTGTCTTCTTGGCGGTCAATCGCCCGGTGTCTTTGTTTTTTACGGCAAAAGAACCATCGGAGTTGCGGACAATCTTAAACGGCATATTATCTATACTATATACAGAATGAATCAAGATTGCACCGTGATGCCCGAGAGGACGCTTACTGATGAGGAACTCTATGAGATGATGAAGAACCACCCTGAGTTTGAATGCCTGCCGAAACCTGCGAGTTGGTTCAAGAAGTTCAACCTACAGCCTGTGGCTGCTCGGAACTTCAAGGAGTTCATAGATGATAAGGCGTGGGAGCGGGCACGAGAGATGTCTGTCGACCAAGTTGAAATCCGCAAGGATCCGGTGCCTGGCGGCGTGCGACCTGTATTACCGTCAGAGGAGATTCCTATGGAGATAATTTCCCGTCCTATTAAACCAGACGAAGTGTGGGGTCTTACGGAGCAGGAGGAAAAGGCGAACCGTGCTTTCTACCTGCAAGTTGAGGAAAACCTGAGAGAGGAGGAAAGGGATTTGGAGGCTAGAATAGCATCAAAGGCTAAACCTGCTTCTGAAACTGCGAATGTTCTCAGCAATTGATGTGCTGTCGCCCCACAGTATATAATAACTCAAGAACCCTGCACGGGTAGGGTCTTTGGTTGCGAGATCCTTCTTGTGCCTTGTCCTGTATCTTTCGCGCTGCTCTTTGTCATGCTTGAGAGTGTAATCATCCATACCTTTGCTGCCAAAGTGCGTCGTCTTAGTTCTTCCATTGTCTTGGAGGAACTGAGCCGTATATTTATGTTTGCCATCTGTGGCGGGTTTTACAGAAACCAACTTCATCTATTATGAGTTGTCTTTTTTCCACTTCGCCGCGTAAGCCAAATAGGCTGCGTTGTCAGCCTTCTTGGCAGCCACTGCTGCTTTTACACCACCCTTTGATTTCACATACGCTGTCCAGGCTGTTTGTATAGCACCTGACTTTATAGCAGCAGTCTTTGCAGCCTGAGCCTTTTCAGCCTCAGCCTTTTCAGCCTTTTTGGCTTTAAAGAGTGCAAGTTTTTCCATCAATTTAGCACGCTTAGCCTGCTTTTCAGCATCCTCCGTTTGTTTCTGTTCGGGAGTCTTGGCAGCCTCTAATCTTTCCTTCATCTCATTGTATTGTTTCTTGAACTCTCGATGCCGCTCTAATCTTGTCCCCACTGCTAATGTTTTCAGGAGTTTTTGGTGTTCCTCTAAAAAGGCTTTGAGTTCCATTCTACCTTACGCCATTAAAATTGTCGGGTCCTCCTCCATCGGGCGGTTGAAATCACGCTTCATCAGAGTCTCAAGTGCATTCTTGACAGTCATCTTAGCCATAGGAGTGGGCTTAGAAATCTCAGCAGCGAGGTGCTCCTTGCGCTTGGCAGCCATCGCCTCATCCACCTCCTCCTTTGAATAACCCTGGGTAAGCAAGTGTTCCATCTTGCGGTCGTAGTTCGCCTGCTTCATGAAATCACGGTAAGCAGAGATGGCATCATAGACCTCATCACGCACCTCGCCAGCAATAGGCTTTACCATATTATCAAGTTTGCCCTGTAGAGCGAGTTCAAAGCCATTCAGAAGTCTAGGAGGCATACAGATGCCGCCTGCAGGCGTGATGGTCTCGCCAAATAAGGAATTCCGAACTGTCGGCACAAATCCAGGACCCCTGTATTCAGGGGGCGCCTCGGGACCCACGATGAAGGGGCGCTTGCGCTTAGTGCCGTTCGGGTTCATGTAGATCACTTTCTCAAAGTTTCCCTCTAAGAACTCGCCCTCGGGCTGGAATGCCGTATTGACGACATTCTGAGTCGAAGGACCATTCATAGGATTGTAGAGCGGAGCCTCCTTGATGGGCTGACCCGTAAGCATAGCGATTAAGACTGAGTCTTTCATTCTACTGGTATATAGTTTTTTAGCGGAAGAAGATGGAATCGATTAATTCGTTTCCAGATATTTTCTTTGGGGGTTGGAGCACTTGAACTACCTTCTCTTTGACAGTCTCAATCGGGACGGTGATGACCTTCGGGACAATCCTATCCACAGGAACCTCTTTATAGATTGTCTTCGGCATTTGACCTAGGAGTGAATTCTTGAAGTCTTCAAGGTCAGCCATAGTGACATAAGCAGAGACGGGCGGAGTTCTGCGAGCCTTGGCAGCCAAATACTGCTTCTGCAACTTGGCTTGCTTCTTCTCGGCTTTCGCCTCTGCTGTCTCCTTCTCTTGCTCTGCCTTGCGCTCCTCGCGCTTCTTCTTGAGACCATCAAACATAGCCTGAACTGCCTTCTTTTTGCCTTCACTCAGTTCCTTCTTGGCAGGCGGGCGCCACATTCTGTCTTCCTTGGCGGGTTCCTCGCCGTTGATCGGGGCTACTTCTAACACTTCTTTTGCTGGCTCAGGCGCTGGTTCAGCAACAGGAGGGGGCATTCTACGATAGTATCGTATTTTTTTTCGTAGGAAAACTCCTAGGCTATTCTTTGATAAAACGGGTTAGATAAATAAGCAGTCTTGCCAGTAGCAAGAGTGAAGGCGCAATTTACTTGCCATGATATAGTCGTTGCCACAGTCAGAACAAGAATTCCAGTTACAGTTGCTGCCATTGCTGCAGTAGCACTTCCCTGTTGCGAATATCCTGTCAGCAAAGTCTGAGGATAGAGAGTCAAACTTCCACCTGTGTCTGTTATTCTAAAATAAATAGAATCTGTATTTGTGAAGGTTGTAGTTGCTAAGACTATGAAATTGCCTCCTACAAGATAAGTTCCAGCCGGAAGAGAAACAGAGGTATAGATTGATGTTGTTCCATTACCTGCGGTTGCTACAGTTGAACCGGTTGTCGGTGTAACTAAAGGAAAGGGTGGTGCAGCGCCGAGCCAATTAGGGAGTAGCGACATTCTACTTGGTGTTAGGTTTTTATCAGATGAGCGGCATCGACTTTTGCAGCCTTTCCATTCATGACGGCGCTGTAGATGCGTGCCATAGCCCATTGCTCGGGTGATGTAACAGAAGGTCTCACCGCTGACCTATTCGTTTTGAACGCCCCTACACCTTTCGCGTAGATGACCTCTAGCCCAGACTTCTTATAGCCGGTGATCTTAGCAATCTCTGCTATGCTGTGCGGAGCGTCTTTGGAGAATCCATACTTAGCATTAAACTTGTTCTTGTAGGTCAGCACCATTCTACTAAGTGCCAATAGTTTGCCAGGCAAGAGTATGTGAACCAGCGCCCGCCTGCGCCCAGTATAACTGAATCTGTGATTTACTATTACGAACCACAGACATCTCTGCAGGGTCGCTGTCCTCCATACTTACGAAGGCTACATACGATGTTGCAGATGTGTAGGCGATGGGTAGATTTACAACCACAGAGCCACTTGCCCCAGACCCTGATGCTGTTCCAAATTGGGTGATTGGAAGTGTCCCAGGACCAAGCCAATTCGGATATGTATTACTCATCTACTTAACTCAGAGATTTTGGAATGAAAAGACCATTCACAATCCACTGGACGTTTTGATTGGAGAGATATACATTCGGGTTATAAGCGATGGCATCACAATCTGCCACCCAATAAGTCCCTGATGAGTTCTGCTGTATGCGTTGGTCGTTGAGGTAGAAGTCATTAGCATTCAGATTATTGAATGATAAGAGCGACATATATGCGTTAAAGTCTGCCACAGCAAACCCGCTTGGATTGTCTGCGTTTGAGAAACTTGCTGCTCCAGAGGCAGTCACAGTTCCAATAGTCCCTGATGGATTCCAAAACCCAGTAGCGACACCAGTAGTAATAGCGATAGGCTTATTGTTCTGCCCTAAGAGTTGCCCTGTGATAATAGTGGATGGTCCATCAAATGATGCAGTCCCTGTATTCGTGATATTTATAGAGTTAATAACATCAACATTTGTTGTGCTGATGTTTGTAGTGCCACCAATATAGAGGTCATTTTCAACTACCACTGTTGAAGTGCTAAGAAAGATTTCATGAAGTGTGCCTATAGTGAATTGCGGCAAGACAGGAGTTTCATAAGAGACAATCACTATACCAGAACCACCTGCTGCTCCAGCGAATCCAGCAGTAGAATCTTCGCCACCGCCTCCACCGCCTCCCGTATTTGCTACACCAGGTTGTGCTTGTGTCGAGGTTGCGCCAAGAGAGCCGTTGCCACCGCTTGTAGGAGGAGCAGTGCCACCGCCTCGCCCCTTGGTAGGTGCACCATACGCACTGGTAGGACACGCAGACCCGCCACCTCCACCTCCGTAATAAGTTCCATAATACAGAGTGGCAGTGCCTCCATCACCTCCAGCACTCGGCGTAATCGCGGAGACACCCAGACCCACACTTGATGTGCCGCCTCCACCTGACCCAGCCGGTCCAGAATTTCCTGGTCCTGGATTAGACCCACCCGCAAACGCTACATTCACAACGGAGGTCATACCAGTTGTAACGCCAGTTCCAGCATTGCCACCCGCACTTTCTGTCCCAGCAGACCCACCGCCGCCGCACCCTCCGTTTCCAGCAACAAACCCTTGTGATGACCCACCGCCGCCTCCAAGCATGCGAATGTTGATTCCAGTCGCATTGAATCGTGATTGAGACCCAGCACTTCCGCCCACACTTGCTGTGCCACCTGCTCCACCAGGTCCAACTGTAACATTATAACTTCCAACCGCCAACGCAGATGTGACGACAACCATGTTGCCTGCTCCGCCACCGCCGCCACTCAAACCGCCTCCACCGCCACCGCCTCCAATTCCCATCACTTCCACCGTTCCAACAGAAACTAAAATAGTGAAGGTTCCGTCTGCTGTGAAGGTGTGGAATGTTCTGCCTCCAGATTCCGTGATTGTTCCGCCTGTTGCGTATGTAATCCCAGGAGGAGGGAAATTAATGAAGTGGTCTGTGTTCTGTATCAATAGATTGCTCCCAGACCTTCCTGACATAATTGCTACATTATTGATGTTTCCATCTGTCATATCCAGATTGCCGCTGATAGTCGGACTCCCTGTCAGATTGATGGCGGTAGAGCCTGATAATGTAATTGTCGGCGAGTTTAGTGAGATGCTTCCTCCAATATTTGATGCAGTAATAATGATGTTACTTGCCCTGCCGTCTAGATTCAAGTTTCCACCAAACTTGTTATAGATAGTGTCTGTGTATAAGCCATTATCAATCACGGTTCCAGTAAGCCCATAGATGTAGTTTTCGCCAGGAACATTTGGAACACCACCTGGAGGAAGTGCTGCAAGAATGCTATTGCCATATTGCCCGAAGATGTAGTTGTTGCCAAAGATGCCTGTGAGAGGGCTGATCGCTCCAGCATACATCGCATTTGCTCCAGATGTCAGTTTGATTAGACCAGGAACTGTTCCATACGAATATGCAGTCAAGTCTATCTCGCCGTTTCCAAATAACTGAGATGTAACTGTAGCGGGGGGCGAAGGCGTCAGACCTTGCCTGGCTATGATTGAGACCAGACCACCTCTAGGGACATATCCAAGATAGGGGTCAGGAGGAGTTATGACGAAGTTGCCGTAATTACCCTTTGATTCTAATGTCATTTGTGAAACAGTAAAGGCTGGGTTCAGAGGCGTGGCGACATCGGCTGTGATATTCACGATGCCTCCAAGACCTCCTTTGCCCGTGATATTAACAGTTCCATAGTTGGCATAGTTTGAAATAGCACTCCCTACATCTGCTGTCTCTGTGATGCTGTATTGTCCGTTTACCGTAAGATTGGCATTACTTATATTACCAATCACATTACCAGTAAGAGTTCCAGCAATATTTGTAATATTCGCATTTACAGCATTTACTGTGGTTGCTCCAACACCAGTTGCTGTTATACTCCCTATATTGCCGGTTGTTGCTGTAAGAGTAGCCACATTATTGATATTGTTATTACACATATCAAGATTGCCACCCAGAGCAACAGCGCCAACGGTCAGGGTTCCAATATCTGCAACACCAACACGAGCAGACCCTGTGCTGATAAAGATAGATGAGATACTATCAATAGCAGATGTTGCTATATAAGCAGACCCTGTGCTGATAAGAAGAGTTGAGATGCTGTCAAAAGCAGAAGTGCCTACTCTTAATTGACCTGTGCTGATACGAAGACTTGAGATGCTGTCAATATACCCCACAGGCGCGGTAAGACTTGTGAATGTGCCGACAGGATTAATAGGCGCCCACGGACTGCCATTAAAACTAATTCCACCAGCCCCCCAGCCTATTGTTGTTTTTGTCGCATCAATAACAAATTCACCTGTTGGTCCAACGACTGTATTTCTAACTTCAAACTTTGAGGCTATTTGAACTATACCTCCTTGAGATGGTTCTCCAATAAGTAATGAACCTAAATAACCTGACCCTGTAATATTTGCTGTTGAAACTTGGTCTATGAAAGCGAATCCTGCTCTTAAAGTTCCTGTGCTTATATTTATCGAAGAAATAGAAGTATTGTTTGCGTTAATAGTTGATGCCAATCCTGCAGATGTAGATAATAACTGTCGGGTAGTTGCTAGGGTTTGATTGCCCTGCCATAGGGCACCCCCTAATGCGGGCTGCGGATTCCACGCCATACTCTTCTAACTAAATAGTAAATAGTTAAAAAGTATTTACAGATAAGGCGGGAGACCATAATCTATCGCGATTTCAACATTCACATTTGCAGAGAGCGGTAGAGTGAAGGGTTGGTTATTGTCATCGCGCATCTCAATACCGACGGCATAAATCTCATCAGGGATAGGATGAGACTCGCCACCGTTGTAAGAGCCAACGAACTGGATGACTCCAAAAGGCAACACATCCACATTAATAACAGCCATTAAGTTCTTGCGTCCATAGTTGGCAAGACCACTATTGCTGACTGTGTTGGAGTATAGGTAGATGTTCTGCGTGAAGACAAGGTCAGGATAGGAGTCTGCAGGAACAACGCCAGTCGAGCCAGTAATCTTAGCGATGCCTGTAAGATTGGCAATCTTGTTAGAAACAGCAGCACCAAAACTCTGCGGAGGTGTGCTGATGCCAGAAAGGGCGTATCCTAATCTGAGATTTAGAGTTGTGCCAAGGACAAAGGGTTGGATGCTTGTGCTCGTTCCAAAGTTGTATGTAGTAATCTTGGTGGCGTCAGCCTGAGAGGCTTGAACGATAGGGTCAAGGAAGCCAGCGTTGGCATAATACTTTGAGGCAGTATTGCCATACCAAGTAATCTGTCTTGTGGTTGTGCTGTAGGCGAAAGTCACGCCACCAGAGACCCACAGTGTATTGTAGGTCACATTATCACCGCCTGCGGTTGCTGCAGTATTGAGAGCGCTCACTAAGGCAGACGGATCTGTGAAAAAGGAGTTCCTAGTGAAAGCGGTGAAGCCAGCGGGCGGCACATAATCAGCAGGATAGAGGCGAACAGCCTTCAAGTGTGTCGCAGTAGGAACAGTTGACGCATCAGGAAGTTCATAATAATAAAAGACAAGTTGGTAATCTGGAATGTTAAGTTTGGCGTTCGGAATGGTTGCGCGGAGCAAGTGTAATTGCTTAGCGCCCAAAATAGCAACGCCCAGAGTATTATTGAAACTAGAATATGTAGCCGTCGACCCTCGGGTCGGATCAGCGAAGGCGTCTAGGGACAGACGGTCTGGCGTATTTACCGTATTCATAGTGGATAGAGGCATTCTATAAAGCCAAAATATTTTAGTAAGTCAAAGCCAACTCTAGCGAGACAATCGCGGAATTTGGAATTACATAACGGGCGCCAGTATCCGTAAGCATACGAATCTCTATTTCATAGATTTGGTCTGAAATCTTCGTCAAGGGACAATAGAGTGTTGTGTTGTAAAAGGTTACACCAAGATTGGATGCATTCATAGGGACGCATGCGAGCAACTGTGTATTCGCCATACTGTCATAGGTCGAGCCGCCTGTAAAGTCTGCATACAGGCTTACAGTATTTGTATACACAAGATCAGCATAACTATCGGCTGTGTAGATTGATGATGTATAGGGTGAGTCAGATAGTCCTGTGTCTAGTTCGGAAAAGGTATAGTAGAATGGAACTGGTCTCAAACGATTCAAGAAGGATGCTAAAACAGATGTTCCAACTGCCTGAGATGTAAGCGTGTCAATATTAATAGGAAAGAAATTGAATATGACACTTATAAGTCCATTCCAAGTAAATCCAAGGCGTAGATTCAAAGTTCTATAAAGTTTGAATGGTTGCCCCCCTACACCAAAAACAAGAGTGTGGTCGTAGTTTGCTAAATCAAATTGACCCGATGTAAGAGCAGCAAGATACGCTGGTCCATTTGGTAAAGCCTTCCAAGATGTTTGTTTATAATTGGTATTAGATACTGGAGACACGGGTGGAAAGGCATCAATAACAGTAATCGTTGTGGATGTGAATGAAGAGATAATATAGGTTCCATTATAGCCAGAATCCGTTTCTGCAAATCCAGATATGATTACAGGCATTCCAGCATAAAGTAATGATGTTGAAGATGATGTTGTATAAATGATTGTAACCCCAGATACAACGGCTGAAGTAATATTCCCTACAGGTATGTCCCAAAGATTATTGTCATTATATCCAGCGGACAAATAAGAAGCGTATGCTATTGATGGGCTTCCATAATATGAATTGTTCCCTGTGAAAATAAATTTGTTTAGAGTGCTGTTTAATGTAATAGAAATATCATTCGGACTGAAGAGTCTGAATGTCGTGCTTTGCTGTATAGCAAAATCATAGGCTGGATCTGCAGAACAACTTTTAGCAAGTTCAGATGCTAAATCTGGATAATCTGTAAAGGTTCTATTCCAACCATAAGGACTGGCTGGTGGGGGTGCTACACTCTGTCCTCTGTCTGTATCAAACAATTCTGGCTTATAATAAGAAGGCAAAAGGCGGATCATTTTAAGAAATCTTGGATTTGGAGCAGGCATAAATAAATCTCCAGACCGTGTGATTGTTCCAATTGTGCCGCCTGTTAAATTAATAGAAGTGTAGATACTTACAGTTGCGCCTGAAGAAGCGGGGTAAGTAAAATAACCTCTTGTTGATCCTGTAGATGATTTCAAAGAATAAGGAACAGTCGACCAATCAATATAGTCTGTTATAGTTTGACTCAAAGTGGCGGAAGCAACATTCGCTGCTCCTGTTGTAGCATTAACTACCCTAAAAGAGACATTGGGTATGCTAATATCAGAGATAGTAAAATTTCCATTATATCCAGAAGGGGTTACACCTGCTACTGTTACTCTTGAGCCGTTTGCTAAACTTGTAAGATTTGTAAGAAAGTATGTCGCTAAACCTACTGCTGGGAAACTTGGTGTAATACTTACGAGCGTAGCAGTTAAGACACCAGGAGTTATAACACCTGCGGAACCAGTTGTAAAGGTTGCGTTTGAATATCCTGCGACACCAGGGATAGATATAGATATTGTTCCAGCAAATACTGCAGTTGGTAATCTATAATACCAGAAGGTGCATTCTTCATCTGGAATGTTTGTCACTGCGTTTGGAATTGAAGCGCGAAGCAGTTGAATTGATTTGACATCAAGGAAAGGTCTTGCTATTGCTACTCTGAAGGAACTAAAATTCTGTTCTTCAATTGCATCCTGTGTTTGGCTTGTTGATATATCATTATCAGAAGAAATACAAACTCTCTCTGGTTGATTGGTAAAGGAATGTAATTTATCTTTCTTCTGAGTGTTTGTTGATTCAAGGTGTTCCATAAGCGAATCAAGACGATTCCAGAAAGTTTGCACATCTCTAGTAGGCGCTTCAACGGGCGCAGGATCTGCTTCTAACCTATCCGTAAGGGTATTTATTTCTGTATTGGCGGAAGTAACCTCTTCATTTGGTTGAGGATCAGACTCCATCTAATAAGATTTAATAAAATCTACAAGATGAATTACGCTTACGCACCCTGCACTCTGACGCTGCCAGCCTGCGCCTGGATAAAGCGAAGGGCGACAAGTCCAAGCGTCGGCGTTGTGGTCGTCGGCGGACCGTTCGTGACTACGCAGACTAACTGCGAGCCACTCGCGCCTGAAAGGCTGATGCCATCAACCGCCAGCGGCTCCGCATCTCCCTTGACATTCTGGAAGCCATACGCAGGGATGAAGGAGTCAGAGTAGTTGAACTTCTGGACGCCCTCATAGCCGCTTGAAGCCTGCGCGGCGACTGACGGGGCAGGGGCGTTGGTCGTCTGCGCCCAAGCGACACGGTTGATGACAGAGGTCGCCGTGTTGAGGGCAGCGGAGCCATACGCAAGAGCCGTCATGTTCCAGATTGACGCATCACCCTCCGCAGGGATCTGCGGGTAATACATGCTGCCAACGCGCCACTGCACCTTGTTCGTCTGCATGTGGGAGAAGCAAGACTGTGAAGGGAAGGCAGTTGACGCGAGGTAGGCGGTCGGCTGCTGGATGAGGAAGGTGCGAACAAGGTGATTCGTCGCGCGAGAGACTACAATTGAGTTCTCAACAAGCGCTGACGCAGAGGCGGCGATGGTGCCGCTGCTCGTCATGATAGTGCTCTCAAACGGCATTACAAGTCCCTGCTCGCTCGGGTCATTGGCGACACGGGCGATAAGGTTCATGTATTCAGGGTGTCCCACAACAATATCATACTCAATGTAGACTCCACCAAGAGAGAAGTCGCCGTCCGTGTTGGCGAGTGTGTGCTGGAACATAATCTCCTGGCGAGAGCCCGTGTAGAGCGTCAGGTTAAGTTCGCCTAATACGGATAGGGGTAGGTATTGCTTCATGCGCCCAACACCGCTGATGAGACCCAGAGGGAGCGAGCGCTGCTCGCCAGCGAGCGGGTTGGCAGTCGTCGCGGAAGACGCCGTGCGACCAGCGATGGCGGACTGGTTGCCAGACACATCGCACCAGGCACCGCAGTAAGCCTGCGTAAGGGCGTTGGTGGCTGAGGCGCCAGTCGCGCCGCCAACATTCAGTTCGTTATTCAACTGCTCGAAGCCGCAGAATGAACCGCTTGTTCTATACCACGACTGGTCTGAGGCAAGGCGAACCTCGGCGTTGGTGCACTTAGCCGCCTGCGCGTTGTCCTCAAGCATTTGACCGTTGAGGGAAATCTGCATACGAGTGAAGGGGTGCCCGTCATCAGGGGTCTCTACGCCCGTGCCGCTTGTGCGGATGTTGTAGACAAGGGCGATGGAAGCCGGGTCCAGTAAGCCGCCCTGGTCGGCGATTACGAACTGGATCTGCTGGGAACCGCCGCTGGCGCCCGCTGAGCCATAAGAGACACCCGTCTGCGGTGCAGCGCGCACACGACGCCTCGCAGTTAAAATTGATGAGCGGCTAAGCCCTTGAACTGACGCCGCGCGGGGGACAACCTCTTCCATAGGGAGCGAGTGGCTTGACTGCACGAGGGAGGACATTTATACAAGGAACAAACATTTATTTTTGTTCTGACGCTGCTTCCAGTTTTTGTATTCTTTCTTTTGACCTTTCAACATCCGTAGGCTTCTTAGGACGCTGTATCTGTTTTCCCGTGTATTTGAGAATTGAAGAAACGGACATTCCGCTGGATGAAACTACATTATTGAAGACAGCCGGATTCGTGAGTGGCGACGCTTCTTTAGAGTTCAGAAGTCTCTCGAGTCCAAGTTGCATAGCGTGCTTAGGCATTCTACTTGACTCATTATTTTAATCTGACTCAGAGGAACTTGATGGATCAGATGAATCAGAATCGGATGACTCAACTTCCACTTTTTCCTTTTCAGCAGTTGAGTCTAGTTCTTGTAGTCGTCTAGGTCTTGGGATGGGTATACTGAATTGCTCCGTCCACCTAGCATTCAAAGGGCGTCTGGAATCCATAACCATAAAATTATAAGGTCTCTTAGCCATAATCCTATCATAAATAGTTATGAATTCATCCTTTGTCATATCACCAGAATACTCCTCAGAAATCTTTTCAAGTTCAATACGGGACATCTGGGCTAGAATGATTGTTGTTAGATTGTTTCTTACAGTAGGATTGGAGAACCCACTATTGCGGTAGACCTGGCTACAAAACATAATGGTCGCATTCGCTTCATGGCGACTTGTTAGAACCAGTTTCTCAAGAGGGCTGGGTTTGTTATTGATTCGCTTCATCAGTGCAGCGCCTACAAAGTCGTCAAAGCAGATGAGCGTATTCATAGGCGGCTTCTTCTTCTCCAACTTCTCTAACTGATGGGTTCTAAGGTCATCCAGATAGTTGCTGAAATCCATAGGGTCAAATTCTTCAAGGACTAATGAGTTCTTTATAGGCAACTTCTCAAAGATATGTTTTGCGTCCAGAGTGCCGATGTAGAAAACAGCCTCGTCAAAAAGACTCTTGTGCTTAGGACCGTAAGTGAATCCCTTAGTTAAGAGGCTATATAATATACTAGACTTTCCAGATCCACACCTTCCAAGGAGCAGTATATTAGCCGGAATCTTAGGAAGGTCTTTAAAATTAATCTTGTCTATTCTCCGGTCCTTCGGTTTTTTCTCAGCAGGCATAACTTCTATTTTCAGTTCCTTCTGCGACATCTACTAACCTGGCTAAATAAAAATATAGAGGACTATATATGCTTAGGAACCTAGGTAGGTATGTGTGGAGCCAGACAAGAGATATGCAGGTGTATAACTATCCAAAGGCTATATTATATGAAATAAGGACTTCGGATGGTGGCGTTTGGCTAAAGTATTGTAAGAACACAGATGCTTGGACTGTAGGCAAGCAGAAGCAGGGTGATGTCGCTGAATTGTTTACGGATTCGCTCAAGCGACCTTCGCCTTCAGGAAAGCCTTGTGATATAGAGTTTTCTCATCATTAGGAACATCCTCGAGCGCGTAGAAGATTGCGGAGTAATACTTCCTCTTCTCAGCATTCGCCAGTTCTCCCTCGGCATCAATAATTATATCCAGCAGGTCTATCACATATTGCTGCTCCTCCAGCAGATCCTTCTTTGTAGCGATGCCAGCCTTTGCCAGGCGATTCAGCAGGCTTTTGTAAATCTTGATAGATACTTTTGATAGGGGCTTACCTGTCCTCTTGCTTATCTTGACATGCGTGATAGGTTCAAAGGTCTGGGGAGGTTCCATTTGTTTCTGGGTATAATGGAGATTTTTTTTTGATTCAAATTTACTACCGGGGAACTGCAAAAAAAATTCGGATGGAACCCGGGTCAAAATTTGAATCGCCCGGCGCCGAAAAAAAAAGGCAGCGCGACCATCAAAATGACTACACTAGGAAACCCCCAAGTGTCTTTCAACTCCCAATCGAATGCATACCGTATCGCGGAAGCATCCCAACTCCTAAGCAGGTTTATGCCTGTAGGCAAACCAGAGATAAAATACAAAGATAATTGGATTATTATTCAGGCGCTTTACGCTTCTGCACCTGACCGCTTTGTAGTCAATTGTGGGATTCATCAAAATGGTATGGCTGATAAACTTCACTTCTCGGTAAGTGTCAAGATGAATGATGTTATTAGTGTCCCGATGCACTTCAATGGGTATATCTATCCATCTGGTGGGTTCTTCATTACAGAAGTAACTCGTAGAAATGGTAATAAGCAGCATGAGGTAATCTTTGAGTCAGCAGAAAGGGCTCCTCTTAATATGATGGATTGAATAAGGTTATAGGTTATAGGGGTTCTGTGAGTGTTGTATTGATAAAATGTAGGATGTAGTGTATGTAGGGTAAAAAACTAATATATAATTTCGGCGAATCAAAAAAAAATAAAAATAAAAATAAAAATGGATATGTGGCTGAGTTCTAATGGGCTATACTTCATACATGATCCTACATAGACCTGCATGTGGCTCGCGTGTGATATATTTTTATTGCTCGTGGCGCGCTCATGACGGTAATAATGATAGAAGCGGTATAATGAGATTTAATGTAAGGTAGGAGCCTTATGGGGGGTATAATAGTGTCATAGAGTAGAGGTATAATGAGATTTTACGATATAA